>JGI2924J29684_1077252_pt1 | contig 15155 bp, 13 predicted proteins | sample BenlonsequencITS_FD_29684 | JGI IMG/M metagenome (IMG submission 29684)
CGGCAGGTTAGTTGCACTTATGCCAGAGGACGAAGACACTGTCTTCGCACGTATAAACTCTTCTTGCAGTATTTAACCAAAAGTTATACTTTCTGATAGTAGGACAAAGACACTGTCTTCACACGTATTAGCCTTACTTGCAAAAGGATTTCCTAAACTGCCAGCCCTTTAATACCTTACAATATACTAGTTCAAACTCCTTATGTCACGTAGTAAACCAGACTTAACGTGATCATTGATTCAAAGAGAAAACTTCTAATATGGTCAATCCTTACAAAGAAACAGAGCCTTCGAACATCGAAGACCCTGTTTTCATTCATTTATTAAAGTTTTGAAACCTTTACTCCGCAAACCTTGTACTCATACGTCTTGGTGACTTTATCGTAGGCTCCGTTGGTTAGAACGTTGGTCGGCGACTCCGTATAATGAAGTGTCATAAATATCATACCCAAAGGTACACGTTCTGTTACCTTAACCTTCGTGTTCAGCTCACCCCGACGAGAGGCCACCTTGACAACTTCACCGTCACTTATTCCCAGTTGCTTGGCATCAGCAGGGTTAAGCTCTGCCAACTCTTCCGGAGAGTTTTTAACTAACCCTTCTGAACTTTGAGTAAACACATTGTAAAGGGAAAGTTTCCGCCCCGTACTAAGCAATAATGGGTATTCTGCGTCAGGCTGTTCTTTAGGTGGTTGATTTTCACAGGGAACGAAAAGTCCTTTGCCCCTATTAAATTTTCCTTCATGCAAGAACTTAGTTCCAGGGTGCTCCATACTGGGAACCGGCCATTGCAGTCCTTGGGTACCCAGTCGGGCATAAGAAATACCGGCAAATTGAGGAGTGAGCTGAGCAATTTCATCCATAACCTCTGCCGCGGAAGAATAGGGGAATGGATAACCCATCCGATTGGCAAGTTCACAGATAATTTCCCCATCAGTCTTGGCGTTCCCCAAGGGTTTAATGGCCTGATTAACCATTTGGACCCTGCGCTCTGTATTGGTAACGGTTCCTGTCTTTTCTGCGTAACTTGCCCCCGGCAAAACAACGTCAGCCAGCAGAGCAGTTTCCGATAAGAAAATTTCCTGCACCACAAGGAAATCCAGAGCTTTTAAACCTTTGCGTACATGGTTGGCATCCGCATCCGTCATTACAGGATCTTCACCCATAACATAAAGAGCACGCAGTTGTTTGCTCACTGCAGCCTCAAACATATCCGGAATCATAAAACCAGGATTCGGGTCGAGGGGAACTCCCCAAGCGGCTTCAAATTTAGCCCGAACCTCCGGGTTACTGACTTGCTGATACCCCGGATATACGTTGGGCAGAGCTCCCATATCGCAGGCGCCTTGAACGTTATTTTGCCCGCGCAGCGGATTGACCCCAGTTGATTCCCTGCCTATATTTCCGGTCAGCATAGCAAGGTTTGCTAAACTCATTACATTATCTGTACCGCAAGAGTGTTCTGTAATCCCTAACGTATAGAAAATCTGCGCCCGTTCAGCCGTTGCATACATTCTTGCAGCTTCAACGAGTTGTTCTACCGGCACACCGGTAATCTGACTGGTAAATTCAGGTGTATAGTTCTGAACAGTTTCTTTAAGCTTTTCAAACCCTTCGGTCCGTGTATCAATGAAGGCACGATTTTCCCAGCCATTAGCGATAATAATATTCATAATCCCGTTAATCAGGGCGATATCAGTTCCCGGGCGAAGTCTCAGCCATATATCTGAGCACTCTGCCAAATCAATACAGCGAGGATCGGCAACAATGAGTTTTGCACCCTTGGCCAATGCCTGCTTCATCTTGGTTCCAATTACCGGATGAGCCTCCGTTGCATTTGAACCAATTACGAACATACACTTAGTATTTGGAATCTCATTGATTGAATTTGTCATAGCACCTGATCCGAATGAAGTGGCCAGACCGGCCACAGTGGGAGCGTGTCAGGTCCTGGCGCAGTGATCAACATTATTGGTTCCGATCACCGCGCGCATGAATTTTTGCATTAAATAATTTTCTTCATTGGTACAATGAGCTGAACTCAAGGCTGCCAGTGAATTAGGTCCGTAGGTATCCTTAATTTCACGGAACTTCGAAGCAACCAAATCTAAAGCTTCATCCCAATCCGCTGGAACCAGGACTCCGTCCTTTCTAATCAAAGGTGTTGTTACACGTCTGGAGCTATAAATCATGTCCATCCCAAAACGGCCTTTGACGCAAAGGGCTTTGCCATTGACAGGAGCCTGCGGGTTCGAGGTTACCCCAATAACCTTTCCGTCTTTGACATTTAGGTCAAAGTTGCAGCCCACCCCACAGAAGGGGCATGTGGTTTGAACTTTTGTAATTTCCCAGGGACGACCTTTCCCAACCATTTGTTTTTCGGTCAGTGCACCCACCGGGCAGACTGAGACACAAGAACCGCAGAAATCGCATTCAGACTCCTGCAAAGGAAGATTAAACTCAGGACCCACTTGAGTATTAAAACCACGGAAGGAAAAATCCAACCTGCTTTTCCCTTGGATTTCGGAACAAGCCTTGATACATTTTCCGCATAAGATACATTTATTCGGATCTCTTATAATAAAAGGATTTGCATCATCCACAGGGAGACTACGCTTTTCCCCTTCGAATACCTCACCTTTTACTCCATACTCGTAAGCAAATTCAGCTAACGAACAATTTCCCATTTTTTCGCATGTCATACAGTCTAAGGGATGATTAGCAACCAATAGCTCTAAAATCATTTTGCGGGCTGCCCGGACTTTGGCATTTTGAGTCTCGATTTTCATTCCCTGGGTCGCTTGGGTGACACAAGAAGGAGGAAGATTTCTCATTCCTTCAATTTGAACCACACATAAACGGCAAGCCCCGGCAGGGGTAAGCTCCGGATCATGACACAAAGTTGGAATCGGAATATTATTCATGCGACAGGCTTCAAGCACAGTCGTCCCCTTGGGAACACTGACTTCACGGCCGTCAATAGTAATTGTAAGCCACTCCAAAGTGTTTCACTCCTCTCAGTTTGTCCATCATCTTGAAAGCGCAACTCTGGGTCTATGAACGACTGACAGCCCCAAACTTGCATTTATCCATACAGGTCCCACACTTAATGCACTCATCTTGATTAATGACATAGGGTGTGTTTTTGTCTCCTTTGATACAGCTAACCGGACAGTTCTTAGCACAAAGACTGCATTTTTTACACTTCTCGGCATCAATTGAATAGCTCAGAAGAGCGGAGCAAACGTGTGCCGGACACTTATGCTCTAAGATATGGGCTTCAAACTCATGCCTGAAATATTTGAGAGTTGCCAAGACAGGATTGGGAGCGTTTTGACCTAACCCGCAAAGAGAAGTTTCTTTAATCGTTAAGGCGAGATTCTCCAGAGTATCAAGATCTTCCAGTTTCCCTTTTCCCTTGGTGATTTTATCCAAGATGTCATACATCCGCTTATTTCCCTCACGGCAAGGAGTACATTTCCCGCAAGATTCTTTCTGTGAAAAATTCACAAAGAAGCGGGCAATGTCAACCATACAGGTTGTCTCATCCATGATGACAAGTCCTCCCGAACCCACCATCGCTCCCGCATTGGTCAATGTTTCATAATCTACGGAGAGATCGAGCATGTCTGTAGGCAAACATCCACCTGAAGGGCCTCCGATTTGAACAGCCTTGAACTCTTTGTTGTTCTGGATTCCTCCCCCGATATCGAAAATGATCTCCCGCAGCGTTGTTCCCATGGGGACCTCAACCAGACCTGTATTATTCACTTTTCCTGTGAGAGCGAAAATTTTTGTCCCCTTGCTCTTTTCCGTTCCGAACTGCGCATACCATTCTGCTCCATGACGAATGATGTGCGGAATATTCGACCAGGTTTCCACGTTATTAATATTCGTTGGTTTTCCCCATAAACCACTCACTGCAGGGAACGGCGGGCGAACACGGGGCATTCCGCGCTTACCCTCAATGGAAGCCATAAGAGCTGTTTCTTCACCACAAACGAAGGCTCCAGCCCCGGCAAATACTTTCAAATGGAAATTGAAACCGGAATTAAGAATATTATCTCCCAGGAAACCAGCTTCTTCAGCTTGCTTAATAGCGATTTCCAGGTGTTTAATGGCTAATGGATATTCAGCACGGCAATAAACATACCCCTCATCTACACCCATGGCATAAGCACCAATGAGCATTCCTTCAATGACGGAATGGGGATCACCTTCCAGAACACTCCGATCCATAAAGGCTCCCGGGTCTCCTTCATCAGCATTGCAAATAATATATTTTTTGTCACTGGGCGTTTGTTGGCAGAAGCTCCACTTTAAACCTGTCGGGAAACCTGCACCGCCGCGTCCTCGCAATCCTGATTTTTTAACTTCCTCAATAACATCATTCGGTTTCATCTCTTTGAGCACTTTTTCTAATGCTTTGTAACCCTCTCGAGCCGTGTAATCGCCGATGCGCTGAGGGTCAATAACTCCGCAATTCTTAAGGACAATTCGATGTTGTTTGGCAAAAAACCGTATGTCGGACATTTTAGTAATGGGTTGCTGAGTTTCCGTATCTAACAACAATAGTCGCTCAACACGCTCACCCTTCATAATATCCGAAGCAACAATTTCCGCAATATCTTCTCCTTGAACACGAGTATAAAGAACATGTTGAGGTTCAATAACGAGAGTTGGTCCCTTTTCGCAAAATCCTTGGCACCCGGTGCCGACAATACTAACAGTGTCTTCGAGTCCTTGACGCTTTATTTCGTCTTTTAAAATATCTATGATTGGAAGTGCTCCCGACGAGGCGCAACCCGTTCCGGCACAAACCAGAATCTTTTGATTCTCAGCCATCCCTTTATCCCCCTACTCGTATTTGGCTAATATCCCGGCAATCTTTTCCGGCAGCAATCGCCCATGAACCTCATTATTTATGGATATTACCGGCGCGAGTCCACACGCCCCAATACAGGCCACAATTTCTAAGGTGAAGCGTCCGTCTTCCGTTGTTGCCCCATCTTTAATTTTCAATTCCTTTTCCAGAGTTTCTAAGACTTTGGCTCCTCCGCGGACATGACAGGCCGTTCCCATACAAACATTAATCAGATTACGTCCTACCGGAGTTAAGCGAAATTGAGCATAAAATGTGACCACACCATATATTCTAGCTAACGGTATACGTGTTGCTTTGCTAATGTGTTTTAGAACGTGGGCAGGCAAGTACCCATAGACTTCCTGAGCTGCCTGTAAAATCGGAATCAGAGGTCCCTTTTCACTTCGATGCTTGGCAATAATTTCATCTAATTTGATCTCTTTAGGATCGATAAGATCCTCACACGCAGTGCACAAGTAAATACCCCCTATTACTCCCTAGATTCAAAATGATAAACATTTTTTTCAGTAATTAACATGGTCATTTGAACATCATGCTCAGCCACAGGGACTTCATCAACGACTTGACATTCAAACGCTATGGCAATCCTGGGCACAGTCGGCTTAAGCCGCTCGAAAAAGCGATCATAGAAGCCCCCTCCATATCCCACACGATTTCCCCGGAGATCGAAACCGGCACCAGGCACAAGGATTAAATCAATCTCAGAAGGTTCTATTTCGTCAAGGTTCAATTTAGGCTCTCGTATTCCCCAGCGCCCTGGTTCAAGATCCATTCTAAGATTGCGTACTTCAATTGGCAGAAGCGTCCCTCGAGGCGCACATCGTGGCAAGATAAGTCGTTTCGGCATTGCCAAGGTAATTTCAGCTAAATCCGTTGTCTCTACTTCATCGCGAAAGTTAAGAAAGAGCATAACGGCTTGAGCTCGCTTATACTCAGGCAAAGCTAAAATCTTCTCCTGAATAAGCCGGCTCTTGTGATGTCTCTCTTTCTCCCCCATACCTGCGCGCTGAGCTAAACAGCATTTGCGGCTGATACCTTTTTGTAATAACTTCTCCTCACTCATCTCTAGTACTGCCTTTCGGTAAAATCACATGTTTATTAGAAATATTCGCTCAACAGCGGCAAACTCCTTCTTCCGATTATAATTTTTATTATGTATAGTTAGAATTTTTCAACATCTTTTGTACCGAAATATTTAATCAAATAACTATGACTCAATACTACATGACTTTTTAAAAAAACGATGAATTTCTACATTAATCAGATAATCTTGCGAAACAAGGACAGAATTAAAACTTTTAGCTAAACTAAACCTTTATGTTTTTCTTTAGTTAGAAATTCTTTTCATTGTTTCGAACTTATTTTCATTTTTTCAATTTGCTTAGTCATGTTTTGCTAAAGATTTAAACTTAATTGACACACATCCTTATCCACAGCTTACTAGTCAGCTTTACCGCCTTGTAGGAAAAGTTATCAACACTATCCACAGGGCCTGTGGGTAACTTTATCCGAATTGTCCACGCTAACCACAAATCCCTGAAACCGCTGTCTATAGTTATCTACAGACTTATACACATTATCCACAAATTATCCTTATCCACAACGAGTCGTTACTCAAAAAAGTTAATTTTTAAAAGAATACGAAACAAAGCGAGAAAACCTAACTTCCTCGCTTTGTTTCGTCGAATTCATTTTCATTTAAACCACAATAATGACTATATTGACTTTAAATTTAATCCCGGAACTGCATTCAGCGTCCAAGGAGCAAAATCTCCCTCTAAAAAGTGGTAATAACCCGCCGTAGCAATCATTGCTCCATTGTCGGTGCATAAAATTGGCGAGGGATATACCAGCCGCACCTTCCGTTGCGATAATTCATAGTCAAGTGTTTCCCTTAATAATCGATTGGCTGCCACGCCGCCTGCTAAGAGCAGCGTTTTTACTCCTGTCTGTTCAAGAGCTGTTAAGGCCTTGTGAACTAAAACATCTACCACCGCTTGCTGAAACGATGCAGCCAAATCAGGGACATTCAAAGTTTCCCCCTTCATCCGGGCAGAATTCAAGGTATTTAAAACGGCTGATTTCATTCCGCTAAAACTAAAATCTAAACTTCCGGGTTCCAACATTGCTCGCGGAAACTTAAAAGCTTGTTCATTGCCGCCCCGAGAAGTATTCTGGATCTGCGGCCCTCCCGGATAGCCTAAACCTAAAGCTCGGGCCACTTTATCCAGGGCCTCACCTGCAGCATCGTCCCGAGTATACCCTAAGACACGGTACTTGCCATGATCTTCAAATAAAATTAGATGGGTATGCCCTCCTGATACTAAAAGGGCTGCCAGAGGAAATTTGATGTCGTGGTGTTCAAGAAAGTTTGCGTAGATATGCCCTTCTAAGTGGTTTATCCCCAGCAAGGGTATTCCGGCGGCATAAGCCATAGCCTTGGCACCGGAAACCCCTACTAAAAGAGAACCAACGAGTCCGGGGCCATAGGTTACGGCAATTGCCGTAAGATCTGTAAAACCAACGCCGGCCTCAGCTAAAGTCTGCTCTACAACCGGTTGGATGTGAAGGCTATGTTCCCGGGAGGCGATTTCCGGCACCACACCTCCATACTTCTGATGTGTCTTAATTTGGGAAGAAATAATATGGCTGCGCAGATCGACTCCATCAACTAAAACAGCGGCAGAGGTTTCATCACAGCTCGTTTCAATGCCTAAAATAGTAACCTGCTTCTTCTGGCTCACCGTCATATGTCTTCCTCCCTTCCCAATTCCGCCCACATGATCAGGGCATCTTCGCCGGTATCGGCATAATATCCTTTGCGGACCCCTGCTGCGGCGAAACCCATCCGCTTATATAATTCTTGGGCCGGGTAATTAGAGACGCGTACTTCCAGCGTCATCCGTTCCATGCCTAGCTCCGCCATCTCTTTCATAATAGAGCGCATTAAAAATTCTCCCCATCGCTGGCCGCGATAGTCAGGGGAAATAGCAATGTTGGTAATATGTCCCTCATCAAGAATAAACCATAGACCCATATACCCTATCACTCGCCCATTCAACTCCAAACAACGATACTGGGCATATTCGTTGTCTTTAAGTTCCGCTGCAAAAGCCTGCAAGGACCAAGGCGTTGTAAAGGAGGCATGTTCAATTTCCATAATGGCTTCCAGATCCTCCAAGAGCATCGGACGCACTAATCCTTTATTCATGCGTCTCTCCTTTGCGTGCCCGCTCTTTTTTGGCCCAGTTGACTTCTGCCTCCGAAAAGCGAATATAGTAGGGCTCTACTTTTTCGCCTGCTCCAACTTCTTGCCAGCGTCTCCACACTTCCCGAGCGGCATAGGCACCTCTCGGCAAGCTTATATAATCCGGCATGACCCTTGCTCTTTCGCCCAATACGGCCTCTATTTGTTGTTTTGCCTTTCCGGCAGCATCTCCCACAAAACAAATCGGTCGATTTAGATCTTTTAATTGCTCCAACCATTCTCCGGTTGTCAGGGCTTGGGGAGAGGTTAAACACTCCGCCTCTTCCTTCTCCTTGGTCCAGCAATACCGAGCCGTATACCACTCATTCTTTCGGGCATCCAAAATAGGCACAATGTCTTCCTCTCTGCCCCAGCCGGCCCAGGCGAGAGCATCAAGGGACAGTATCCCTATCAGCGGTAAATTCAAGACTTGTGCTAAACCTTGAGCCGTGGCGATACCAATTCTAATACCGGTAAATGAACCCGGACCTCTTACAACCCCTATGAGTTCCAATTCAGAAAGTTTCCAGTCAGCAGCTGTAAAGAGTTGATCCAGCATGGGTATTATTCTCTCCGAATGGGTCTTCGTGGTGTGCAGAAAACCCTCGGCAATAAGCTTCCCATCTTCGGCTAAGGCAATAGAACTTACTTTCGTGGTTGTATCAATGGTCAAATATTTCATTGGGACCCTCCGAGCTTCTCCCTAGAGTAAATCAAATCCATAATCCGCTGTTCCCAATCATTTTCAGCACTGTGAAAGATAATCTCCCTGGGTTGCTCGCCGCTCCCCAAGATCTTAATGTCCAGACGATTTTCGGGCAAATAATCCTCAGCAATTTCCGGCCATTCAATCAGACAAATGGCATCCTCTGTGAATGACTCCTCAACACCGATAACTTCCGCTTCTTGTGGGTGCTGAAGACGGTAGAGATCCATATGCACTAACCGAATCTTTTTTCCTTGACACTGCCCTTCGTATTCATGAATTAAGGTGAACGTAGGACTGGTCATGGGTCCAGTGACTCCTAACCCTTCACCAATTCCTTGGGCCAAGGCCGTTTTTCCTGCTCCCAAATCTCCAATTAAGGCAAGGACATCACCAGGCAGCAAGCGCTCTCCTAAGCATTTTCCCCAATTTCGAGTTTGTTCAACAGTCTCACTCGTTACTTTACAATCCATCATTGGCTTCAGCTCTCTTCGCTTCCGGGCAGACAAGTTTCCCATCAATAATGACATAGAGAGGACGAGCTGCCAATTGAAAGGGATGCTCACTCCAAACAACTAAATCGGCGTCCTTCCCAACTTCCAAAGAACCGATGCGGTCTGAGACACCGAGAATTTCCGCTGCATTTATAGTAATAGCTCGAAGAGCATCCTCTTTGTCCATCCCGGCCTTATGGGCAAAGGCTGCGCAGAGGGGAAGCTGTTCGATGGGGGTTACCGAGTGATCCGTCATAATTGCGACTTTTACTCCGGCTTTGGCCAGAACCCCCGGCGTTTTAAAGGATTTATCCTTCAACTCAACTTTTGAGCGATTCGTCAAAAGTGGTCCGACTACAGCCGGGTACCCCAATTCGGCAAGTTCTTCGGCAATTTTGTGACCTTCAGTGCAATGTTCAATGACTAAATCAACATCGAACTCACGGGCAATACGAATGGCGGTCATAATATCATCTGCCCGATGGGCATGGGCACGCAAGGGGATTTCTTTCCGGATGACCTTGAGGAGAGTTTCTAAACCCAAATCTCTCTCAGGCAATTTATCCGGATCCTTTTTCCCATCCTCTAGTTTATCCCTATACACCTGGGCATCCACTAAGGCTTGACGCAGGAGTGCTGCTGTTCCCATACGGGTCATGGGCATTTTCTTCTGCTCGCCGTAAACCATTTTAGGATTCTCGCCAAAGGCAATTTTTAACCCGGCGGGATCACGGACAACCATTTTATCTACAATTTTTCCTGCTGTCTTCATGACAACTCCCGTTCCGCCGATAACATTCCCGCTGCCGGGGCCGGTAAATACAGCTGTGACCCCGCCTAATCGAGCATCGCGAAATCCCTCATCTTCAGGATTAATTCCATCGATAGCCCGCATATCCGGAGTCACTGGGTCTGTCATTTCATTAAAGTCCTCACCTTCCCAGCGATAGATCTCCTCTCCAATGCCTACATGGCAATGAGCATCAATCATGCCGGGCAAAACGAGACAACCGGAAGCATCAATAACCTCCGCATCCTCAGGAACATCCAGCACTTCTCCCAGCGCTGCGATTTTTGAGCCCTCAATTAAAATATCACCTGAGAAATCAGGCCCTGCCATCGTATAAATTCGACCGTTCTTTATTAGAAGTTTCCTCATCCTTTTTGCTCCTCCAATTTAATAATAATATCCCAATCAAAACAAATCCCCCGCCAATCCATTGAACCGGAGTAGGAAATTCTCTTAAAAAAATTGCAGCTAAAACAAACGTCATAGGCAATTCAAACGTGCTCAAAATGGCTGCATAATCAGAGCCAAGTCGCTTGATCCCCACTAAAATCATATAGAAGGGAATAATTGAAGCGACAGTCGCCAGCAGAAGACCGACTTCCCAAGTCTTTATATTCTGCCAAGGGATACCCGTAACCTCTCCTTTTGAGACCACGAACAAAGAAACGGCACATACCCATTGGCTATAACACATCGCTGTCAGAGGTGCTACTTCTGCCAAAACAACGTCTCCCACGAGATTGAAAACGGCATAAGCCACGGCAGCGGCCAAGCCTAACAAGATACCGGCCCAATCCATTGTACTTAGACCCGAGAAAACGCCGCTTGCCAGTGTCGTGCCGCCCATGGTCAAGAAGAAGGCAGTCATTTCCTTCTTCCCAATCTTCTTATGCCAAATAAAGGCACCTGCAGCCAAAACTACTGCCGGATAGAGATAAAGCAGAAGTATGGCCACGGAAACTTGCAGAAACATAAGAGCATAGGCATACAACAGGCTTGTTCCCATAGCTCCAACAACACCTTGCAAAGCAAGCCAGTAAAACATCCGACCTGAAATCTTAAAAACTTCCCGTTTAAAGAAGACAACATAACAAAAAAGGATAAGGGATGCTACCCATGACTGCAGAGCAATCACTTGAATCGGTCCAAGTCCAAGCTGATAGGCGTCTTTCAGCAAGATAGACATGCAGGCATAACCTGTCCCCGCCGTCAGGACAGCACCCACTCCCTGCCAATATTGAATTTGAACCTTCCGCACGTTAGCTGACCCTCATTTCTCACGAAGCTGCCCAAAGGCATCTATAGTTTTCCTGATTTATCCGGATTCAACCCAGATATTCAGGCCAGAGACGCATTAGGCAGTAGGTCTCTCATAGAAAGGCTTACCCGCTCTCTCCCCTTATCAATACCCAGAACACGAACTTTTACGATATCTCCAACCGCTACCACTTCCATCGGATGCTTAATATACTTATCACTTAACTGAGAAATATGGACAAGCCCATCGTGCTTAACCCCTATATCAACAAAGGCTCCAAAGTCTACAACATTGCGGACGGTTCCTTCTAAAATCATACCTTCCTTAAGATCCTCTAAATGAGTGACATCCCGCCTCAGCAAGGGACGCGGCAAGTCCTCCCGCGGGTCCCGCCCCGGCCTCTGCAGGGCATCTAAAATATCGCGCACCGTCGGTACCCCGGCACCAAATTCTTCGGCCAACTCACTGAGATCTAGCTTAGCGAGCTTTTGCCGAACGTCAATAAGCAGATCTTTCAAGTCTTGGGGTGTGTGGCCAATCTTTCTTAAAATACTTTCCGCCAATTGATAGGATTCGGGATGAACCGGAGTATTTTCCAGCGGATTGTCTCCATCCGGCAGACGGATAAACCCGGCACATTGAACATAAGTTTGGGCGCCAAGACGTGGTATTTTTTTTAGTTGATCCCGGGATTTAAATTTCCCGTGTTCCTCCCGCCAGGCAACAATGTTTTTAGCCACAGCTGGTTTTAGGCCGGCTACGTATTGGAGCAAGGAAGCTGATGCGGTATTGAGATCAACGCCCACCGCGTTCACACAGGTTTCCACGACCCCATGGAGGGATTCCTCCAACCGTTTAGGCTGAACATCATGTTGATATTGACCCACGCCAACTGCTTTTGGTTCAATCTTAACCAGCTCAGCCAAAGGATCTTGAAGCCGTCTGGCAATGGAGACAGCACTCCGCAGAGAAAGGTCAAACTCAGGGAATTCTTCGCCGGCTAATTTAGAAGCAGAATAGACAGAAGCTCCTGCTTCACTGACCAAAATAAATTCGGAGGCTAACCCCTCTTCCTGAATCATTTCCGCCACAACTTCTTCTGTTTCCCTTGAAGCAGTTCCATTGCCTATGGCAATAATATCTACAGCAAATTCTGCCATCGCCTTTTTTAAGGTTACTTTTGATTCTTCCCTCTGGTTTTTGCCTGAATGAGGATAGATTACTCCTACCTTGAGAAGTTTCCCTGTCTCATCCACCACAGCCCACTTACACCCAGTCCTGAACCCCGGGTCGAGTCCTAAAACTATCTTCCCTCTCACGGGTGGCTGAAGCAGGAGCTGCCGAAGGTTAGCTGCGAATACTTTAATTGCCTGTTCCTCCGCTTGAGCCGAAAGCTCGGCACGTATCTCTCTTTCAATAGAAGGTTGAAGTAAACGTTTATAGGAATCAAGGGCAGCCCTTTGAACATATTCGGCACAAGGTCCCGTCTTAACATAACGAACATCGATAAGTCGTTGGATCGGTTCTATAGGGACATCAATTTTAACGTTCAAAAACTCTTCTATCTCTCCACGATTCAAGGCTAGAATTCGATGGGGCGGAATCTTACGCACCGGCTCGCAGAAGTCATAATACATTTCGTAGGAAGAGCGTTCATTACCCTTCTTAGTCGTGGCTGCAGCCGCCACATCGGCAATTCGCCATGTTTCCTCGCGTATTCGTTTGCGCAAAGCAGCATCATCGGCGATAATTTCGGCGATGATATCCATGGCACCATTCAAGGCATCTTCCACTGTCATAACCTCTAACTCGGGGTTCAGAAACTTCCCTGCCTCCCCTTGAGGGTCAACATGCAGCCCAAGATTTTGAAGGAGCAGCCATAAAGCCAAAGGTTCCAAACCTTTCTCCTTAGCAACAGTGGCCCTTGTTCGGCGTTTTTGTTTATACGGCCGATATAGGTCTTCCACATCCTGAAGTACCGACGCAGCAGTAATTTGCGCAGACAGTTCCTCGGTGAGTTTTCCCTGTTCATCGATGAGGCGCAAAACCTCCACCTTTCTCTGTTCCAAACGGCGCAAATAGTCTAACCGATCTACAATATTACGCAGGACATTTTCATCAAGCTCCCCAGTGACTTCCTTACGGTAACGAGCAATAAAGGGGATCGTATTTCCCCCATCTAATAAGTTGACTGCTTCTTGTACTTGAGTTTGCTTTAACCCAAGTTCTTTAGCAATAACTTGATTGAAATCCAAGACAGTTCCTCCCCAATAATATAAGGCCAAACTTAATTGACTTTAATGTTTTTTATTATACCACTATTTTATCCATCTCATGGAAATTCAACCCAGTCTGTTCTTCAAAAACTCTTGGATACGCCGGACAGCTTCTTCTAAAATGCCGTCTTCTTGAACCATAGCCAGCCGTACATAACCTTCGCCATGATCTCCGAAAGCCCTTCCCGGAACAACAATGACACCCGCTTCCCGTGCTAACTCCCTGGCAAAGGTTACTGAATCCTGCTTCGTCGGAACCTGAGCCCAAATAAACATAGAACCCTGAGGCAGAGGCATTTTCCAGCCTGCACGAGCACACCCCTCTACCAAAATATCTCTTCGTCTCTGATAAGCCCGCCGGTTTTCTTCAATGGAACTCTCGGGTAAACTGAGCGCAGCAGCACCCATCGTCAGGACTGGGCCAAACACTCCATAGTCAATATTGGATTTAAGTTGTGCAAGGGCTCCAATAGCTTCAGAATTTCCCACTGCAAAACCCAAACGCACTCCCGCCAAATTATAGGTCTTAGAAAGAGAATGAAATTCAATACCCACTTCTTTAGCACCGCGAGCTTGCAAAAAGCTTACGGGCCTGAACCCATCAAAAGCCAATTCAGAATAAGCGGCATCGTGGCAAATAAGAAGATTATAGGTTTTGGCAAATTCCACAACCTCTTCGAAGAAAGACAAGGAGGCCACGGCAGCCGTTGGATTATTCGGGTAGTTAAGGAACATAAGTTTGGCTCTTTGGGCCAAGTCCGGATTAATTTCTTGAAGGTTTGGCAAGAAACCATTCTTCTCCAGCAGCGGAATTGCTGCCTTCTCTCCACCTGCCAGTAATAGGCCCGCTGTGTATATAGGATAACCAGGGTCGGGAATTAAAGCCAAATCACCCGGGTCAATATAGGTCAAAAAGATATGTGCCAAACCATCCTGAGAACCCATTAAAGGCAGAACTTCAGAATCCGGATCTAAGTAAACATCAAAACGTTCCCGATACCACTGAGCACAGGCCTTGCGAAATTCCCCCGTCCCGCGGGTCAGAGTATAGCCATATTGCGTATCCTCCAAAACTGCACGGCTGAGAATCTGGCGAAGTTCTTCAGCCGGAGCCCGATCAGGACTTCCAATACTCAGGTTGATTAATGATTTGCCCTCTTGTTCCAGCGTCTTTTTTAAATTGTCCATTTCTGTAAAAACTGAGGCCCCCAGCCCAGATAATCGTTTTGCGGGCATATCATCACTCCATTCTCTCACTTCGTTTACTTCAAATGAAGGTAACTTATTTTCTAATTATAAAAGAGCAAACCCCCATGCCGGTGCCTCACGCAACCATTGTGGGCTTTACCGCCTCTCCATGAAATGAGTTCACTCTCGTGGGCAACTCTTAAAATTCCCAACCTCTTGCTATTGTACCATGTTTATCTTTTTGCGGCGAGAAGACACCCACCTTCTATAAGAAAATGCCCCAGCCGAAAAACAGCGGGGGCATTTAGGAG
>JGI2924J29684_1077251_pt1 | contig 15098 bp, 16 predicted proteins | sample BenlonsequencITS_FD_29684 | JGI IMG/M metagenome (IMG submission 29684)
CCTTAATAATATTTTAGAAAGTTCAACGAGGTATTCTATCATCGGTAAAGATTTAAATGGCCGGATACTCTCCTGGAACGAGGGAGCGGTGCGAAATTACGGCTATAGAGCGGACGAGATTATCGGCCAGGACTCAAGCATCCTACATACACCCGAAGACCTCCAATCGGGTGAGGTGGCTAAGATGTTGAAGTTGGCTTATGAGCAGGGTATTGCCGAAGGTGAGTTTCAGCGCGTTCGGAAAGATAACTCGCGTTTTATTGCAAGTGTTGTTGTCACACGCCGAGATGACGCTGCAGGGAATCCCATTGGTTATCTTCTTATAAGTAATGATATTTCGGAAAAGAAGAAAGCAGACGAAGCAATAAAGCGAATGAACTATGAATTGGAAGAAATGAATGCTGAATTAGAAGAAATGAATGCCGAATTAGAAGAAACCAATGCAACTCTTGAGGAGGAAATTTCAGACCATCAAAGAACAGCCTTAGAATTACAAGCGTCGAAAAGAGCTGCCGAAGCAGCAAACCAGGCCAAAAGTCAATTCCTTGCCAATATGAGCCATGAAATCAGAACACCGATGAACGGTATTTTTGGGTTTCTGGAATTATTAAATCATTCCCAGCTGTCACAGGTGCAACGGGAATATATTCGTGAGGTAAAATCCTCTTCCGAAACATTGCTGCACCTTATTAATGATATTTTGGATTTATCCAAAATAGAGTCTGGAAAACTCACGTTGGAAAACTTGAACTTTAATCTCAGAACTACTATAGAGGATGCAATGTCATTGTTTGTACCAACTGCTTATGAAAAACATCTTGAACTGTATACCCAAATAAAAGCAAACGTACCGGATGAAGTGAGCGGCGATCCTTCAAGACTTAAGCAAATATTAAGCAATCTTATCTCTAATGCTTTGAAGTTTACTGAAAATGGGGAAGTATCGATTGTCGTTGAAACAGTTGAAGAAAAAAATGGTTTTGCAACCATTAGATTTGAGGTTAGAGATACTGGGATTGGAATCCCTAAAGAGGATACCAAAAGGATTTTCCGGCCTTTCGACCAAGCTGATGCATCAACAACGAGGAAGTATGGAGGAACAGGACTGGGCCTTGCAATAACTAAAGAACTAGTAACGATCATGAAGGGAACCATCGGTGTGGATAGTGTGCCGGGCCAGGGCTCTACATTTTACTTTACGGCAAAATTTAAAATTCTTAATAAGAAAGCTGTTTGCGACAAGTATGTCAGCTTAAATAACGTCAATGTTTTTATTGTGGACGATAATGATAACAATCGCAGAATAGTTAGATCCTATCTTGAGGATGCAGGGTGCAAAGTTATGGAAGCCAAATCTAGTGATAAAGCACTATCTACTATCCTAAACAATGCTTATTCAGAAAACAACAAGATACAGCTTGTTCTGGTAGATTATCATATGCCCGGTATAAATGGTTTTGATTTGGCCACAGCTTTAAACATGATTCCCGCTACAAAGGATTTAAGATTAATATTATTAACCTCTTCTGCCCAAATGGGGGATGCTGGTAGGGCGAGAGAACTAGGTTTTTCAGGGTATCTTACGAAACCGGTTAGAAGAGATGAGTTACTTAATTGTATGTCAATCGTATTAGGTTTGGAACGAGATCCAGAGAATAGCCGGGAAATAGTTACAAAATATACTCACAATGAAAATCAAAGTGTACTCAAACCCAAACTATTACTTGTTGAAGACAACGAAGTGAATCGTAAAGTCGTTTTAGCAACACTTAAATCTCGCGGCATGACCTGTGATGTTGCCATGGATGGACAAGAAGCCTATGAAGTCATGCTAAAAAAAGATTACGATCTAGTGTTTATGGATTGTCAAATGCCTGTTATGGATGGGTATGAAGCCACAAAGAAGATCAGAGAAGCCGAAGGCAGCAAGCATACAAAAATTATTGCTATGACGGCAAATGCTATGATGGGTGACAAAGAAAAATGTCTTGAAGCGGGCATGGATGATTATATCAGCAAACCCATTGACTTTGAAGAAATGTTCAAAATCATTGATGAACTGTAGTACATTATGATTCAAAGAAAACCCATGAGGGGCAGGGCGTAATGACTCTATTTGAGAAAAATGTCATAATCATGGCATTTTTTTTGTTATACTATCGGAAAGTATAACCTTTGGTTGTATACTTTCTTCTGGCATAAGTGCAACTTAGCTGGCGCTTCGCCGGAGGCTAAGCGCCAGCTAAGTTTTCTTTATCATTTACTAAAAGACGAACGAAGTCTGCATATCATTTTAATGCAGAGGGACTGTAAAACTCCTTTAGTTGTTGTCTTTGATGTTTAGATGAAAATATTAACATTATGAAATCACTCAAATAGAAGAAAAATGTCATAATAATGGCATTCTTTTCAGTTAACATTCTATCTAAGGAAGACATTTGGTTAAAGATTTACAAATAACTAGGAGGAGATCAAAATGACAAGTCGATTACCAGAATGGCTATATCCTTATAACTTATCAGAATACTATTACAACAAGATCAATATAAAACCTTGCCAAGGTTTACATAGCAGAAAATCCAAGTTAAACAACATTATTTTGCAGAATTTATGTCCTGGCGGCAATGGGCCGGTACAGGGAATATTAGCTGAGCAAATTACTAATGATTTTGGCTCTTTTGATAATTTTAAAAAGAAGTTTATGGATACTTCTGCATCAGTTGAGGAATTTAGCTGGACATTATTAGTTTGGAGTCCATGTTTTAAAGAATTGGAAATTATCCAAGCAGAGAAAAATCAGGATCTTACCCAGTGGGGAGTTATTCCACTTTTAATCTTTGATGCTTGGAATCCCGTAAATGATCTCAATTATCAAGACAAGAGAGCAAGTTGGATCGAAGCATGGTGGAATTTCATTAATTGGCAGGATGTTCTTAATCTTTTCGAAGAAAATATTGAAAATTACCCTGATACAGACGATGGAGAGTTATTAAGTTCTTAAAGGGTATATGTAATGGCGTTGTGATAAGTTTAATTCAAAATAAGATATATGGAATTGGTGATGGGGGATACCCATAGAAGGTCAGACTGTCTTTTGGACGGTCTGACCTTCTATGGGTTTTTCTGTAGATATCATAGGAGGAAACAGCGGTTAAAATGTAGAATAATAAATTATCATCTTTAAACTCATGTATATGCTCACTCAACAATATTTTCACGAAGTCAATTTATGCGCTAAGATAATCGAATTCCTTTGTATGTTACATCTGGCTAATGTAATAATCATCAAATAAAAGCTAAGGAGCTATTTAGCAATGGAAGAAGATATAAGCAGCCATAAGTTAAAAAGCCATCTTATAGATTATAAGAGCCATGAAATTCGGACATATATGACTAGAATCATTGGAATGACAGATTTAACACTTATGACGGAGCTAACAGAAGAACAGTTGGATTATTTAACAGTCATCAAGTCATCAACAAAATCACTCTTGAAAGTGTTAAATGATATTCTGGATTATTCGAAAATCCTAGCGGGCAAAGCTAATCTAGAGCAAGTTCCATTTGCTATTCGTGAAACAATTAATGAAGTGATTGATATAGTTACGATTGCGGCAAAACAAAAGAATATTCATCTAAGGCTTAATAGTTTGGATAAAAGTATTCCGAAAAAGCTTATTGGCGATGCAACCAGACTAAAACAGGTACTTTCGAACTTAATTGATAATAGTATCAACTTCACTGACAACGGTGAAGTAACCATACAAGTTGATATTGAAGATCAAGATGAAATTAGTATGCAATTAAAATTCATTGTGACAGATACTGGTACAGGGGTACCTGAGGAAAAGCTTGTCCGACTGTTAGAGAGTTTCGGTCAGGATGGAAGTATCAATAGGTTGGAATCTGAAGGCGCAGGGCTGGCAATTTCCCAAAAACTCGTTGAATTAATGAAGGGTAAACTATATGTCGAAAGTACGGAGGGGATTGGGAGTAAGTTTTATTTTACTGCAGTTTTCGGTATCCAGGGAAAAGGAGGTTGTTGATCATCGAAACAATAGTAGTCGCGGAAGATGATGATAGTATCAGAAAATTCCTAAGTATATTGCTGACTAGAGAGGGTTTTGATGTAAAAGTCGTTGAAAGAGGTACTGAGGTAATCACTGAGTGCCGTATTTCTAAGCCGGATCTACTATTGCTTGATATAATGATGCCTGGGATGGATGGTTTTGAAGTATGTCGCAACATACGGAAAGAAAGTAATCTGCCCATCATCATTTTAACTGCAAGGGAAAATAATGAGGATAAGATTTCAGGACTAATCTTGGGCTGTGATGACTACATAACAAAGCCGTTTGATAGCACAGAACTTGTGTTACGCATTAAAGCAGTATTGCGCAGAGCTAAAGAACACAGTAAGCCGGAAAACGAACGGAATATTGTTGAGCTTCCTGGCATGACAATTAATAATACCAGCAGAATTACCGAGGTTAAAGGGAAGGTTGTTGATCTAACCCCCAAAGAATATGCTCTGCTCTGGCTTCTGGCTAACCGCCCGGAACAGGTCTTCACAAGAGAACAGCTTCTTGATCAAATATGGGATGTAGACTATTACGGGAGCACTTCAGTTGTAACCTCACTGGTAAAACGTCTTCGAGAAAAGATTGAGCCCGATGTTTCTAATCAATATTATATTAAAACGATCCATGGGGTGGGATACAAACTGGGAGTGAAACCTCTTTAACGAATTGGCCAGGGGTGGTTCGCTGTACCGTTTCGTATGTAAGAACGAAAGGAGGGGTATATATGGAACAAGGCCGAAAATACACGTTTTCGTGGAATCATATTGGCGATATTGCAGACGGTCGTCCTAATTTGGGCAATACGGCAAGTGTCGAGGCCTATCGTCTCATGCAGTTTTCTTGTCGAGATGTTATGGAACAATATCTAGGTACGGAAAAAACCGATGAAGTATTCTATCAAGCCGGTAAACTGGCCGGTAAGGAATTCTATAATCACGTGCTTACTCCGACAAAAGATTTTAATGAATTCCTTCGACAATTACAATTGGCTTTACTGGAACTAGGAATAGGGATTTTGCGCGTTGAAAAAACAGATCTGGAACATGGAGAACTTGTCTGGACAGTTTCTGAAGACATAGATTGTTCTGGTTTGCCAGAAATGGATTTTGAAATTTGCACATACGATGAGGGTTTTATTTCATCACTGCTTGAATGCTTTTCGGGAGTACCATTCCAAGTCAAGGAAGTGGATTGCTGGTGTACTGGTGACAGAACGTGTCGCTTTAGGGCAAAGGCGATAAAATAGAGTATAGGTGGCACTTTAGATGGATAACTCGAAAGAAATTGTTCTACTTATAAAATGTTTAAAGAGCCTCATTGAAGACAAAGAAGTTCCCGAAGTACCTCCGGAAGAGATTGCAAACATCGAAGAGTTTGGAGCAATATATTCCTCTTTACTGGAGATTCGCAATGTTTTTATAGCTCTTGGTAAGGGAGAACTGACATATCCTATTAAGTCAAAAGGATACTTTCCCGGTGCGATCAAGAGTTGGCAAGCATCTTTGCGTCACTTAGTATGGCAAACGAAGGCAATTTCCTCGGGCGACTTTTCTCAACGTGTTGCTTTTTTGGGAGAGTTTTCTGAGTCATTTAACAGTATGACAGAACGTCTGGCAATGACAATAAATGAGCTCTCCAATCAAAACAAAGAGAAAGAAAAACGTGAAGCGGAATTAATTAAAGCCAAAGAGGCGGCCGAGGCCGCAAACATTTCCAAGAGTCTCTTTCTTGCGAATATGTCCCATGAAATTAGAACACCCATGAACGGCATCATGGGTTTTCTTGAGTTGCTGAATATGTCCAACCCCTCTACAGAACAAAAAGAGTATATACGTGAGGCGAAGTCTGCTTCAGCGGTATTATTATATGTAATTAATGATATATTGGATTTTTCTAAGATTGAAGCTGGTAAGCTTACAATGGAAGAATCCTGCTTTAAGACCAGAACAGCTATTGAAGATGCGGTATCGCTCCATGTGCATAAAGCTTTTGAGAAAAATTTAGAACTTCATTCTATGATAAATGCCAATGTTCCGGAAGAGGTTATTGGTGATGCTCAACGGTTAAGACAAGTCTTAAATAATTTAATTGGGAACGCTGTGAAGTTTACCGAAAAAGGCGAGATTTCTGTTACAGTTGATTGCATAGAGGAAGAGGATGAAATTGCTTTACTTAAATTTGAGATTAAGGATACTGGAATCGGAATTAGTCAGGAAGACTTTCAAAAACTGTTCCAGTCTTTTAACCAAGTTGATTCCTCAACGACAAGAAAGTATGGGGGAACGGGCCTTGGGCTTGCAATTTCAAAGGAATTAGTGTCCCTGATGAGAGGGAATATTGAATTTAAAAGCATACTTGGAGAAGGTTCTAACTTTAAATTTGACGTGCGTTTCAAAATAGCGAAAAGAGTTCCAGACCACAACTATGTCTTTAAAGAGTTGGCGGGAGTCAATATCCTTATCATTGACGATAATCCCAGTAATCGAAGAATTGCTATATCATACCTAGGAGGTATGGGTTGCAAAGTATTTGAAGCTAAAGATCCTGGCGAAGCAATCACTACCATTATTTCCAAAGTGAGTACAAGAGATAAAATTGATATTGCGCTAATAGACTACCGAATGCCCGGTATGAGCGGCTTTGAACTGGCGACTTCTCTGAAAGCCATTCCTTTTGCATCAGATATTAAATTAATACTGCTTACCTCGGCAGCTCAAAGTGGAGGTGCCAAAGAGGCAAAGCAGTTAGGCTTCGCGGGATATCTTATTAAGCCCATTAAAAGAGATGACCTGCTTAATTGTATTGCTATCGTTTTAGGCTTAAAAAGCGAGGAAAATAATGAACCTATTGTGACCAAATATGTTGTTCAAGAAGGTCTTGATCATAGGAAACCTAAAATACTTTTAGTTGAGGACAATGAAATAAATCGTAAAATTGTCACAGCAGTGCTTAAAACGAGGGACATTACGTGTGATGTCGTGATAAATGGCCTGGACGCTTATCAAGCTGTTAAGAAAAAAGACTACGATATTGTTCTTATGGATTGCCAGATGCCGGTTATGGATGGGTATAAGTGTACAGCCAAAATAAGAGAGATGGAGGGCAGCAGTAAACACACTACCATTATTGCTATGACAGCTAATGTTATGGAAGGCGATAAAGAAAAGTGTATTCAGGCCGGTATGGATGATTATATTGGCAAGCCTATCAATTTTGATAACTTGTTTCAAATAATAGAATCCTATATAGAGAAAAGTAAGGGCGGTTCGAAATACTTTAATTTTATCGTAAATTATATTGAAGGATTTATTGATCGCACCGGCATTTCAAGAAATGATGCTGAGGAAATATTTATAGATTATGCTAAAAAACTCCCCCAGATATTGCTGGAGGCTGAAAATTATCTTGCCAATGAAGAACTGGATAAATTAGAGATTTTTGCTCATAAGGAAAAAGGGACCGCCGGAAATCTATGTATAACTCCAATTTATCAATTGGTTGGAGATCTTGAAAAAGCAGTTAAAAAGCGGGAGAAAAACGAATGCTTAAGAATCTATAAGGAAGTTCGAAAACTATTTCATTAGTTACTTTCGGCCTTTGCAGATGAAATATCAGATTAAAATTAAAATCATACGCAAATTAAGTTTCTAGGTCGTTAATTTATAAATAATATTACTTAAATATTATTTGAATAGTATTAAAATGTCATGATAATGGCATTTTTTTTTATTATCATTTACCCAAGATAAACGACAATAAATGCGGCACTCAGTAAGGGAAACACTTTAAGAAGTCTAATAGGAAGCGGAGGAGGTAATCATGAGGGAATCAAAAGAAATAATAATTTTCATTGCCTTATCGGCATTATTACTCATAGGAATAGGTTTTTTGCCTAAATCAGCTGCTAATCTCGCTGTAAATCATGTTATCCAATCTTCCGGTCAGGTTCAGTGACAAAGGAAAAAACGGTAAATGATAGCGATTACCTAAGTCGATAAAGGCTTATACCGGGAAAATCAGCCTAAGTAAAATCAATCGGTTAGGGCCGGCAATCGCATGAAATGGGCCAATAATCGGAAGAAAGGTTGTGTGATTATGTCGAAAGATAATTCATTGATTTTCGTTGTTAACACCCAACCAGAAGTGGAGGATACTATTCTGGAACTCCAAAAAGCAGGATTTGAAAAATGGGCTAAAATAATTCGGGCAATCATGTCTAGCAAAAGCATAGATTCTTCAAACAAAAGACCTCCTGTAGGTTGGGTAAATTAGTATAGTTTCAGATGAGACGTTTGAAGAAGTGACCGGAAATGTCATGAAATTAATAATGACGTTGAAAGTGTTAAAAGGTCATATTCTTAGGGAGGAATTTAATTGAAAAAGATATTGGTAGCAACAGATGCTTCAGGTTATTCACGAAAAGCATTATTAAGCGCTCTGGAGCTTGCCCGGATATTTAACGCAGTAATCGAGCTTCTATTTGTTATGGAAATGCCAATAGCATATGAATCAACTGTCTTTGCGTATTTAATATCGCCGGAAAATATAGAAAAGGAAAGTGAAAATGTTTTCGAAAACACACTTAGAGGAATTGATACCAGTGGAGTCACTGTGATTCAGAAAAAGATCGTTGGGAGAAGACCTGGGGAAGTTATTATCCAAGAAGCTGAATCTGAAAATATTGACTTGATTGTTATGGGGAGTCATGGATACGGGGCGTTCACGGGAACTTTACTAGGCAGTGTAAGTCAATATGTCATCCATAAGGCAAAATGTTCGGTACTAATCGCAAAGTAAGGATATGGTAACGGTCAAGAGCAATGAAAAATAATAAGATCATGACTAATAATGAGGAGTGGTGAAGATGAAAAAAATATTAGTTCCGACCGATGCTTCAGAATATTCACGAAGGGCTTTAGAAACTGCCTTGGAGTTTGCCCGGAAATTTAATGCAGAAATTGAATTGTTATTTGTAATGCATAGTCCGATTTCATATGATTCTAATTTCAATAGTTATATAATTTCGCCGGAACAGATTGAGGAAGTTGGAAACCACGTGTTCGAGGCCACACTTAATGGAATTGATATTAGTGATGTTAGCGTAATTAAAAAGAAATCACAGGCTGAAAAGCCGGCAAAAGGAATCTTAGAAGAAATCGAAAATGAGAAAATTGATTTAGTTATAATGGGAAGTCATGGTTATGGGGCGGTTGCTGGTTCCTTAATCGGCAGCGTTAGTCAGCACGTCCTCCATAAAGCCAAATGTTCTGTGCTTATAGTTAAATAATACGGTAACTAGACGAGCCTAAAAGAAAGGTTGTGAGCTTATGTCAAAAGGGAATTCGGTTGTTTCTGTTTTTAACACTCACCAAGAGGCTGAGGAGGGTATAAAGGAACTCCAAAAAGCAGGATTTGATATGAAGAAACTATCAGTCGTTGGCAAGGACTATCATACTGATGAGCATGTAGTAGGTTATTATAATACTGGCGATCGTGTAAAATACTGGGGAAAGCTAGGGGCATTCTGGGGCGGATTATGGGGATTTCTTTTTGGGTCAGCGTTCTTTTTCATTCCCGGAATCGGTCCTATAGTTGTTGGCGGTCCGCTAGTGACATGGATCATTGGTGCGCTTGAAGGTGCAGTTCTTGCGGGTGGGTTAAGCGCTTTTGGGGCAGCGTTATACAGTATGGGTATTCCAAAAGACAGCATCCTAAAATATGAAACTTCACTGAGGGCTGATAAGTTTCTGGTGATTATACATGGAACTGTTGAGGAATTAGAAAAGGCGAAAAACATACTGGATACAACTAATTGCGATGAGACCACGCTGCATTGTGCGAATTAATGGCGAAGTGAATTCAATGGGTGAAGTTTTCAGATACGGAAAGAGTCCCGCTTTGCTGCGGGACTTTCTTGGTTATAAACTAGACCGAAATGTCAAAATGAAAATACAAAAGCGGGTTGCAAACTGTTATATTAAACTGTTGCAACCCGCTTCCTAATTTTGAAAACAGAATTAGCCTAGACCGTGAAGTATGACGAACACTTGAAGCAAACTACTACTTTTGCTCAATTTCAGTAACACATTCACTCTTTATCTTTCCAACCAGGAATTGCAGGGCATCAACAACATGAGGTCTGATGTCGCCGCCAATGAGTACATACATTATGTCGTCACCAAGTTCAAGCATACCTTCATTAAGCCAGACCCTGACATGGAAGATACCGCCCATCTTAGAGGTTTCAGCAATCGCGGCATCCACTTTTGCCGCGTTATAGGTAAATTCCATCCCCTTTACTGAAGAACCGTCATCAATTCCCTGGCGTACTTTGGCTTTGGGAGTTTGGCGCACAACTCCGTTATGCACTAGAAACATCCCTTCCTGTAATGCCGCCGAATCGCTTTTTGCTTCTTTGAGCCATTCATCCATTGATGGGGCTATTTTTTTATTAATCATAAAGTAATCTGCTCCTTTGCTTTTTTATTTGGCCACGGCTGCTCAAGAACTTTTCTTAGGAAACTTTTGCGTAATGTGATAATTCTCAGCGAATTCTCAGCTTCATTTTTTAGAATATCAACTGTAAACGATATCTCTGACAAGAAAGGAGGTCTGCTAAATGAAGAGATTCAATGTATACTTCATTGCAGTTTCGTTAGTAATCCTGTCATCCGTGTCAGTTCTAACAGGCTGTGGTACTCAAACTTCTGCCTCGACTACAGGTGCTACAACTTCGGCTTCAACGGCTAATACTCAGGGAACCACGGATCCTCAGCTTATAACAAATCAGCAACAGGTAAAATCAATCGACATAAAAGCGGCCAAAGGACAGCAAGAGGTTAATGTTCAAATCAATAAAAACCTCAAAAACCTGGATAAATCTCTTAATGACCTAAATAAAAGCTTAGGAAGCCTTTAAGTCTGGTTCTGGCCGTTGGTCAAGGATGATTTTAATGATACATGCAAAAACTTAATTTTCAAGTGAATTTACTTAAAGGAGAATTATTAATATGCGAAAATCAAGTAAAATGTTGGCTTGCCTTATTGTGTCTTCTTCTATCTTAAGTTTTACTATACCCGCACTGGCAGATACATCTACTCAAACGACTGCACCCTCGACTAACCAAGTTCAAAATTCATCCACAGGAACTGCAACACCTTCATCGACTCAGATAACTCCGGCTGACCAAGCGGCAGCCAGAAAACAGAAGCTGCAAAATGAAATACTTCATTTGCAAAATGCCCAGCAATTCCAACAAGATTTAGCTCCTATTCGTCAGCTTCAGGCTCAAGACAAACAATTGCACGATCAGGTGATAGCCCTGAGAAAAACTATTCAGGCACAGGTAAAAACGGACCGTCAAGCCAAAAATTATACCGCGTTACTTGCAGCACTTAATGATATGATCCCTATGCAAGATGATATAGCCAGTGCCCGGGAAGCTGCTCAAAACGCTAAAACCGATTGGGCCCAATTACGGACTGACAATAAAGCCAATAACGCTTCGGCGGTCACGGCGGACTTGAGTAAAGTCCAATCAGACATTCAGAATAGAATTAGCGTCTATCAAAAGATTTTAGGAGATCTTCAGAAAATTAATGGGGATTTGACTACAGCATCCTCGACAACTACTCCTTCCAATACTGCACCATCAAGTGCGCAGACAACCTAAGGCTGAAGTCGCACGTCGGTTCAAGTTTGGAATGATTGTCTAAACTTGTTACTTCTTGTACCTAATCTAGGCCATCTATCATATTTTTCAATAAGTAAAGAGGAGCTGCTTAAAATTAGTAAGACGGCTCCTTTTTTGTACTTTCGGCCCCTCATAGTAATACCGCTTACGATGGAAATTAATTTTCTAGGGCAGAAAGTGCAAATTTCACTTTTTGCTTTCCTCTGACATGGTGCAAATAACATGCTGCCGGCCAAGATAATATACGGACGAGCTTATCGCCACACTGCAACTCATTACGTATACTCCTGTAGTATGGATTAGCCGATTGTCTCTGGAGCCAAGGATGGCGGGAAGAGACCACTGGCCAAGGATGGCGGGGAGAGACCAACTATATGGAAAAACTAATGGTAAAAGTTGTTCCTTCACCCTGTTTGCTTTCGGCCTCAATTCTGCCGCCGCGTAAATTTACAATTTCCCAGACAATAGCCAATCCTAATCCGGCGCCACTGCCGGCCTTTCTTTCCCTGGAACGGCTGCCCCGATAAAAACGCTCAAATATATAAGGGAGATCTTGGGAAGCAATTCCTTCCCCGTTGTCTGCTACGGATAGGCATCTTAAGTTAGCTTTAGTTTCGGCTTTAAGCGTTATGACTCCATTGACTGGTGTATGCTGAATAGCGTTATGTACAAGGTTATAAATGATTTGTTTTAATTCGCCTGGTTCCACCGGCAGGGATGTTTCCTCAACATCGACTTCTAATGTTCGGTATTCCAGAAGCGAATTAAGCAGGGGTAAGAGTTCCGGAAGAATGCTTTGAATGGAGGTTTCTGGTTTTGACGAAGATTCCTGGTTGATCTGTTTAGTCAAGCGATTGAGAGTTAATAAATCCTCGGTAAGATGAATCAATCGTTCGGTTTCAGTCAGCATTGATTTATGGGCTGAAGTTAAAGTTTCTGGGTCTGTTTCCTGGTTGCGCAGCAAGATTTCCAGAAATCCGCGTATGGAAGTCAATGGAGTCCTTAATTCGTGGGAAGCATCGCCGATAAATCTTGCCATTTGTTCTCTCGCTTCTGTTTCAGTCGCTAAAGAACGGTTAAGAGTTTCTAACATTTGATTCAAGGCAGATCTTAGATGTGCTATTTCCGAGGCCGAGGGCTCGGAAGGAATTCGCAGGGTATAATTGCCGGCAGCAATCTTGTCGGATATCTCAGACATGCGGGACAAGGGCTGAAGAGGTTTTTTCAATATATAAAATGTTAGAAGCCCGCCAATCACGAGGATTAGTAAAGTGCTGATAAGAAAAACCTGGAGTTGGTGGTCGAGGATATTACTCATTTGCGTTAGCGGGGCAGATAGTATCGCATAGCCGATTAAAGTGCTGTTGGCAGTCAGGCTTATATTTTGTCCGGTTAAACTGGTTACCGGCTCTTGGTTGAGATATATAGGCCCGGAAATAACCAGATACCGGACTCCTTTTGGAGAAGTAAAAACGGCGGTAGTGCGAAGTTTGTTTTTAGCAATCTGTTTTAGAAAAAAGGACCTTTCCAAGGCGTAGGGCCTTTTGGCTTCAGTTTCTTGCCGGCCTAGTATGTCCTCTAATTTTTTATCCGGTGAAAAGAAACCGGCAACAACCCCGGGACCAAGGTTTGTCCAAGCTTTGGGAAAGGACTCTTTATGGTTAATCCATAGCTTTAGTTGATTGACATCGAACGAACCGATCTGTGCTTGCAGTGCTTGGGTTTCACCTTTCATTAAAAACGAATGAAGTGCCTGATATTGTATTTCTCCCATAAATAGGGAAACTAGTATAAGGCTTAACCAAAATCTCAATAATAATTTTCCGGTTAAGGAATCCTTCCAAGATACTTTACCTTCAGCCCTCGTCATTTTGCACCGTCCTCTTCTCTGAATCTTAGATCACTGAAACATAAGCTGCAAGCAATAGCTATTTGAGTGCAGGGTTTAGGCGATAACCTGCGCCACGTACTGTCTCGATCCATCGATGTTCTTTGTCGCCCAGTTTATCACGAAGATAACGGACATATACTTCGACGATATTGTCCTCACCTTCAAAGTCATAGCCCCATACGTGGTTCAAAATAGAATTCTTGCTAAGTATTCGGCCAGGGTTCCAAAGCATGTAGGTTAACAGTTTATATTCGGTGGGAGAGAGGGGAAGGGAGCAGTTGTTAAGGGTAATGGAATGGTGCGCTTCATCTAAGCAAAACGCCCCTATAGTATGTTGTCCTGCTAATTCCGGGTAGCGGTTGCGCAGTTGAACCTCGATTCTAGCCAATAGTTCTTCGAAATGAAACGGTTTCGTCAGATAATCGTTGGCCCCTTGCCTTAAGCCTATAACAATATCGGTAGCTGAATTTTTTGCTGTTAACATAATCATTGGCGCTTGACTGATTTCTGGGACAGCCTGACATAAGCTGTTTCCATCCATAACGGGCATCATTAAATCTAAAATAATCAAATGAGGATCAAAATCAGGAATGAGATCCAAAGCGATTTGGCCATTGGCTGCAGTTTTAACAATATATCCTTCCTTACGCAAGCCTAAATCTAACATTTGCCGGATCGAGAGGTCGTCATCGACAACTAAAATTCGAAATGAAAATGATGCCATGAAGTCACATCCTTAATTGGATTTTTCATTGTCCGTTATCAATCCACAACGGATATTGGTTATTTATGGGGGAAATCAAATAGAAATACTATAAATCCTGTGATTGAGCTTGTGTTTATTATACATCATATTGATCATCCGAAAAAAAGGGGCGATAACTAAATTCTTAAAAATGAGAGGTACTGGTACTCTAATCATGAATAAATGGTCATTAATAAATCATATCACTAAAATCCGCTCTGCCTATAGACATTTCACCTTGTGAATGTTATTATTTGAACAAGAAAAGAAATTCAATGAACATGAGCAAGAACACACAAGCACAAGCAATAAGCCAAGAAAAGAAACAGGTAAAGGATAAAGGTAAGGTTAATTAAAAGTGCAGAAAAAGGAAATAATTCAAAAGGTTTTGTGATTGTATACACTATCTCAAGGCCGAAGACAATTTTCTTTAAGTTATTTAAAAAATTTACTCTTACTAAGGATTAGTCCTGGTTAAGTTGGATGGTTAATACGGTTAATGATATTTTAAGGAGGCGTTGTTTATGTTAACATGGATTTCAATGATTATCCTGAGTATTTTTCTTATCTCCTGTGCAGTGGTAATAGTTACTTCCTGTTATCAGATTTTTAAACTGATACGACAGTTCCCGGGGGAAAGAGATATGGCAATAAAACAGCGGCAATTAAAAATTAGCCATGGCTAA
>JGI2924J29684_1077250_pt1 | contig 15074 bp, 14 predicted proteins | sample BenlonsequencITS_FD_29684 | JGI IMG/M metagenome (IMG submission 29684)
CCCCCGCCACACTCCGGCCCGCGCGCCGTACTCGTAGAGCGATTCCATGCTCAGATGCCGGTCGGGGAACGGCTCGGCGGGGACCATTTCCGAGAGGAAGGTCTCGGCGTGCGGGTCTCCGTCGAGCACGCAGTTCTCCGCGCCCTCCTCGTAGTTCAACACGAATTGCACGGCGATCTGCGCGCCCCCGGGCCACTGAGGATCAGGAAGGGAGCGGCCGTACCCGACGAGATCCCTCGGATACTCAGCCATGGTCGCCCCAGGACGTGCGGATCCGCTCCAGCGCGCTCGGGGTGAATTCGCCCCACAGCCGCAGTCGGGCGAGCCCGCCGTCGGGATAGACGTCCAATCGCGCCTCTTCGACGGCGGGCGCGTCGGCGGGCAGCGCGAAGCGGTGGCAGGTGTCTGGCCGCAACTCCACTCTCGGGAGCAAGGCGATCTCGTCCCCGGCGGCGGTGAAGCCGGTGAGGCTCGCCGCTCCTGGCGCGTTGCCGAGGAAGCACGAGGTGTCGATCTCGGCCCAGCGGGGCTTGCCCTCGCCGCCAAGGCGCACCCGCACCCAGTCGTTGGCTTCGTCGCGCCGCCGGGCGGTCTCCCACCCGTCGCCCATGACTTGGGCCTTGCCGGGCAGGAGGAGCTGTTGCGGATGGCTGTAGAAACGGTTGGAGCAACCCACGATCAAGCCGCCGTTCTCCGCCGCCGCCAAATCCACATGCCCCGCCGACACGAACGCGGGGTCGGGGATCGCCAGCCCGTGCGCCCGAAAGCGCGCGACCCCGCCGTCGGGGTGGATGATGAGCTTGATGTGGGTGCGCCGGGATTGGCGCTGGGGCTCGGGGACGTCGAAGCGGTTGACCGAGTCCGGTTCGACGGCGCTCTTGGGGACGATCGTCTCCCAGTCCTCGCTCGCGAGCAGGTCCGGCACCGACGGGTATCCCGGCAGTGCGAGCGCTTGGACGGTGACGTGGGCGGGGGCGTTGCCTTTGAACCACGCGGTGTCCACCACCACGCCGCGGACTTGGCCGGACGCGCCGAGCCGGATGATCGCCTCGTCCTGCCCTGGTTCTCGCCTGCGGCGGGTTTCCCACCCGTCGTACGTTTGCCCTTTGTGCCCGAAGTTGTGCGGGGTGAATGCCGCGCTGCCGGGTTTGAGCAGGTTTTCCTTCTCGGCGAAGAACTCGTCGTTCGCCCACAGCACCGAGCCGCCGAGCTGTCGCCCGGCCAGGTCCGGGAGCTCATGCCAGTCGCGAGGGTCCGGCCGGTCCAGGGGATCAGGGCTCACTTTTTGGGCCTTTCTCTGCGGTACAGCGAGCGCAGCACGTCGGCGGTCGCGAATTTCGTTTTGGACGAGACCTCTTTTTCGGTGATCGCGCCGATGGACAGACCGCGCAGCGTGACCGCGGCCAACTGCTGCGCGGTCGCGGGCTCGTCGAGCTTGCCCCGGTAGGCGGTGTCCGTGAGGTAGGCCCGCAGCCGAGGGGCGGCCTCGGCGAACGCCTCGCGGTAGAAGCCGAAGGTGGCCAGCCAGCGGGTGGGCAATTGGGCGGGATGCAAGTCCCACCCCTGGTAGTAGCCGTGGTCCAGCGAGCGGGTGACGAGCCGGAAATGTTCGGCGACCGCCCAGTCGGCCTCGTCCGGGCCGCCCTCGGGGACGACGATGGATCCGCCGTCGCTGACCCACACCCCGCGTTCGGCGGCGGCGGCGAGCATCACCGCTTTCGCGTAATCGGCGACGGGGTGTTTGAGCGATTGCTGGCTGGGGGCGATCCCGCAGGCCGCGCTGTAGTCGTAGGTGCCGTAATGCAGTGCGCTCACCCGGTCCCCGGCGAGGTTCATCGCCTCGGCGAGCGCCGCCGCCCCGTCGTGGCCCAGCACGATCTGGGGGCTTTCGATCTGCAGCTCGAAGCGCAGCGTCCCTTCTGCGAGGCCGTGCGCTTTTTCGAGCTCCTCGCACAGCAGCCGGGCGGCGAGGGCTTGGACGGGGACGCGCACCTTGGGTACGGTGAAGACGAAGCCGTCGGGCGCCCCCCCGGCGGCGTCGAGGATCAGCTCGAGGGTGCGGCGGCTGCGTTGGTGCAAGGCAGTGGTCAAGCCTTTGATCCGCACGCCGAACATGGTCGGCGACCCCGGCTCGGTCCAGCCTTGGAAGATCTTGCCCACCCGCCGCGCGTGCTCGTCTTCTGCCTCGTCGTCATGCGCGCCGTAGCCGTCTTCGAAATCGAATCGCAGGTCTTGGACCGGCTGCGAAGCCAGCCGGGCCTTGACGAGTTTGACCGCGTCGGTCTCGTCGAGGCCGCGCAACGCGTCGGCGTGGCGTTTCACCGCGTCGAGCGCGGCGGACCCCCACTGCTCGGGCAGGTCGGCTTCGGCTTTCGCCGCGCTCACGTACACGGTGTGCGCAGGCTGGCCCTCGACCTTGTTGCCCGGGTACAGCTTGGCGAGTTGGGAGTCGACGTCGGCGAGGACGGATTCGACGCTGATCTCAGCGGGTGCGGCCATCCCTCTATTTAAGCGCAAGGGCTGACCGCGCCGCGCTCGCGACGTCGGCGAGGAGTCGGTCGTCGGGCTTTGCGACTCCTGGGGCGACGGTGAGCACGGAGATCGCCAGCGGGGCTCGTCCGCCGTCCGGCCAAGCGATTGCGACATCGTTCGCGTTGCCTTGCCGGCGCCCTGCCGTGCCGGTTTTGTCCGCGACCCGCCAGGCGGCGGGGAGCCCGGCCCGGATCCTGTGCAGCCCGGTCGTCGTGCCCTCCATCCAATCGGTCAGCTGTTGGCGTTGCGGCGGGGCGAGCGCATCGCCGAGCAGGAGCTTCTGATACGTCGAAGCGAGCGCACGGGCTGTGGTGGTGTCGAGCAGGTCCTCGGGGCTGCCGTAGTTCATCTCCTCTTCGTAGCGGTCCAAACGGGTTGTCGCGTCGCCGAGGGAGCGGACGAAGTCAGTCACCGCGGGCGGTCCGCCGAACTGCTGGAGCAGGATATTGGCCGCGATGTTGTCGCTCAGCCGGATGGCCGCCCCGCACAGTTCGCTGTAGGTCGCGGTCTGCCCGAGCCGCCCTTTCGCGAAGGGCGAGTCTTCGGCGATGGGGCCTGGGTCGGCGGGGATGACGGCCGAAGCGGCCAGAAGGCCCGGGTCGGCTTGCGCCCGCCGCAGCACCAGGCCCACAACGAGCGTTTTCCAGACCGAGCACATCATGAACCTTTGGTCCGCGCGGTGTTCGAGTGTGTTCCCGGAGCCGGTGTCCAGGGCGAAAACGCCGACATGGGCTTTATGGCGCGCTTCGAGCGCGGCCACCGCCGACTCGAAGACTGTTGCGCCAGTGAACTGCGATGATTGCGCGTTTGAGGCGGCGAAGCCCGGATCTTTTTCCGCAGTGCCGCAGGCCGCGAGCGCGGCGAGGGCCGCAATGCCCTCGATGGCGGCGCGTCGGGAGACTTCCATGCCGGCACGGTATCAACAACGGTCAACGATCAACAACGATCGGCGATCACCGCCGCTTCGGGCGCAGGGGCGCATGACAACCAGCGCGGCGATGTCAGAACACCGCGACCTGCGTCGCGAAAGAGTTTGCAAGAATAGGGGGCATGACATACCCGCCTGGGTCCGGCCAGAACCCCCAGCAGCCGCAGTATCCGCAGTATCCGCCGCTCGGCGGCCCGGGGCAGTACGGCGGCCAGCCGCAGTACCCGCAGTATCCCCCGCTCGGGGGCCCGGGGCAGTACGGCGGCCCGGGGCAGTACGGCGGCCCGGGGCAGTACGGCGGCCCGGGGCAGTACGGCGGGCAGCCGCAGTACCCGCACTATCCGCCGCAGCCCAAGAAGAAGAACCTCGCCGTGTGGATCGGCGTGGCCGCCGCGCTCGTCGTCGTCCTCGCTGTCGGGATCGGCCTGGCGGTGGCGTTCTTGCCGGGCTCTTCGGCCTCGGGCGGCAAACTGGCGCTCACCGGACGGGCGCAATCGGACTACGTTGCCCTTCTGCCCAAACAAGAGGATTTCGGCCCGGACTGGACTGTCAGCGATAATCCCGTGTCGAACCCGTCTGGCGACGACGCCGCGCAAAACGAATTTCAAAAGGGCTTAAAGAATTTTCTGTCCCAACTGACCGCGACCCCGTCGGGCTGCGGGCTCGCAGAACTGGCGGAGAAAGCGCAATCCGTGTCCGACAAGACGCACAAACTCGCGACGGTGCAGGGCACACCGCGCGGCGGCGCTGCCCAAAGCGTGGGCCAGGACGGCTCCGGGCAGCAAGGCCCTGCCCAGATCAATGTGTCCATCAGCGACAGCGCGAACTACGACACAGCCGTGCGCACGCTTCGCGAATACATTGCGAAATGCTCCTCGGCGACTATGCAGGGTTCCTTGTCGGAAAGCGGCGTCGAGGTGTCGGTCACCATGAAGATCGAGGTCACGGAGGTGAAGCCGCCGTCGGCGCAGGCCGAGAAGTCTTTCGGCATGCAGATGAAATCGACGACGTCCATCAACGCCGATGGAGAAGACATGCGCATGCAGCTCTCGCAGCAGCTCTACGCGGCGTCGCTGCGCGGGGTCGTGGTGTCCGCCTCGACCAACGATCTCGGCAAGATCCCGCTCTTGGACACACTGTTCGCCGCGACGGTCGATCGGGCGAACAAAGCCTGAGCAGCGTTCCGCGCATTTGTAACATGATCGGCCACCGCAGGTAACACCTCGTTTGTACGTTGGTTCAGATCCGCGCTGGACCGAACGGAGATGTATGCCCTCATTGCCGATTGTGGAACAGATCCAAGACGTGCAAGCCGGGCGGTCCGCCCGATCCGGGCTCGCCGAGGGGACCATGGGCGGCGTCGAGCTGATGGCCCAGTCCACGGCGGGCATCGCGCCGAGCGCGGTCATGGTCTCGGGCGCGACATTGGTGGCGGCGATCGCTGGGCCGGGCACGTTGTACTCCTACGTGGTCTCGCTCGCAGTGTTGATGCTCGTGGGCTGGTGCGTGGCGAGAGTGGCGCGACTGCGTCCGGGCGAGGGGATGCTCTCGCACATCACGGCCGCGTTCGGCCGAGCTGTGGGTTTTGTGGGGTCCATGGGCCTCGCTTTCGGCTACTTGCTCATCGCGGCCGGTTGCGTCGCGCAGTTCTCCCAATACGTCAAACCGCTCTTCGGCGTCGCCCCGCCGGTCAGCGCGGGAGCCCCGGGCACATCGTTCGGGTTCACCCTCGTCTTCGAAGTCCTCTGTGTCGCTGGAGCGGCCTTCATGATGATCCGAGGGGTTCGGGTCTCGGCGTGGACGGGCGTGGTGCTCGAGATCTTGTCTATTGGCGCGATCCTGCTTGTCCTCACGCTCGCGCTCTTGCGGCACGGGTTTGTCCTCGCGCCGTTGTTGCCCACCGGGATCACACTCGGGCAGGTCGTCGGCGGCATGGTGCTCGCACTGCTGGGCTTCGTCGGGTTCGAGTCGGCGGCCTGCCTCTCGGTCGAGGCGAAAGACCCGCAGCGCACCATTCCTCGGGCTGTGTTCGGCAGCGCCTTGCTGGCCGGAGCGTTGTACTTGTACTCCTCCTACGCCCAGATGGCGAGCTTCGACGGGTCGGAAAAGCTCGCCGCCGACGCGACCCCGCTGAACACTTTGGCCGACGGCTTGGGGCAGCACTGGCTCGCGCTCATGGTGGACTTGGGCGCGGTCGCGTCCAACTTCGCCTGCGTCACCGGCTCGCTCACCGCCGCGAGCCGGGTGCTGCACGCGATGGGGGAATCGAGGCTCGTGCATCCGAAAGTCGCTCTCGCCCACCCTGAACGAAAGACCCCGCACATCGCGATCCTCCTGCTCAGCGTTGTCGCCTTGGCGGTCGCCCTCGGCATGGCGGCCAGCGGCGTCAACGAACTCGATGTCTACTCGTACTCCGGCACGCTCGGCACTTTCGGCTATATGGTGGCCTATATCCTCATGGGTCTCGGCGCCCCAGTCCTGTTGCGCAAACTCGCCCCGCGCGCGGGCGCCGGGCTGGCCGCGCTCATCGGCGGCATTGTCGCGATATGCCTGTCGTATGTGTTCTACCGCAACATCTACCCAGTTCCCGTATGGCCGACGAACCTGATGCCGTGGCTTTTCCTCGGGGTGCTGCTCGCCGCCTCGGGCTGGTATTTCGCCGGTCCCGCGCGCCAGCGCGACGGCCACGACCCGGCACGGCTTGTGGCCGAGCCCCTGGGATAGGGCCGCAGAGCCTGAGCAGGGGCGCGCGCCGGCGTCAGGCTTTCTTGTCAGCCCGCAGCACGACCTCGAATTCCAACAGGCTCGCCCCCGTCGCGACCGGCTTCGCCCGCTCGCCCGCGTGGGCCTCCTTCGCGGGCCCGTCCACCCAGGCGCGGAAGGCCTCCTCGGAGTCCCACTCCGTGACGACGAAGTAGCGTTTCTCGCCCGCGGTCGGGCGCAACAGCTGGAAGCTGATGAACCCGGGGGCGCCTTCCACTGCGTGCGCCCGGTTGGCGAAACGCCGCTCCAGCTCGTCTCCGGCGTTTTCGGGCACATCGATGGCGTTGATTTTCACGACGGTCATGTCCTTCAGCGTACGCGGGTCTTGACCTGGAGGGCGCTCAAGGTTCTAGGCTGGCAGGCATGACGGTCAAACTCGGCTACCAGATTCCAAGCTTCACCTACCCCGGCACGGTGAACGACATCTTCCCGCAGGTGGTGGCACAGGCGAAGGAGGCAGAGGCCGCTGGTTTTGACACGGTCTTCGTGATGGACCATTTCTACCAGCTGCCGATGATCGGAGACGCGCACGAGCCGATGCTCGAGGCGTACACGTTGCTCGGCGCGCTCGCGTCCTCGACGTCGACAATCCAGCTCTCCACGCTGGTCACCGGGAACACGTACCGCAACCCGGCGCTGCTGGCAAAGATCGCGACCACCCTGGACGTCGTTTCCGGCGGACGCGCCGTGCTGGCCATCGGCGCCGGGTGGCACGAGCTGGAGCACGTCGCCTTCGGGTACGAGTTCGGCACCTTCACCGACCGTTTCGAACGCCTCGCGGAAGCGTTGGAGATCATCATTGCGATGCTCCGAGGCGAACGCCCCAGCTTCGACGGCACGTGGTACCGGGCGAAGGAGGCGATCAACGAGCCGAGAATCCGTGACGACATGCCCTTGCTGATCGGCGGCTCGGGGGAGCGCAAAACCTTCGCTCTGGCCGCGCGGCATTTCGACCACCTCAACATCGTCGGCGTCGATCCCGAAGACCTGCCGCGCAAGCTCTCGGTGCTCCGCCAACGCCTCGACGAGGCGGGGCGCGACCCGGCCACGCTGGAGACCAGCTACCTGGCGAGGGTGATCGTCCACGAGGACGGAGACCGGGCTCGCCAGTTGCAGCAGGAGCATCTCGAGCGTCAGTCGAAAGCGTTCAGGGTTCCGCGCTCCGGCAGGATGCACGGCGAATTCGTCGGCACGCCCGACGAGGTCGCCGCGCAGATCAAAGAGCAGATCCTGGACGTTGGGGTGGACGGCGTCATCATCAATATGTTCGCCAACGGCCACGAACCGGGCATTGTCGAGCTTGCGGGGAAGGCTCTGGCTCCGCTCATCGCATAAGCTATCCCTATGTCAGCCAGCGCATTGCGGAAAGCACAACGGATCACCCTTCTTTCTGGCGTTCCCTTCGCCGTGTTGCTCCTGTTCGTCGTGCTCTCCCTCGCCTGGGTCGCGGCAGGTTTCACGCACACCGGGCCTTCGTCGGACAAGGACGGGCAGTCCGCCTGGACGAGCCTCCCGCCGTTCGGGCCGCAGCCCGAGGGCGCCCGAAGCGGTTCCGCGCCGGTGAACGGCATCAACATCTGGTACGCCGAGTACGGCCCCGAGCCGGGGCCCGATTCGGCCAAGCCCCCTGTGCTGCTCCTGCACGGCGGGCTCGCGGACTCGAGCTACTGGAACGATCTGGTTCCGGCGCTCGTCGCGCGCGGGCGCACCGTGATTGTCATGGACAGCCGAGGACATGGGCGCAGCACCAGGAACATCGAGCCGTACAGCTACGACCTCATGGCAGAGGACGTCCAGCTCCTGCTGCGTTTCCTGCAGGTGCCCAAAGTGGACCTCGTCGGGTGGAGCGACGGCGGCATCATCGGCCTCGACCTGGCGATCCATGACCCCGAGCTGTTGTCGGGCCTGTTCGCCTACGGGGCGAACACGCGGCCCGACGGCCTCATTCCTGGCGGGGACCAGTCCCCGGTCTTCTCCATGGGCACCGAGCGCGCCCGCGAAGAGTATCTGCGGGTCTCGCCCACTCCGGACCAATGGGACAGTTTCAACGATCAGATCAACAGGATGTGGGCCGCGCAGCCTGACATCAGCGACGACCAATTGCGCTCCATCCATGTGCGCACGACGATCGCGGACGGGCAATACGACGAGGTCATCAAGCGCGAGCACACCGAGCACATCGCTGCCACGATCCCCGGCGCGCGGCTGGTGATCCTGCCGGAAGTCAGCCATTTCGCAATGCTGCAGAACCCTGCGGCGTTCAACAAAGCAGTGCTGGATTTCCTAGGCTGACACGCGGCAGGGCACGGGCGGAAAGAGCCTGCGTCAGCACACGCGACGGGCAGCTCGTCTTCGGCCACGGGGCGCCGCGCCGCCAGCGGAGGGCTGGCAGCTTCCTCGCCCGACCTAAGGCCGGTGGCGCACGCTGTGCGGGGGAGTCGTATTGCCGCGCAGCGCGTCCTCGTCGATGGAAACGGGCCGGTAACCGCAGGCGGGAAGGCGGGAAACCATCAGCCCGGCCGGGTCTTCGACTTTTTCCGCCCGACCGAACAAGTAGGCCCACTCGTGCTCGTCCGACCCGTAGTAGGCGACCGTGTCGAACACCTCGCCGAACCTTTGCCACGAGGTCGTGAGGGTGTGATTGCGCCAGAGCGTCGGGCAGCCCGATTGGTTCACCACCACGCCTCCGGGGGCGAGGACGGCCTTGCACTGGCGCAAGAAGTCGGCGCCGTACAGCCGGTTGATTTGCGCCCCAGGATCCTCAGGCCGCTCATCGGGCAGATCCACCAGGACGATGTCGTAGCGCTCTGCCCGCGCGGCGGCTTCGGCGAGATACTGGAAGCCGTCGCTGTAATGCATCTGTATGGCGCCGTCGCCCTGCTCTGCGCGGCGCAACTCCTCCAGGGTGTAGCCATAGGGCAAATGTTCGGCGCACAGTTTGACCGCGTCCTCGTCGATGTCCACATGGTCGACGCGGCTCGCGCCCGCCGCCACCGCCATCTGGCACACCACGCCCTCGCTGGAGCCGACGACCAAGACGGAGCGCACCTGATCGGCCAGCAGCAACGCGGGAACCATGAGCGCCTCGTGGTAGACGAGCTGGCTGAACTCGGTCGATTGCCGGTCGTTGTCCGAGAAGAGCGACACGCCTTGGCTGGTCTGGGCGATCACGATGTGCTGGAAGGGCGTGTCCCCCTCCCAGATGGTCTTCTCCAGCTCCCACACCCTGGTGAGGCCCGGAGCCAACGGCTCTTGAATGACACGGCCCAATGGCTCGTAGATCTGTCGGGCGCTCACTGCACACCTCGCCGGATGGCCTTGAGCTGGACGACCGGGGCTTTGAGCGCCTCGGCGATCAAACGTGCGGCGCGCTCCGGGTCCGCCCGGCGCCCGCAGGTGAAGACGTCCATGAACGCCGAGCCGACCTCTGGGTAGGTGTGCAGGGAGGCGTGCGACTCGGACAGCAGCACGAGAACGGTGACCCCTTGCGGGTCGAACCGCTTGGAGGTGATGTCGAGGACGGTCGCCCCCGCCTCGGTGAGCGCGGCGGCCATGACGTCCCGCAGGAACAATTCGTCGTTGAGGCGCTTTGCTTTGACGCCTTGCACTTCGGCAATGATGTGTTGCCCGGTGAAAGCTCCAACTGCGTGTGCGGACTCCAGTACTTGGGTCATTTTCACTCCCTTCGAGGGGTGCTCGTGCCATACGGCTGGTCACTGTGAACGGTCTTGATGCGCGGACTCGTCGGTCCGAAATGCGGCTTGCGCCGCGGAATGCAGATGCCAGGGGATTTAGATGCAGAGCGTCTTCAGCGGCGAGAACCCGTTGAAGGCGATCGACGCGTAGCTTGCCGTGTAGGCCCCGGTACTCAAGAAGTCCAGGTGGTCGCCGACGCGAAGCGCCGACGGCAACCTGTAAACCGTCCTTTGGTAGAGAACATCGTCTCCGTCGCAGGTGGGACCGGCCAGGTAGACCGGCGCAGTGTCTTCGGCAGCCGCTGGGCCGGCGTGCTCGGGCGAGGCGAGGACGTAGGCGACGCATTCGCCCTCCGTCTCGGTCAAACCGTTGTAGCGACCGGCGTCGACGTACACCCAGCGGTGCTCGTCGGCGGGGGATTTGCGCGAGACCAGGACCACTTCTGAGCGCAGCAGCCCCGCGTCGGCCACGAGATAACGCCCCGGCTCGAGCACGAGGAGGGGCTCGTGGAGCCCGACTGCCCCGAAGTGCTCGCGCACCGCCGCGCTGATCGCGTCCGCGTAATCGGCCAGCGGCGGCGCGGCATGCGTGTAGCTGCCGGGCAGGCCGCCGCCGATGTTCAGCATCGGCAGGCGCACGCCTTTCGCGGCGAGGCGGGCGGCGATCTGCGCGGCGTGCGCGATCCCGCTCCGCCAGGCATGCGGGTCCAGCTGCTGGGAGCCCGAGTGGAACGAGACCCCGGCCGCGGCGAGTCCGAGCGTCCCGGCGCGCAGCAGCAAGGATTCCGCGAGCTCCGGCGCGCAGCCGAACTTTGCGCCGAAGGAGTACACCGCGCCGTCGTGCACGGCCGCGATCCGGCAGAACACCGAGGAGCCGGGGGCGTGCTCGGACAGCGCCTCCAGGTCTGTCTCGCTGTCCGTCGTGTACAGGCGCACTCCGAGGGCGTGCGCTTTGGCGACGTCGGCGGGTTTTTTGATGGTGTTCCCGTAGCAGAGGTCGCGCGGGTTGGCTCCTGCTGCCAGGCACAGCTCGATCTCCGCCACGCTCGCCACGTCGAAGCACGAGCCGGCGGCCGCCAGCTCGCGGACCACCTCGGCCGCCGGATTCGCTTTCACCGCGTAATACACGCGGGCCTTCGGCAGCGCGGCGGTCAGCTGGCAGTAACGCTCGCGCACTGTTTCCAGGTCCACCACCAAGCACGGGGTCTCGGTCGGGCGCTCGCGCAGGAACGACTGGATCCTGGCCACCGCTTTCGGGGCTCCCATCGAGGGGCTCTCGCCGTTCGCGTGGGTGAAGAGGACCGGTGCGTCGTGTCCCGGCTTTGCCGAGATCGCGTCCATGACGCTCGCACTGCCCGCCATAGCGTCTGCCTCCTTCCCGGTTGTGGTCGAATGCTCCTGGGGAACCGTTCCTCGCGCTCCGTGCCTTGACGCGCGGTGCCTGTGTTGCGCCGTTCTTTTCTTTGTGAAGGAAAATACGTCCAGCTCTGGCGGCGTCTGCAACACCGCCAGGGGCTCACAGTACAGCATTGCGGCCTGGCTCGTCAGCCGATCAGAGGCCTTGCTGACGGGACTGTGATCTTCTGCCGCGCAACGGCCTCGTCAGCCGAACTGGGTCTTGGTCAGCAAGGCGAGAAGCTCGTACACGACATGCGCCGCCGCGATCCCGGTGATCTCGGCGTGGTCGTAGGCCGGAGCGACTTCCACCACGTCCGCGCCGACCACGGGCAGCCCCACGAGCCCGCGCAGCGCGTGCTGCAACTCGCGGGTGGTGAGCCCGCCCGCCTCCGGGGTGCCCGTGCCGGGGGCGTGCGCGGGGTCGAGCACGTCGATGTCCACGGAGATGTAGACCGGGCCGCCCGACCCGTCGGCTCCACCGAGCCGTTTGCGCATCCGCTCGACGATCTGCGCGACCGTGCCGGTTTCGAAGTCGTCGGTGTGGATGATCTGGAACCCGAGGACCGCGTCGTCCTGAAGGTCCTCACGTCCGGCGAGCGACCCCCGGATGCCGACGTGCAGGGAGCGGTTGAGGTCGATGAGGCCTTCCTCGCTCGCCCGTCGGAAAGGCGTGCCGTGGGTGTAGTCCGCGCCGAAGTAGCTGTCCCAGGTGTCCAGGTGCGCGTCGAAGTGCAGCACGGCGACCGGGCCGTGCTTCTTGACGGTCGAGCGCAACAACGGCAACGCGACGGTGTGGTCCCCGCCGACGGCGAGCACGGTGGCCCCGCCGCCGATCAGCTCGTCGGCCGCCTCTTCGATCACGGCGAGCGCGTCCACGATGCTGTACGGGCCGATCCCGAGGTCGCCCGCATCGGCCACCTGCCAGTTCTGGAACGGGTAGACGTCGAGCGGGGGATGGTATTGGCGGATCAGTTTCGAGGAGGCCCGGACGTGGCCGGGGCCGAACCGGGCGCCTGGCCGATAGCTCGTGCCTCCGTCGAAAGGCACGCCGAGGACCACGATGTCCGCATGCCCCACCTGGTCGAGGCGGGGAAGCCGGGCAAAGGTGGAAGGTTCGGCGAACCTGGGGCGTGTGAAACCGTCAAAAGGGCCGAGGATCTCGCGGGAACCGTCCGGTGCGTCGGTCATGCCACCGAGATTACAACCCGTCGGCCATACTGTCCGTCTATGAACGCATCAGTCGTCAACGGCATGGTCATCGCCGGGTATTTCGCCCTCATGACAGCCATCGGATGGCAGGGACGGCGGCGGGTGCGGGGCTCCGCCGACTTCCTCCTCGCCGGGCGCAGCCTCGGGCCGGTTCTGTACTGCTCGACCATGGGCGCGCTGGTCATCGGCGGCGGCTCCACCGTCGGGGGCGTCGGGCTCGGATTCCAGCACGGGCTGTGCGGCATGTGGATGGTCGTCGCCATCGGGTTCGGCGCGGCGGGGGTGAGCCTGCTTTTGGCGGGGAAGATCCGCGCGCTGCGGGTCTACACCATCGCGGAAATGCTCGCCTTGCGCTACGGCATGCGCGAGGCGGGCTGGTCCGGGCTGGTCATGGTGGCGCACGTTTTTCTGGTGTCGGTGACTTCGACCGTCGCCTACGCCACGGTGTTCCACGCGCTGCTCGGCCTCGGCCACATCCAGTCCACGTTGCTCGGCGGCGCGGTGGTGGTCTGCTACTGCGTCCTCGGCGGCATGTGGTCGATCAGCGTGACCGACGTCGTGCAGTTCGCGATGAAGACCGCCGCGGTGTTCTTCCTGCTGCTGCCCGCCGCGCTGTCCGCGTCCGGGGGCCTCGCCGGGGCGCAGGAGAAATTCCGCGGCCGGGCATTTGACCCTTTCGCACTGGGATGGAAACAGATCCTTACCTTTTTCGTGCTCTACGCAGTCGGGTCGCTCGTCTCGCAAGATCTTTGGCAGCGGGCCGCGACTGCCCGTTCCGCGTCGGTCGCCCGTTGGGCCGGAGCTGTCAGCGGCCTGTACTGCGTCGCGTACGGGGTCGCCGTGGCGCTCATCGGGACGGCGGGCGCGTTGCTGCTGCCGGCGCTGGGGCCCAGCCAGGTGTACGGCGCGCTCGCGGTGTCGCTCTTGCCGCCGGTGCTGAGCGCTTTGGTGCTCGCCGGCGCCATGGCCGCGATGATGTCCACGGCTTCGGGTTCGATCCTCGCGGCTGCGACCGTCGCGAGGAGGGACATCGCGCCGCTGGTGCTGCGGGCTCTGCGCCGACCTGATCCCGACGAGGCCCGCGCCGATCGCTCGCTGGTCCGCCTCGACCGCTGGTACGTCCTGGCTTTCGGGCTGGCGAACGTGCTTGTGGCGTGCTTTGTCGACAATGTGCTCGCCGCGCTTGCCGTGGGGTACGCCATTGTGGTGAGCGCTTTGATCGTGCCGGTTTTCGGCGGTTTTCTGTGGAAACGAGCCAACGGGGCCGGGGCTTTGGCGGCGATGGCCTCGGGCGCGGCGGGGGCCGTGTTCGAGCTGCTGCGCACGACGGACCCGGAAGCGATCACTCCCGTCTACCTCGGTCTGGTTTGCTCGGCGGTCGTGTTCGTCGTGGTGAGCCTTCTGACCTCGCCGACCCCGGCGTCTGTTCGCGAGCAGTGGGCGGCGCGGTTGCGCTCCGGCCGGTCGGCCGCGGCTCACAACAGCGCCAGCGAGCGTTCCGCGGCCGAGACGGTTTCCGGCACGTAGGAGCGCCCGAACAGCACCACATGCGCGAGGAGCATGAATGTCTGGTGCAGGCATTGGCGGCCGCGCCAGCCGTCGCGCAAGGGGTGCTCTTCTTGGTAGCCGGCGATGATCTCTTCGTAGTGCGCCACGCCGAAAAGCTTCAAATACGCCAGGTCGGTCTCCCGATGTCCGCCGTGCGCTGCGGGGTCGATCAGCACCGCTCCGTGGGCAGTCCACAGAACGTTGCCGCTCCAGAGGTCGCCGTGGACCCGGCTCGGCGGCTCGTCGTCGTCGAAATCGCCGTCCGCGCACCGTCGCGCGAGTTCGAGCAGCACCGTTCGCTGTTCTGCCGAGAACGCCCTGCCCGCGCGTTCGACCATGGGGGACAGGCGGTCCTCGCCGTAGTGCTCGCCCCAGCTCGCCCGGCTGCGCAAAGGGACTGGCATGGGCGCGTCCAACGGGCCGAACCACCCGTCCTGCTCCCAGCCGTCGGGCGCCGCCCCGAAACCGCGCGCCCCGGCCCGGTGGGTGCGCGCGAGCGCGCGCCCGAACGCGCGGGCGGCGTGGGCTTCAGGTTGCACTGTGTCCAGTCGGACCAAGGTCAGCGCGTGTTCGGTGACATCGAGCACGGGCACGCACGCGGCCCCGGACGGCACCGCCGCGAGCCAACGCAGTCCGGCCGCCTCGCACGCGAAAAAGCCCGGCGGCGCGGCGAGATTGCGTTTGACGAAGACAGGCGGAACTGACTGTGCCACATCACTGACTGTGCCACATCCGCGCGTGTCTCCCATGCTGTTATCTCCCATGCTGGGGCCGTCTATCGGTTACAGTGATCCTCATGCACCGAACTGCGCCTCTTGTGCGCACGCTCGCGTACTCCATGACGCTCGCGTTCGTCGCCGTGCTCGGTGGGCAGTCCCAGGCCGTCTCGATGTCGAACGGCGCTGTCGTCGCGGACCCGGACGAAGCGCCCTGGATGGTCGCGTTGACCATCCCGACCAGGGAGGGGACTCCGCCGACGGAACGGCTCAAGTGCGGCGGGG
>JGI2924J29684_1077248_pt1 | contig 15069 bp, 14 predicted proteins | sample BenlonsequencITS_FD_29684 | JGI IMG/M metagenome (IMG submission 29684)
CCCGCCAATTTTCCGGTAGGTTTTGGGAAATACGTTGTTTTACATCCTGATACTCCCCGAAAGGATCATGAATTTTTACCCCTATGGTAGAACTCCAGGAATCTGGAAAGAGAGAGAGGGCTCGTTTATATGGGATATAGATGGAAAGGGCATCCAATTCATAGTAGCCCGTGGAAAAAATCCCACGAACCACAAAATGACTCGGCTTCATAACGGTTTTCACCCCACCAATCTTATAGGCGGTAAGAAGAGTAACCTCATCACCGACACCCACATTCAGGGTTCTGGCGGCCTCCTTACTTATCAAGAGGTCGTTTTTGTCGTTAAGCCGATACTCCCCTTCGCTCCAGCTGAGAAATGATGCCGCCTGCTGATCCCTTTCAAGCCAGTCGGAGGGAAGCCCCCGTACAGACACGCCACTCCTGCCGTCGGGAGCATAGACAATACCAACCCCTTCCACCATGGGAAGAGCAAGGAGGACGTCGTCCACCCGTAATATATCCTCAGCGGCCTTTTCAAAGGAAGGGTCACCATCCTGGAGACGCTTAACCTGGAGATGGAAACTACCAATCTCAAGAAAACGTCGGGAAATTCCCTCTATCATTCCGGATGAGACCTGTTGGACCACAATGAGAGGAATAAGGGAGAAGGCAACGCCGATAATCGCCCCGACAACATGGCGACGTCTATTTTTACTGCCATGAGGTCCATTCAATAAGCGCCAGGCGACAAAAACGGTAGAAGGAAGGTTCAAGCCCGTCCCTCCTCTATGCTTAAGGCGCCTCCGCCGAGGGCAAGCCTAACTTCTCCCATTGCTGCCAGTTCTGGATTATGGGTGACAAGCAAAAGTGTCGTACCCTGCTCCCGTACGATTCGTGCCAATAGCTCGGTTACAATGATAGAGTTTTTTTCGTCCAGATTACCGGTCGGCTCATCGGCAAGGATAAGCGAAGGATGATTTATCAAGGCCCGGGCAACCGCTACTCGCTGCTGTTCTCCACCTGAAAGTTGGCTTGGATAATGTTCACGTCTATTGCCAAGACCGACAAGCTCTATCAGCTCTTCTGCCCATTTTCGAGCTCTCAGTCGCGGTGTACCCGACATATAGGCGGGAAGCATCACATTCTCGACGGCGGTAAACTCTTTCAGCAAATAGTGGAATTGAAATACAAAACCGATAACTTGATTACGATAATTGGTCAGATCCTGCTCACTCATCTCGCTGATCCGCTCGCCTCCGACCTCGACACGCCCTTCGGAAGGCAGGTCCAGGCCCCCTATAATGTGTAGAAGGGTGCTCTTTCCACTTCCGCTCTCGCCTGTAAGGGTAACAAAACGTTTTTCTCCCAGTTCAAAGGAAACATCCTGGAAAACAGTAAGTAGCTCTCTTCCGCTTTTATAGACCTTTTTTAGTCCGGATACTTTCACCAACGCGTTCATCTTTGTTCTCCCCGGTTGTTATTCATAGCGCATAATCTCCGCAGGGTCAAAATCGGCAACCCGGCCGGAAGAAACCCAAGCCGAAAGGAGGCTTGCCGCTAGAGCAAAAAGAAAGACAATAAGGACCTCATGGTACATCACCCGACTCGGGATCTCCTGGAGATAAAAATAGGTAGAAGAAAACAATGAAAAGGTTTCCCCACGAACCTGAAAAAACGGCATCAGGAGCCTCTCTGAGAAGGCGATAACGGCGTTGACTATTTTCTCGGTGAGAGAAAAAATGCCATTGATATTTTCGGCAATCAGAAGGCCCAAAGCGGTCCCGATTCCTCCTCCAATGCTCCCTATAAGCGCTCCGTCAAGGAGGAAAATCAAGCGAATATCACGGGGATGAGCCCCTACCGAACGAAGTAAACCGATCTCTTCTTTTTTTTCCCAAACGGTTCGTTCTAGGGAATGCTTCATATTTGCGCCCACAACGATAAAGACAATTCCGATGACCAACATCATCGCCAATTTTTCCATTCGAAGGGCCCCGAAAAAAGAACGGTTGTACTGCCGCCAGGAAACTACCTCCGTACCGGGAAGAAGTTTCCCTGTTTCACTCAGCTCCTCAATAAACTGTCTATCCCGCCAGCGGTTTTTGAGTTTAACCCCTATATTGATCTTCTCTTTTCCTGAAGCGATTGCAGAAATAGAATCATGTGCAACAAAGGCAAGGGCCGAATCATATTCATAATAACCACTGGAAAAAATAAGCGAAACGGTATACTCAACCTTAGTAGGTTCTAGTCCACGAAAGGAATCGCCTGCCATGGAAAGAAACGAAACGCTATCTCCCGTAGTGATGCCGAGATTCTGTGCAAGTACAGAGCCTATCCACACACTCCCCGGTTTGATAAGATCCCGTTCGCCATCGGTCACAAAGGCATCATCCAGATCCATTTGACGTGCCCATCCGGGATCGATTGCAGGGGTATCCTCTGGCAGTGCTCGGATATTGCACCCCACCATGCCGGAAAAAGGCCCTTCGATCATCGTTTGGACGTCAAGAAAAGGAACCGCAGCCTCAACCTCCGGCATACCGCGGAGAAGGGTCAGAAGGGCTGTTTGATCCTCATCCTCCTGTTGATAGATCCTGATATGATACGAACCGATTTCGAGTATATCTTCGATAAAACCGAGCTGAAACCCATTCATAACGGCTAATACGGAGAGAAGCGTCATAACCCCGACCGCAAGCCCCAGGATCGAAAAGAAAGAGGGGCGTATTTTTCGCTCTTTTCTCCTGCTTCGAAGAAAGCGGAAAGCCACAAACAGTATCCACTTCTTTCCGGGAAGTCGTTTCTTTCTATCTCGTGCCATACCCCTTCCTAATATAGTCCTGCAGCAGGGTTCGAAAATCCTCGGTATAACGATGTAGTTCGAAAAAACCGACATGTTCGGTAAAAAGCTCATCGCCGCCCCGAAATCGCGTAACGACAAAAGCCTCGCCCTCTTTTTTTATAATCTGAACCAATGAGCCGGAGCGAAGGGTTTCTACTGCAGTGAAATTTCCCTCCGCAGCGAAATGGTAACGGCTCTCTTCTCGGACCATTGCCGAACGAAGACGAATAGTTTCGTCGGAATGGGAGGGATAAAGATACTCGAAATGCTCATACCCGTCGCTCCCCCTTCGTCTTATATCCCGCAGCCGTGATTGTTCATCGTACAGTCGAATTTCCTCGTTCCCCTTTTTATCTGTCAACCGTACTCGTTGCCATCCATCGCTTAATACTTCCCGACGTTCCTCTCGAAGTATTCCTTTCGAATCCCAACCCAAGGAACGCTCAAAAGAGGCCTTAGGGGGCACAAAAAAGGCAGTGGCATCTTTTCCCTGCTCCTCGTAACTGATTCCATCGGGAAGTAAAAGCAAATAATAACCCTTTCCGTCGACGGCGCACAGCGCCCCTTCCGGTCCGTAATAATAGTCACGACCATTCAGCTGAGACGGAAGGTCCACAGAATGGGGATCATCCGATTCATAGCCGTAGCGGAACTCAACACCCTTCCTCCACTCGTACAAGACACCTTCGTCGCCTATTTCCGCCTTATACATGGTCTGGTCCCCTCTTTTTTCTTCGATCAGAAGCGTGCCATCGGAGAGATCGCTCTTACGGATCGTTCGCTCGGCAATCAGTAACTTTCCCTGATAAAGCCTTTCGATACTGCCTCCGTCATCTTCTTTTACCTCCAGCCAATACTCGCCTTCACCGGCCTGTCGAATAAGAGGAGAAAGTGGAATACCTACTGCATTACTGAGAAAACGACCGCTCTTCACAAAAGAGGGGGGTCCGAAGGCGAAAACCCGAACAGAAGAAACTAATAATGCAAGAAGGAAAAGCCGACGATACACCACGATACCTTGGTCAACCGATCCCCAACAGGGAGTCGAGATAGCTCTCCGAATCAAAAAGAGCGAGGTCACCGTAACCTTCTCCGGTACCGACAAAGGCAACGGGGATGGAAAGGGTACGCTGAATCGGAATAATGATTCCTCCCTTTGCCGCCGAATCGTATTTTGCCATGACAAGGGCGTCGACCCCTACGGCCTCATGAAAGAGCTCGGCCTGACGGAGGGCGTTCTGGCCGGTAGTGGTATCTATGACAAGCAGCTTACAGTAATTTTCCGTTCCGATCTTTGCACCGACGATTTTATGGATTTTCTGAAGCTCCCTGATGAGATTCGCCTTATTGTGCATCCGTCCGGCAGTATCGGCTAAAACGAGTTCCTCGCCACGGCTTACGGCACTCTCGAGGGCGTCATAGATTACAGCACCCGGATCGGCACCAGGTTGCTGATGCACAACCCGAACCCCCAGCCTTTCTCCATGGACAAGAAGCTGATCGATGGCAGCAGCTCGGAATGTATCACCTGCCGCCAGTACGCAGCTTTTGCCCTGAGCGTCATGAAAATAGCGTGCCATCTTGGCTATTGTCGTAGTCTTCCCGACGCCGTTGACACCAAGGACAAGTATCAAAGCCCGTTTCTTATCCCGGAAATCAAGCTTCGCAGCCTTGGTATAGGGTAAAAGCTGCCTCTTCAGATAGTCGAGAATTTCGGATTCGCCCATGCCTCGGGCCTCTTTTGAGTCGCGCAGGGAATCGACAAGATCCATGGCCGTCCGGGCCCCTAAATCGCTTTCGATAAGCGTATCTTCCAACTCATCATAAAAGGCCTCATCGAGCGCACCCTTCCTCGACAAAAGCCCACGTATTTTTTTCCCAAGACTTATTCCAGCCAACTAGTTCCTCCCAACGTTGTATACCGATTCATGCATTTCAATATAATCAGCCAAGCTAAAAATGGCATTTGTTCCGAGAATAACATTAAGGAAAAGTCCTCCCATATAAGCAGTGTACCATAATCTATTTTTATCAGCCAGGCGATCGATTTCGCTTTGATCGGCACTTCCGCTTTCCGCCGCCTGATTGGCAGCTATCCCGTAATCGCTTCCTATGCCGTAACTGATCATCGTGACGGGAATCGAAAGGAGAAAGAGGCCAAAGGCATTGTAGAAACGCCGCCGACTCGCATCCACAAGTAGCTGACGATCATAACCTGCAGGTTCCAGAGAAAAACGATAGGCCCCGGCATTCTGTTCCACGGGAAACTGCACATCACGATACCCCTGTGCAACGATTCCGACAAGAAAAGGAGCTGTCGGACTCTGTGTTACAAGGGGAGAAATACCGACATATTTCCCGTCGAGGTAGATGGATGCCCCTTCCGGTTCGGTACGTAATGTAAATAGATCGGACTGCTGGGGTTTGAGCTCAACAGAAATATGACGCCGCTGATTCGGGGCGAGAAAAACTATTTGCTCCGTCGTTTCATATCCATATGAGGAAACAGTAAGTCTGTAGACTCCGGGGAGGAGATTTGAAGTGGCCGATGGAGAAAGTCGCTCGCCATCCAGGAAAAGATTCAACGGAGGATGTTTTCGCCCCCCTTCGCCGTCTCCCTTCCCGGTAAGCTCCAATGCTGCCCAGCTCCGTCCGACGAGAGAGCCTCTGATACGATCGATCAGTACTTCGGCCACAGCCTCTACCGACGAGCCCCCCGAGACAAGAGAATGATATACCCTCTCTTTCCCGAGAAACGGGGCCCAGAATTCCATGGAATATAGATATTTCTCACCAACGGCATTGACCTCCAAGACAAGAACCGCATCGGCATCTTCATTTTCGATCCAGGATGTCGAAATGTGCTGAAAAGGAAGTGTTTTGACAACGATGGGCTTTGCGAAGGAAATATCATAGGAGATACGATTACCAAGAGCATCCTCTAACTTTTTTCGTTCATCGATGCGTTTTTTTTCCAGCTCACGCTCTCCCTGAAGTTGATACTCCGCTATGTCACGTTCCTTCTTCGCAATTTTTTCACGACGTGAATTTCTTTCTTGCTCAGAAAGGAAGGCGAAATAACGATCCCATTCGTCAAATAAAAAATTATGCTGGCCAATGGCTTCGATCTCTCGTGTAATGGAATCGGAAAAGGCGGTTTGCAGGGCCTCGACCCGGTAATCGGTATCGGAAGAAGAAGGCTCAAGAAGAAGCAGCGTCCAATTGGCCCGCGGATCGCTTAGAACCTCCGTCTGTTCATTCATACCGGCGGCGAAAAGCAAAGAAACGTCACCGGTCTTCACAAAGAGAAGAAAAAGGAGGAATGGCAAGAAACACAAACCGCGGGTAAACGGTCTCACAGGCCTTCCACCGACTCCAACGCCTTCTCAACGGCAGACACGATCCGCGCTTTGGAAAAGGGTTTTACAACAAAATCTTTCGCTCCGTATTGGATAGCACGAAGAATTGTCTTCTCCTGCCCCAAAGCAGAACACATGACAACCATTGCCGAAGGGTCAAGCCGTCGAATACGACGAAGGGCTTCAATCCCATCCATAACCGGCATGGTGATATCCATAAGGACAAGAGACGGGTGCACCGTACGATATAATGTTATTGCCTCTACACCGTTGGCAGCCTCTCCCGCAATGGAAAACCCGGCTTCTTCGAGAATTTCCTTCAACGCACTTCGCATAAAGCTAAGATCATCTACTAGAAGAAGCCGCCGTTCCATACTATCCTTCCGTCTGCATCCAATTCAGAAAGGCAATGATAAAATCATCGATCTCACCATCCATCACAGCCTGAATATTTCCAACTTCATGTTTCGTTCGATGATCTTTAACCATGGTGTATGGTTGAAATACATAAGAACGTATCTGATTTCCCCAGGAAATTTCTTTCTTTTCCTGAGCATGTTTTTCCTGTTCTTTCTCCTGCTCCTTCTTATAATGTTCATACAATCTAGAACGTAAAATCTTCAACGCCATGGCTTTGTTTTTATACTGGCTCCGTTCGTTCTGGCACTGTACCACGATACCGGTGGAGATGTGGGTAATACGGACAGCGGAATCGGTCTTGTTGACATGCTGCCCGCCGGCTCCCTGTGCCCGATAGGTATCGATACGCAGTTCTTCTGGTTTGATATCGACCTCGATATCATCGTCGATAACAGGGGAGATGTATACCGACGCAAATGATGTATGACGGCGGCCGCTAGAATCAAAGGGAGAAATACGTACCAACCGATGAACGCCGATTTCGCTTTTAAGATAACCGAACACAAAATCGCCATTGATCTGAAGGGTTACCGACTTCACCCCTCCCTCGGCCTCAAGAAGGTCAAGGGTTTGAACGGAAAACTCCCGTCGTTCAGCCCAACGGGTATACATTCGCAACAACATAGCGGTCCAATCACACGCCTCAGTTCCCCCCGCCCCTGAATGGATGGTAAGAAAGGCATTGCTTCCGTCGAATTCCCCTTGGAACATTTCCGTTAAATTTAACCCACGATAGGTATCGCCTACCTCGTCCAACTGCCTTTTAATATCATGTTCCTGACTTTCATCCTGTTCTTCGGCAGCGAGTTCGAAAAGTGTTTCAAGATCCTCAAATGAAGACAATAAATCTTTCCATGGATCAAGTCGCTTATGTAGCCGTTTCAGCTCGCCGAGCCGCTTTTCCGCCCGTTCTCGATCCTCCCAGAACTCCGGACTTCCACTTTCCGCCTCAAGTACTTTTATTTCCTGAGCCAATTGCTCAGGGTCAAAGTCGCCTCCAGGAGTTGTAGATTTCTTCTTTTAATTGTTCGATCGGTATTTCAAGTTCACTCAGCATCCTGATCTCCTCGCTCACTAATGTTTATATCACGGGCGAACGACAATACGTCGCCACCGCTTATTTTGAAGACCTGTCACCACCAATACTCCATCGATAGGATATTGGTAAAGACGAACATTATCGTATGAATCGGTCAATCTGTCTATATCTCGTTTCAGACGAGCAAGATAACGCTCTTTTAACTTAACCGTCTCCCAAAGTCCTTCATGCCGCTTTTCAAAGCCATATTCACGTAAAAGTGATTCAATACCACGCTTTTTTTCGATTTCGGAAAGATCAAAGGTGACGGCAACAAACATAAATATAGTGTATTTCTATCCCTATTTTGTGTCAAACCCTTCCTCAACTTTGCCGATAGGTATGATATGAAACGGCTCTTTTTATCTACGTTACTGCTAACAGCAGTACTTTATTCATGGGCAGAAGAGACAACGACGGTCTATGCACCTTTTGTGTCCAATCTCGAAGCAATGGCAGACACCGATCGAATCATTCTGACTTGGAAAGATGCTTCCGATCCAATTGTATTGTATCGGATCTACCGAAGCATCACCTCCTTCGATAACGACAAAGAGACAGATGCGACACTTGTGGCTGAAGTCGCATCGAATATCGAAGTATTCGGCTACTATCCTCAAGATACCGAGTCATACTATTTTGCCGTCCTTGCCGTCGACGCCGATGGAAGGGAGTATAAGCTGTATATTCCTTATAGAAACATCACCAATGATGCCATATCCATTGTTCAGGTTGCATCACTGCAGGAAAGAGCCACGCATATAAGCAATATTTCTGCAAGGGTCGCAGGTGAAGTTGTCTATATTAGCTATAAAAGCTCTTTACCTGAACGAGCGGTGATGGTTTATCGAAGCTCAGACCCTATCGTCGATAAGAATGGTTTACGCTCCGCATCGCTTGTGACCTCGCTAAGCAGCTCACAAGGATCGGTAACCGATTTTCCGCTTCCCGGCCTTGAATATTACTACGCAATCGTCGACAAGGAGCTGGTGGAGTCTGATGAAGTTGAACTCGAGCCTGGAGAAAACGCAACAAATGATGCTGCTTTGGTGGCCTTATCCGATACGACCCAACAGAATGAAAGATTTCGGAACGTCAGGATACGCCCACTTCCCTATCTGACGCTTCCAAAATCGGTAAAAACAGGCGAGAGTCTGGCGGATCCAGATAAGTATGCCCTACCCACATATACACCGCTTGCGAAAGAAACGGAGACGGTGGTACAGAATTTAATCAACGAGCTTGGTCCTGCTCCGAGTCAAAGCACACCCCAAGCCCAGATGCTGGCAATCGACAAAAGTCCGGGAGATAATCCCGAAGGGGTCTTGCTTTCAAACATCATCAAAGGCTCATTCGCCGATGCCGAGTGGGATGCAGCAGAAAAAGAGCTTGGAAATTTTCTTGCCGTCCACAGGAGTAAAGCAGTAGAAGCAAGGGCCCACTTTTACATGGGTCAGGTCTACTATTTTCAAGGGCAATTCGGCAAGGCCCTGTATGAATTCCTTTTCTCGCGGGAGACATACAAACAAGAAAGCACTAGCTGGATAGATGCTACCTTTTATGCTCTTACATAAAATATTGCATCATGTCGTTGTTTACTTTTTCTCTATTTTCATTGTGATGATGCCGCTCCAGCTCTCACCAGGTTCAAGGGAAAGCTTTTTTCTCACGACAAAAGCGTTTGACTGATAAACGGCACGCTTACCACGCAAACCAGCCGCAATGGTGTAGATGGGAAAAGACCAAAGAGCCCACCGGGAATCAAGGACGATACTCACAATGGCATGATTACGATTATCGTGGAGCGCTATCTCTTTTATTCCGCCCCGTTCGACACCCTCTGTCAAAGCGTCATCTCCCGCATCTCCCTTGTCTCCGAGAAATAGATGAGCATCCTCCTGAGCGTTTGCAAAAAGCGAGAGATTAATCTCCGGTGCAAAAAGAAAGGCTGACGTCACTGAAGAGCGATTCTCAATGGTGTATTCAACCTCAACACTGTTTTTTGAAAAGTTATATCCCTTTTTCAAAAAAAGCGGCATCGGAACGCCATTCATGTGAAGGAATGTTCCACAGTGGAGATAGAGCCGTTTATGCTCTCTGTCGAGTTCATCAAGATCATACCGTTGATTGATAAAATCGGCAGCCTCCCGAAACTGCATGGTCTTAAATTGCGAAAAGGTGACGTCATCATATAAGACATGATCAAGAAAAGCCCGTCTCGGATAGTTATCTATCCCGAGACGTTCATCGTTATCATCGTGATACCGCTCCCGGTGCCGGGCCATGGTATCCAGATAATTCCAACCGCTGACAAGATAGTCCAATTCAAAAAGCATACCGCTCCGGCGATGGATATAGGCATTAATATTCTGTCCCTGATAGATATATTCATCCGCCCCGTCGAAATCGATATCAACCGGATGTATGGCTGTTGTAAAAATTCCTCGCTCACGCGTGGTCTTCTCAGCCGTTATGAAACTTCGGTATGCGGCCTTCCTCAGATGGTTGTCGTAGACACCATTGTAACGACCGTGCCAATAGGGGGCATTGCATTGTCCCCGCCAGCTCTCTTCCCGTGCACTCTTTTTACGCGCACGATCCCGCTGCACCTGATTCACCAACAAATAGGTGTACATCATCCGTGCATACAGCAAATTGCTTTCCGGGTAGCGGGTAAGAAATTGGCGAAAGTAACCGCCGTTGACATAGATGGAACCGTTGTCCTTTTCGGTCCGGCTCCTCACAAATTCAAGATCCATCTGCTGTTCGGGAGGAAGCGGCCACTGCATCATCTCTTCATAGGCGGTACAAGGAAAATAAACCTTTTCAAGGCTATCAAGGCTTCTTACAAACTGTCCGGGGAGTACAGGTATAGCCACACCGCGATTCTCATCAACGAGTCGAAGAAAACACTCCATCCATCCGCCTGCCTCACAAACACCTTCCGTGCCCGGCACATATCCGAGCATATCGGCATCAATCATAATAGATGCCACTTCATGCTCTTCGGAGGCCGCTATCTCACCTATCTTGGCATATACATCTTCAGGAGAGGCAAAGGGAATCATTCGGTTTAATCGGGAGGTCAGAGGAAGAACCCTGACCGTTTTACCTTGATCCTCCGTAATGCAAGGATGGTAAATCTTCTCCCCTCGCAGTCCTGCACTCATAAAATGACGATCGTCAAGAAAGATATATTCCATGCCCGAACTGCTGAAAACAGAAGCAAGGGAGGGCTCCCAGACCCGTTCCGGAATCCAACAGCCACGGGGACGCTTTCCGAAACGTTTTCTGATGTAGGTGGTTAAGAGCTCTATCTGCCCCACTCGGTCTTTTGTCGGAATAAGCGGGAAAATAGGCTCATAATACCCTCCCCCGATGATTTCAAGTTGCTTCCTCTTCACCATCTCGCTGATGACCATCAGGATTTCGGGATGGGTCTCTTCAAACCAGTCAAACAGCTGCCCTGAAAAATGAAGACAGCTACGAATTTTAGGAAATCCATATAAAACAGTAAGAAAGGGTTTATAGGTTTTTTGATAAACAGTTTCAAGCTGTTCGGGATCGGTTCCAACCGGTTTACTCCCGAACACCCCAAAAATAAGCCTAAGCTTTTTCATCGACTCCCTTTATCAGAGAATCCACCCGCACAATGCATTTGGGAGGACAACCCTTTGCCGCTTCACTTCTATCTCCCATCTTATCATAATCGATCGAAGAAAGAAAATTCTCGACCTTGAAGCCACCTTCGGGAGACTTTTTCTCACATATTTTACACCCAATACAGCCGACGCTACAATACTTTCTAACGGCAGCACCTTTATCTTTCGAGTTACACGCCACGATATAATCTGCCTCATAAGGTACGAACTGCATAACACCGGTAGGACAGGCCTCTATACAGTTCCCGCAGCTTATACAGGCATCTTTATCAACAACAACCCTTCCACCGGAGTCATAGGATATGGCATCAACCGGGCAAACCTTCATACAGCTTCCCAGACCGAGACATCCGTATTTACACTCCTTATCCCCCTGAAATAGGGCGTGTACAGCGTTACAATCCTTCAGTCCCCGATAGGCATACAGATAGCTTGTAGTCTCCTTAGTGCCGCGACAATGGACCTGAGCAACCATCTTTCGGTCCGAGACTTCGACTTCCTGCCCCATGATTTCCGCAATCTTCGATGCAGCCTCTGCTCCTCCCGGTCCGCATAAGGTAAGAGGCGCCTCACCGGCTGCAATGGCCTCCGCGTATGCGGCACATCCGGCATACCCGCAGGAACCACAGTTTGCACCAGGCAGAGCATCCTCAACCTGCTGTATTCGTTCATCTTTGCTGACAGAAAAGAATTTTGAGGCGACCACGAGCGCTGCTCCGAGAACGCCCCCCAATATCCCTACCACCAAAAACGCATAAAGTATTTTAAGAAGTAACATATCGTTTTCCCGTTATCCTAGAAGATTGTTCAAAAGTGCCTTATCAAAAGCCATGAACGCAAGGGCCATCAATCCCCCGGTGATGAAAGCGATAGGCACCCCACGAAAAGGTTTCGGAATCCATTCATTGTCAAGCTTTTCCCTGATCGTAGACATCAAAACGATGGCAAGAAGGAATCCAAGACCGGCAGCAATTCCCGCGACAAAGCTCTCCAGAGCATTATACTTATTCTGCACGGCAATAAGGGCAATACCCATGACCGCACAGTTTGTCGTGATGAGGGGAAGAAAAATTCCCAAGGCCTTGTAGAGCGGCGGGGAAATCTTCTGAATAACCATCTCGACAAATTGAACAAGGGAGGCAATGACCAGAATAAAGGTTATTGTCTGAAGGAATTCAATATTAAGAGGAACAAGAATCAGGTGGTAAATCGCCCAGGTTGCAAAAGAGGCCAGGGCCATAACGAAGGTAACAGCAAACCCCATGCCAACTGCGGATTCAAGATTTTTTGAAACCCCGATAAAAGGGCAAAGACCAAGAAACTGGGTCAGAATAAAGTTGTTGATAAAAACAAAGGTAATAATAATGCCAAGATAGCTCATATCAGCCCTTTCCTCCCTTCTCCTGAATGATTCCGACAAGGGCCTTTAGATACCCCATGACAAGAAGAGCACCAGCCGCCAGGACAAATACCCGTGCGGGAGAATCGACAATGCCGGGGATTCTCACGACACCATCGAAATCACCAAAAGCAAAAAGGGTTATGGTACCGGATCCGAACACTTCACGAACCAGAGAAATAACCGTGAGAGCCAGCGTAAAACCGATTCCCATGCCAAGGGCATCAAGAATGGATGCTCCCACACCGTTTTTACTTGCGAAAGCCTCCGCCCGTCCGAGAATGATACAATTGACGACAATCAAAGGGACAAAAACTCCAAGACTGTCGTAAAGGTCGGGAAGAAAGGCTTGCATAACCATCTGAACGACGGTTACGAAGCTGGCGATAATAACGATATAAGAAGGAATTCTCACCTGATTCGGAATAAAATTCTTCAGCAGAGAGATAAAAATATTTGAACACAACAAAACAAAAATTACTCCGGCACCCATTCCCAAGGCGTTAATTACCCTGGAAGATACACCAAGAGTAGGACAAAGTCCAAGAACAATCACAAAAATAGGATTTTCTCTGAACAGCCCCTTTGTAAACTCTTTCCACATGCTATTTCCCCTCCAAGGACACTACAAAACGGGATCCTTCCTGAAGCGCCTTACCTACCCCCATAAACGTAATGGAGGCTCCCGTTACACTGTCCGACTGCTCGGTCGTGAGCATGCTTTTCCTGACGGGAACAGGCTTATCGCCTCCCGTACCAACGTATTTTTCCATATAAGATGCCTTCTCAGCCTCTTTTCCTAAGCCGGGGGTCTCTTCGTTATCCATCATTTTGGCAGCAAGGACCGTTCCCTTCAGGTCATATCCACCAAGGATTACGATCGTACCGCCGTAACCGCTGCCGAGAAGCTGGCAAACGTAACCGACGATTTGATCATCATCGCCATATACAGGGTAATAACGGTCGACCACAGGATTATTGTCCACGGCTACTGCTTCACCCGTTTTCCTTCCGCCCGAGACGGTTTCCAAGGCTGCTTTCAGCTTTTCCGCTTTAATCCTGGCAATCTGAGGTTCAGTGAGGGCATTTACGACCCCGAGGACCAGCGCCGCAACGGCACAGATCAAGGCAAGTCTTCCACCGATTTTCACAATGGGGTTGTTCATGCTTCCTCCCTCGCTTTCGACTGTTCCTTTAAACGATCGATAAACCTTTTCCGCTCAACACCGAAACGATGCGGCTTGTTGTACCGGTCGATCATGGGAACAAAGATGTTCATCAAGATGATTGCCAGGGAAACCCCTTCCGGAAAAGAACCATAAAAGCGTATCAGGAAGGTAAGAAATCCGATTCCCACCCCATAAATGATCATACCTTTGCCGGTAAGAGGACTTGTCACCATATCCGTTGCCATATAAAGCGCACCAAGCATGATCCCTCCGGAGAAAAGATGAAAGAGGACATCCCCGGAAAAGGCGCCCATCCCGTATCGGTTTCCACCGAAGATCCAGACCAGCAAGGCGAAAGAACCGAGATAAGCAACGGGAATCTGCCAGGTGATAATCTTTTTGGCAAAGAGATAGAGGGCCCCAAGGATCAGCAACAAGGCAGAAACCTCTCCGATACAGCCGCCGACATTACCTGTAAAGAGATCCGCATAGATCTTTCCACTTGTACCGCCGCCAAAGAGCGGGGTGAAAAAATGCGACAAACCGTTGGTGCTCCCAACAAAGCCGTTGGAACTGAGGAATTCGGCAGGGCCGGTTGCTGAACCGGAATAGTCGAGCAAACCGGTCTTCAACATTCCCAAAGGAGTCGCACTGCTCACCGCATCGACCACCGTCTTTGGACTACTCCAGGATGTCATTTGCCCAGTCCAGCTAAAAAAGACAAAGACCCGTCCTGCCAAGGCAGGGTTCATCCAGTTGCCTCCCAAACCTCCGAAGGTCCACTTCACCACCGCAATGGCAAAAACGGAACCGAAGATCGGGACATAGAAAGGGACGGCAGGAGGCATGTTAAAACCTATCAACAAGCCGGTCAGCACAGCACTCCCGTCAAAGAGAGTGAATCGTCCCGAAAACGCAGCAATGATCGCCTCGGTAACGACGGCCGCTGCAATGGAGACAAGCAAGACTGTCAGGGCCCTGGCGCCAAAGAGGTAGATGCCCCAGACAGCGGCAGGAAGGAGGGCCAACGTAACGCTCCACATAATAGACGAGGTCGATTGCTTATTATGTATCTGCGGAGAACTCTCCACAAGACGCATTATTTTTTCAGCTTCTTTATTCTTTTCGCTCATAATATCCTTACCTGACCTTACGC
>JGI2924J29684_1077247_pt1 | contig 15039 bp, 16 predicted proteins | sample BenlonsequencITS_FD_29684 | JGI IMG/M metagenome (IMG submission 29684)
GGGCACTGGCAATAAGTGCCGTCAGTCTCCGACCAAGCCAATGAAGCTCATCATTCTATTTTGTATGCCCTTAGGTTAACACAATTTTGAATAGATTTGAAGGGGGCTCAAAACCAAGCCCCTCACAACTACTTATATCAAGCAATTGCACTCAGTCGTAAGCTTGGTTTATAGATCGAAACCCTTCCATCCATAAGGATTTTTAAATGGCCGTTTTTCTTATTTCCTATGATCTGCACAACGACCGAAATTATGATGCATTGTATGAAGCATTTGACGAACAAAATGTGGGCCGCATATTAGAAAGCACATGGTTAGGAGAGCTACACGCAAGTACTCGCGAAGTACGCGAATGGGTGCAAAGCCTGCTCGATGAAGATGACACAATTCTTGTCATCAAAATGAAACCCAAACATGGTTGGGCCGGCACTCAGTTAGTCGAAGGTGCCAGTAGCTGGATTAGGTCTTTGCTCAACCCGAGTTAGGGATATAAAATATCATTCTGATACGCCACTTTTGTATCAACCTCAGACACTGAACCTAAAACCTCAAGTAAGATCTCTTAAAAAGAGGTTCCTACGTACGCAAGATTGATCAAGTTCACAAAGATTAACACTAACCCAAAAAATTTGAGTTGGTGTGTCCTCCGTTAGTCTGTCTGCCTATATCCTCGTACAGCTATTAAGCACTCTGCATAAGTATCCAGGATATAAATACGATCAGCGCGGTTTGGACCAGAATCGTTAAACCCTACTCCTTTATTTTCGCTTCTCATAATTTTTTCTAAAAGCTTAAATGCAACTTGTTCAGGTGAGTTCTCACCGATATGCACAACCGTTTCTTCTGTCAATTTAGTCTCCTGCTATTTGCAGGTGATTGACGGGAAGTCCCGATTCAAGCGATATACTCCCCTTCAATCGTCCTGCGATTGTTAGATGCACCCAAATGAGACCTTTTCGACGAGCGAATCATTTGGGTGCTTACTTTTACTAGATTTCATACACTTTGCAGAGTCTTTTTTAGAACATAGCAAAAACGTATAGGTTTATTTTCCTTTTTATATAGTATATAGTCCCATTATCTCACGATGACAGGACATAAAACATATGCGACATAGCGATATCTGGAATGGTATTGATGCGCTGGCGGCGCGTCATGGATTATCTGTCTCAGCCTTAGCGCGGGCGGCGGGCCTTGATGCCACGGCATTTAACAAATCCAAGCGCGCAAGTGCAGATGGCTCCAAACCGCGTTGGCCTTCTACCGAAAGTCTATCCAAAGCGCTTGCTGCCGTTGGCACTGGCTGGGAAGAATTTGCAGATATGGCGCAAGGCCGCCAAGGGCGCACAATCCCGCTAATCGGGTTGGCGCAAGCTGGTGATGGCGGTTTCTTTGATGATGCAGGTTTTCCCGTAGGCGCGAGCTGGGATGATATCCATTTCCCCGATATGGGCGATGAAACCGTCTATGCCTTGGAAATATCAGGCGATTCAATGGAGCCCGTTTTCCGCGAAGGTGATCGCATCATCGTCGCGCCCGGCATGGATGTTCGGCGCGGTGACCGCGTGGTCGCAAAGACAAAAGAAGGCGAAGTGCTGGCCAAATTCCTTGGTCATTTATCAGCTAGCCGCGTTGAGTTGATATCTGCCAACCCCGCCTACCCGCCACGCGAATTTGCCGCGAGCGACATAGAATGGATTGCACGCATTTTGTGGGCTAGCCAGTAGCCAAATCCAAACTCAAACCTTTATCTACTTTGAACATTTTTGTTCGCTAGAGCTTCACCAACATTCAACCATGTTTGTCTGTCACCTTCGTCAATAAGGCGGCTCCAAATGTCCAAAACTGATTGACAGCTTTCATTTTCCACACAACCTTCTCCGGTCAACAACCAACCGGGATGGACGCCCAAAACTTTTGCAAGAGCAATAAGATTATCAGTATTTATTCCCTTAGAAGTATTCGATAAAACTTTTTGTAGAAAATGAGAATTTAATCCTGCCTGAAGCGACGCAGCGCGAGGGGACAGCTCCAACTCTATCAACCTCGCTTCAATGCGGTCTGCCATGCTCATAAAGAAGACTAACCTAACTCACCCGCTAGACCTTTGCGCACAAGTGCTGCTGTTTCTTTCACGCCATAAAGCGCGGCAAATCCACCAAAACGCGGGCCTTGAGATTGGCCAAGCAAAACTTCATAGATAGCCTTAAACCAGTCACGCAGGTTTTCAAATTCATGCTCTTTACCAACACTAAAAACCAATGATTGAAGCGCCTCTCCTGTTTCTTCACCGTCATAGCTTTCAAGGCTTTCGGCAAGGCTTTCAAGCGCAGCACGCTCTTGGTCTGTTGGCGCACGATATGTCTTAGTCGGCTTCACGAAGTCTTGGTAATATTCCATCGCAAAACCAACAAGATGATCTAGCAAGGGTGTGTTCTCAGGTGTCGCATCTGGTGCATATTTAGAGATGAAACCCCACAACACTTCCTTTGTGTCTGCATTGGCCGCCGACACAAGATTTAGAAGCAAGGCAAATGAGATAGGTGAGCTTTCTGTTGGCGGGTTACCCGAATGAATGTGCCAAACGGGATTTTCCACCTGACGCGCAGGCTCTTCCTCAGGGAATTTTCCAAGAAATGTCAGATACTCATCCACAGCTTTAGGAATCACATCAAAGTGCAATTTCTTGGCTGTACGTGGCTTTTGGAATTGGAATAAGGCCAAGCTTTCTTGCGGCGCATATTGCAGCCATTGCTCCACCGTGATCCCATTTCCTTTAGACTTGGAGATCTTTTCACCCTTATCATCTAGGAATAGCTCATAGACATATTGTGTCGGTGGCTCATTGCCCAAGATTTTACAAATACGCGAATAAATGGGTGCATTGGCTTGGTGATCTTTTCCAAACATTTCAAAGTCCACACCCAACGCCGCCCAGCGCATACCAAAATCCGGCTTCCATTGAAGTTTGACGTTTCCGCCAGTCACAACAAGTGTTGTCTCTGTGCCATCTTCATCATCAAATGTGATTTCGCCTTTTTGCGCATCAACATTTTTCATCGGCACATAAAGCACGCGCCCTGTTTTAGGAGAGATTGGCAAGAAAGGTGAATACGTCGCCTGACGCTCAGCCCCCAGTGTTGGTAACATCACTTTCATGATGTCATCAAATTTCTCAGCCGCTTGTAAAAGCGCGGCGTCATAATCACCGTTTTTATAAAATTTCGTCGCGGAGTGGAATTCATATTCAAAGCCAAAGCTATCAAGGAATGCACACAAACGCGCATTCATGTGGTCACCATAGCTGTCATGCGTGCCAAACGGATCAGGGATAGCTGTTAGCGGCTCCTGCATGTGCTGAGCTAGCATGTCTTGTTGCGGCAAATGCGGTGGCACTTTGCGCATCCCGTCCATGTCATCTGACACACAGATAAGCTTGCTTGTGTATGCACCAGCCGTTAGCTGATCAAACGCAGACATCACCATCGTGGTGCGCACGACTTCACCAAAAGTTCCGATATGCGGCAAACCAGATGGACCATAGCCTGTTTCAAATATAACCGGCTGATCTTTAGAACGACCCTGTTTTTCCTCTAGCTTCTGGATACGTTTAAGCAAAGCGCGCGCTTGCTCAAAAGGCCAGGCTTTTGCCGCTTCAGCAAGCGGCGTAAGGATATCTGCTGATAGAACAGGGTTTGTCATTTTAGATTTTTTCTCCAGTTAGAACATGGCAGTTAGCCTTGCTCTAAGCGTGGGTCAATATTGCGATGTTGAATACATACTCAACACCGCTCAAATAGGTCTCAATTTTAAGAATGAAGCGTTAAACCGCTAGTTTTTGCAGTTTCTTGGTCATACTGAAATAGATAGACCGCGCAACGGAATTCAATCCAAATTTTGCAGCAATAGCCGCTGGAACAATTCCAAATCCCCATGTGCGCCGCCATATATCAGCCGCATCTGATCGCGCATTGATACGATCCACAATATCAGGTGCAATGTCATAATATTCTTTGACCAACAAACGTCCTTTTAAGGTCGTCTTCAACACATTATCTCGGAATTTACGAAGCGTCTGCAATTCCCAACAATCATCTGCCAATCCAATTGCACCAACTGTTGCTGTCGTTAAGAAACAACCTTCCTTTTCGGGTGGCAAGAAATCAGGTTCGGAAGGGATTGAGCATTCCATTTGATTAGCCGCCAGCGCAGCCACGCGTTCTTCAGCAACTTTAACAGCAGCCTCAAGTCCAGCTTGGTCCACCATATTCCCGATAGCGATCGCATTTTGATCCGACCAGTTGGGGACATATAATTCCAACCGCAAAGGCGTATGTTTATGGGCCAATGCATGTGCAAATGCTTTTGCAATCTTTGGCTTCTCCAAATCCATCTTCGTGCTGAATTGCCCATCAGAAGGATACCAGAATTCATTTTTCTCTATCCAATAACGACGCGTCCCAAATCCGACTGTACGGTGGTAGGAATGTCCCAATTGGTTTCCGAACACGAAATAAGGTTCTCCGTGTGAACTGGCTAATTCTATCTCCGGCACATTATACCAAACTTTGGTTTCATCCTGATAGACATAACCACCCGCAGTCCGGCGCTGTTTATTAACTTCAATGAAAAAACCTGTCGTAACAACCTTATCCAAAGTTGTCGCAATCATCCACTCAATCTCGGTCGTGTCACTCATCACCCGCCATGTCGCGGCATCATATTCAATAAGCCATGAGCCCACCAATTCTTTTCCACATGTGATGACTTCATCTTCGGATTCTTCGTCTTTTTTTTCAGACTTAGATTCGCCCGCAAATGCAGATGGACTCACGCCCGCCAAAAGCATAGCAGCAACAAGACGGCGGCGATTTAAAGAAACTGGCACGTTTGGCTGCCTCCCATAGCAAGACGATATATTTCGTCCACTTTTTCATTCAGTCGTTAAAAAAGAACAACTGTCTACCAAACCAATTCTAAAAAAACGTAGTGAATGAGCTTGACAATCATTCGCAACGCTTGCAAATAATTCTTATGATCGTTTGTATTTGCCGCCGTCTTAATGAGAAAAAGATAACCGAAGCCATCGAGGCCGGTGCCGATTCTGCGCCTGCGGTTATGAAACATCACCAAACACGCTTCAATTGCGGCCAATGCCGCCATGATATCGCAGATATGATCTCAGAGCGCCAAGGTTCTGAAACATCTAATGATATTGCTGCTGAATGATTTTCATTCGCATACCGAAGTAATTCACATTCTCAAAAGCTACTGATTAAATTAGATTTTTTTGAAAATTTCGTTGCTTCGTGCACCAAATAAAATTAGTGTTGCCGCAAATTTCAGGCTCGCCCCTTTGGGCTGCAAAAAAAAAGGATCCGGCCATGAAGGGCGATACTAAAGTCATTGAATTCCTCAACAAAGCTTTGAAGAATGAACTCACAGCGATCAACCAATATTTCTTACATTCACGTATGTTGAAAGACTGGGGCGTTTCTGTTCTAGCTGAAAAAGAATACAAAGAATCTATAGAAGAGATGCAACATGCCGATTGGCTCATCGATCGTATTCTCTTTTTAGAAGGACTTCCAAACCTTCAAGATCTGGGAAAATTGCGCATTGGTGAGAACGTAGAAGAAATTCTTGAGGCTGACCTAAAACTAGAACATGACGCTATTCCACTTCTAAGAGACGCAATCGAATATAGTGATAGCATTCGTGACTATGTGTCTCGTGACCTATTCAACAAAATCCTAGAAAACGAAGAAGAGCACGTCGACTGGATTGAAACACAGCAATCTCTCATCGAAAAAATGGGTATTCAAAATTACATCCAGCTGCAAAGTAAATCAGCCGAATAACACCCGTATAAAAGCCCAGCTCTCTCAGGACATGTAGAGAGCTGGCTGCTACCTAATACATATATTTCTAATGGAACACATGCGGGTTCGCTTTAGCCCAATCCTTAGCAAGATAAGTCTCTTCAGGCGCATTCAGCAGAATATCTTTTTCTAACAATTCATAATATTCAGATGCCGGAACTGACTTCAAATTTGCCTCTCTAATCATCAAACGATCAGGTTCCAATTCATAAGGGTGGCTCGCACCAGCAGCTGCAATCACCTCCGCCAGTGCATGTAATGTGTTGTGATGGAAATGATAGACATACTCCGCCTTTTCAGGGATTACCAAACCACGTTCTCGACTTGGGTCTTGCGTCGCAATACCCGTGGGACAAGTGTTGTCATGACAATGCAAAGACTGAACACACCCAAGCGAAAACATGAAACCACGTGCTGAATTAATCCAGTCAGCGCCCAATGCTAACGCTGCCGACATACCATAGCCAGACACTAATTTACCTGATGCTGCAAGACGTATCTCATCCTTCAACCCAGCACCAATTAGAGCATTCCTTGCTAAAATAAGCCCATCTCGCAATGGCGATCCTATGTGGTCTTGAAATTCCATTGGTGCCGCACCCGTCCCGCCTTCTGCGCCATCAACAACGATAAAATCAGGTTTGATACCTGTTTCTAGCATCGCCTTGATAATCGCCAGAAATTCATAGGCCGGACCCATACACAATTTGAATCCAACAGGCTTACCGCCAGACAAATCCCTCAATTTTTCTACAAACTGCAACAACTCTACAGGCGTTGAGAAGGCTTTATGAAATGGTGGTGAAACAACGGTTTCACCAATAGGTACACCGCGTGCCTCAGCAACAGCTTCTGTCACTTTCGCACCCGGAAGCAGACCACCATGGCCAGGTTTTGCGCCTTGAGATAATTTAATCTCGATCATTTTAATCTGCTCAAGTGCAGCCGTATCTTTGAATTTATCTGGATCAAAATTTCCGTCCGCAGTGCGACATCCAAAATATCCAGACCCCAATTCCCAAACGAGATCACCACCACCCGCTTTATGAAAACGTGATACCCCGCCCTCACCTGTATCGTGATAAAAGCCTCCCTTAGCTGCCCCGCGATTTAAAGCTTCAATCGCATGTCCACCAAGTGACCCATAACTCATGGCGGAAATATTCAAGACACTCGCTGAATAGGGTAATTTACAACTCTTCCCGCCGACTTTGACCCGCAACGTCTCAATTGGTGCGGGTTGGACGGCACCAATTGAGTGCGCGATCCATTCAAAACCAGCCCTGTCATTATCAACATGTGACCCAAAAGGCTCCACACTACTGACATTCTCCGCCCGCTTATAGACCAAAGCACGCTGCTCATTATTGAAGGGACGCCCTTCTGTTTCACTTTCGACGATGTATTGGCGTAAAAATGGACGCAGCCAGTAAAAGAAACTACGGAAACGCCCAGTCACAGGATAATTACGACGCACGGCATGTCGTACCTGAATGAGATCAGAAAAACCAATCCAAACCAAAATAGCGAACGGTAAGGCAGCGATCCATACCCATTTTGAGTAAAAGCCCGCAGCTAGCGCCACCAGAAAAAATAAACAACTCAAAATAAACGGAAAAAATCTCATCTCGATTCAAGCTCTTTCAAATTCCAATTTGCTTAAACCCATAACCGATGCTCAGAAAATTACACCCTTGCTCGACACAAAAAAATGCTTAGAGCTAATAAGAAACACCTATTGCACTATATTTTTTAAACGAAGTGCGTCCCCTAAATGAAGAATGCGCTAGCCAGCTATGACAAACACAGAGTATATCTTCTTAAAAATTAAATGACTCAAAGACTTCGCAGGGCATATTATGATCGAGTTCATTCTGTTTCGTCACGCAAAAACTCAACCTGCTAAACATGGCCAATCTGACCATGATAGACGTTTAACACCACGCGGTATTAACGATGCGAAACTTGTCGCAACCAAATTATACAGTCTTGGCGCGCGACCAGATCTTATTTTACATTCTGACGCGCAGCGCTGTTGTGAGACTTTGAACGCAGTGCAATCAATTTTTAATACACCGCCAGCCAGCTCAATACCTGAACTCTATTTAGCAGAATCACATGTCGTTATGGCGCAGGCTAATTTGATGGCAGCGACGACAGACTGCAAAAGCATCCTTCTCATCGGCCACAATCCTGGCTTACAATTACTGGCGATGGATTTAGCCAATGGTCAGGAAGAAAACGACATCCGCATTCGTATGGCCTTCCCAACGTCTGCTGCAGCATTTTATCGTAGAGAAAATGATCAACAGGATTGGGCGTTGAATACATTCATCACACCCAAAGAATTGAAGCACGGATAAGCAATCCCGAGCGTATCCGCCCTCACTTATCGTGTGCGATATATGACCGCTCCAGCGCATTCAGCTCCAGCTATAGCTTCAGGCTTTTCCGCTCTAAACTCAGCCGCCACAATCTGTGAATTTTTCATCACTTTATCAGCCAACGCGTTCAGAAAAGTCTCCACCAGATCGAAGTGCTGATTGTCAGCTAAATAACGTGCAGAATCCGAAAACAGATTGTAATCGACTGTTTCAACCAAATCATCATTCACTGGTGCGACCTTCGCCCAAGCCCGCATACTTAGAATAAGCGGTTGCGTTCGTCCTTTTTCATGTGTGAACACACCCAACTGCGCTCTGACCGTGAGACGCTTTAAAAAAATTTCTGTGTATTCAGGGTTACGCTCATATGAAATCGTCATAATCTATTCCACAACGCCATCTATATCTGGCGTCTTCCATACTAAATGCTGACCGCCATCCACTGCAAGCATCTGCCCCGTCACTGCTTCTGCGTCCAGAAAATAAAGCAAAGCCTTACATATTTCTTCTGGTGAAGAACCTTCGCCTGTTAAAGTCGCATCAACTTGTTGCTGAAAATCTGCAGTAGACTGACGTTCATTTTGCAATGTCGGCCCCGGACCAATTCCGTTGACACGGATATTGGGCGCAAGCGCTTGTGCCATTGTCTGAGTTGCCGTCCATAAAGCAGATTTTGACAAGGTATAGCTGAAAAATGTTGGATTAAGTTTCCACACGCGTTGATCAACCAGGTTTACAATCAAACCTTTCGCGTCTTTATCAATCTGCGCTGCAAACGCCTGAGATAAAGCTATCGGCGCACGCAGATTTATAGCCATATGTTTGTCCCAGCTTTCAAAAGTATGGCTTTGCAGTCCATCTTCTTCAAAAGCCGATGCATTATTTACCAACAGACCTAATGGCCCAGACAATAAATTTGATGATGTTTGCACCAAAGAAGCCAGATCCGCTTCACTTTTCAAATCAGCTTGCACAATAGCGCCATCGCCACCGGCTTGACGGACAGCATCTAAAGTTTGCTGCGCGCCTTCTTTGGATGAGCGATAATGGATAGCAACTTTAAACCCGCGTGCACCAAGGCACGTCGCCATAGCTTGGCCAAGCCGCCGCCCAGCCCCCGTTATGAGCGCACGCTTCTCTATCACTGTGTAACAGTTTCAATCGCTGGAGGCTCAACAACGAGGTCCGGTAAATCCACAAACGAAAATCCATTCACCAAGCCGATGATATACGCAATGTATGTCGCGAGTAGAATTACACCGACAAAACGTCCAATTTTCCATTTAAAAGCGACAAATATTGTCACTGCGATTGTAGCTGCCCCCATAACCCAATGGCTATAATCGTGAAAACTATTACCGATTGTCTGTGTCTTCACCAATGCCACCGCACCACCTGCTGCAAACAGGTTGAACAGATTTGACCCCAAGACATTTCCCAACACGACATCAGTGTGCTTACGCATCGCAGCAGCGACACTTGCACCAATTTCAGGAAGGGATGTTCCTACAGCCAGCAAAGTTAGACCAATCAAGGCTTCAGATACATTCAACTCACGCGCAATGAATACACCTGAATTGATAGTCAAGCGCGCACCTAGAGCTAGCCCGAGCAATCCGATAAGCAGAAAAGTACAAACTTTCCAGACAGGCATGTCTTTATCTGCTTCATCAACCTCTTCAGGAATCTCATCATGATGAACACCTGATATACCAACTTGCTTGCGACTGGATTGGATTAAAAAGACGATATACACCATCAATAAAGTTAGGAAGATCGCCCCCCATATCGGACTGAGTCCAAAATAGTATGTGACGAAAATCCAGAGAAACGTTGCAGCCAGCGTCATAGCAGCAGAACGCCCCGTCCCAAGAGCATTTGTCGCAACAGGTGCAAAAATAGCCGTAAAACCCAACACCAGCATTATATTTGCTATGTTAGAACCTACGATATTCCCATGAGCGAGATCCTCAGCACCGCTAATCGCTGCATCAACAGATACAAGAACTTCAGGTAAAGAGGTTCCAAATCCGATCACCACAATACCAGCAACAAGTGGAGACAGCCCCACTTTCAATGCCGCTGCAACAGCGCCACGCACAAGTGCATCACCGGCGAACAAAAGTAAGCCTAAGCCGCATAACAGCCAGACGATTTGCATAATCATGTCAGTAGACAACGGTATTTCCTAACAGAAGGAGGAAGAGACTAGTCGAGCCGCTTGTATTCTAGGATGTTGAGAATAGCGAATACTAGGAAAGTACCGACGAGTGCGTAAACAGCTGTCATAAGAGTTTCTCCGAAGAAAACCAAAACATAAAAGCGCTGAGGCCAAAAGCGCAAAAATAAGCCTGTCTGTCCTCAGACATAGTGTGTTCCAAGCAATTGAGCAATCACCTCACACTAGTCTGATAGGATGTTTCAACACATACCGTACTGAAACACCCTATATGGATCAATATTGTGTCAGCTAAGACATTATGAAAGTGTCAATTGGCCGCGTACCAAAGCGTCATAATCAGAAACCAAGGCTTCTGTGATGGTACCCGGCTTGTACATATGACCCGCAAGCTCCGATACCGGCGTCACTTCAGCAGCTGTCCCAGTGATGAAACATTCAGAAAAATCAGATAATTCTTCTGGCTTGATATGACGCTCAACAAGCTCAAACCCACGCGCTTTAGCAAGATCAATTACTGTGCGGCGTGTAATCCCGTCAAGGAAGCAATCTGCAATGGGTGTATGGATAACATTGTCTTTGATCAGAAAAATGTTTGCACCGGTTAATTCAGACACATATCCGCGATAATCAAGCATCAAAGCATCGGCATAGCCTTCTTGCTCTGCTGCATGTTTTGACATTGTACAAATCATGTAAAGGCCAGCTGCTTTCGCAGCTGATGGAATTGTTTCAGGTGAAGGGCGTTTCCATTTTGACATAGTCACACGGATCCCCTTCATCTTATCAGCAAAATAATTGCCCCATTCCCACATAGCGATTGCAAGATGGATTGTATTTTGCTGCGCAGACACACCCATCATTTCAGAACCGCGCCATGCAAAAGCACGGATGTAACAGTCGGTGAAACCCATTTTTGCCATTAGGTCTTTTTTGGCAGAATTGATTTCGTCTTCAGAGTACGGGATTTTATAATCCAGCAACTCAGCAGATTTGTGGAGGCGTTTTGTGTGCTCTTCTGATTTGAAAATCTGACCTTCATATGCACGCTCTCCTTCAAATACTGTGGAGCCGTAATGCAAGGAGTGTGTTAGAACATGGACCTTCGCCTCACGCCACGGCACATAGACACCGTCCTGCCAGATCCAGCCATCGCGATCATCATAGGGCAGAATAGACATGAGAAATTCCTCGAAAAAATTGAAAAACTAACACCCAACGACTTGAGTTCCTTTGGATGTCAATCCATTCTCTTAGAGTGATTAGACCTGTCAATCAATCCATGAGTCGCCCAGTTTCTCGAGGCGCTAGCAATTCGGCTGAAGAGTCGCGTCTGTATTTGCGCGAGTCCGATCTGGATCAAGGTGCTTCATTGATCCGTCAATCAGCTCGAAAAATCCGGCACATGGTCGGAAGTGTCGCGCAAGAAGCGGGGCTATTAGAGGCTGAACTGGATACATTGATTGAATTGGTTGAAATGGAAGGCTGTGACATTTCCGAACTGCGGGCCCATTTATTTGCCCCAAAGCAATCGCTTGCCCGCAATCTAAATGCGTTGGAGAAATCTGGCTATATAGAACGCGTCCCTTGCCCCAAAGATGGTAGACGGCGCTTATTAAACCTGACAGAATCAGGAAAGGAAGTTATTTCCAAGGCTGCCAATGGTTGGCGAGATGTGCTACTTGAAGCCTATCGCGCTTCAGGACCGGAAGTCGTCGCAAATGCCAAAAAACTGCTTCAACACGTCGCGAAATCTTCGCCAGAGAAAGATGAAGACTCATGACCGAAACTGCTCACATCTTAGCCATTGATGATGATGATCGCATTCGCGATTTGCTAAAGCGCTTTCTTGTGTCTGAAGGGTATGGCGTCACTACAGCATCAGATGCAATTAATGCACGTAAAATTATGAAATCCATGGCATTTGATCTCATAATTCTAGACGTTATGATGCCCGGTGAAGATGGATTTAGTCTGTTAAGCTCAATTCGAGAAACAATTGACACGCCCGTCATATTGCTCACAGCAAAAGATGTTGCCATTGACCGTATAGAAGGCCTTCGCCGCGGTGCTGATGATTACGTCACCAAACCTTTTGAACCTGAAGAATTGCTTTTGCGCGTAGCGGCCATTTTGCGCCGCTCTGCTCCACCCGAACCAGTTGAAGAGGTCAATCTTTCCGGTCAAATTTTTCATGTAACAAAAGGTGAGTTACGCCGTGACGGACGTATTATGCGCCTGACAGAAAATGAAGTTCAACTTCTTCGAATCCTTGCTCAGCGTTACGGCGAACCAGTATCACGTCAAGAATTGGCAAACCTGACCTCAGCCGGTGTTGAACGCTCTGTCGATGTGCAGGTAACGAGATTACGCCGAAAAATAGAACAAGACCCTCGCGAACCCATTCATCTTCAAACAGTTCGTGGCATTGGCTATCGCCTGATTGGCGATTAGTATTTGCATTAGACGTCCGCAGAAATAATAAAATATGAGACTGTCCCGCTTTTTCCCTCGTGGCTATCTGGTTCGCTCCTACCTGATCGTAATTTTACCCATCGGTCTTTTAATAGCTGCAATGACGACCATGTTCTTTGCTTCGCACGTCAAAGAAGTTAACCGGCGTCTAGCACTCTCAATTAGTTCAGAAATCGACGTCCTCATTTCCGCTGCAAATTCTGACAGAGACTTATTCCAAAAAATAAGCACACAGTTTGACATTGCCGACCTCATGCAGACACGGATCACCTCAACTCCGCCGATTATGTCAGTAGATTCATCCTGCTGCGGCGTCCTTAAAGATACACTGGAAGACACACTCCCCAATAGATTCAATATCGAACGCCTTCCAGACAATGGTTTAATCCGCATTCAATACGCTCTCGATACGCCTGAAGATAATATTGGCGAAGTATTGGTCATCGAGTTCCCGCGTAAACGTGCTGTTATGATTACAGCGCATATTTTTATTTTCTGGACCTTTATTCTCTCTGGCGTTTTGCTGCTTATCGCACACGGATTTTTGAGAAACCATGTGCGATCTATCTTAAACCTTGCCGATGCCGCCGACGCCTTTGGTCGCGGAGAAGATGCGCCCCATTTCAAGCCATCTGGCGCAAGAGAAGTACGCAAAGCGGCTCGTTCGGTCATACGAATGCGCAACCGTATTCACAGATATGTTGATCAACGTACGCAAATGCTGGCCGCTGTATCACACGATATTCGTACACCGCTGACTCGCTTAAAGTTAGAACTCGCTTTGCTCAAAAACATTAAAGGCGTCGATCTAACTGCCGCAAAAGCAGACATTTTGGAAATGGAACAAATGCTGGATGGATATCTCGCATTTGCGCGCGGCGAAGCTGACGAACCCACGATAGAATTTGACGCTGTTGAATTGGTCAACCAAGCGTTTCATGCGGCCTCAAATCGCGCAAGAATTACTTTAAATGCTCCCGAACATTTGCTCATGCGCGGGCGCCCCCTAGCTCTAAAACGAGCTATTGCCAATCTCGCCAATAATGCCGCTGACCACGCAGATACGGTGTATATCCATATCACTCAGGCACCCGGCCTTGTGAAAATATGCGTAGAAGACAATGGTCCTGGCATAGATTCCGACAATTACAATGAAGCACTAAAACCATTTGGTCGGTTAGATGCGGCCCGTAACCAAAACAAATCCGGTGTCGGTTTAGGTCTCAGTATTGCCAATGATGTCGCACAAGCGCATGGCGGCTTTCTAAAACTAGAACGATCAGAGCTAGGTGGATTAAGCGCCGCGATGAATATGCCAACATCATCTCGCAGATTATAATGAATTACACATGCAGAACAAAACTGAACTAATCAGTTTGCAAGAGCGATCTTAAACTTCTTCATCCTTAGAATGACGCCCGCGTTTCCAAGCATTCTTCGTGAAGCTTGAAAAGCGATCGTGAAAGTTCTCGGAGAAACTAACAATATCCTGTTTCCAGCCCCGCACTTTGCTTAAGTCTTTTTCTATCGCTTCCGCTGTTTTATCGTGAGCATCTTCATCTGCTAACCAAACGCGCATGCCGCGTAGTAAAATAGCCGTTAGCCCCAATGCTTTGGTTCCAATTGCTTTCTCATCTACACCCGCCACAAACAAAGCCCATTTAGCTGTCTTCGTGCGCCGCATTCCCGCTTTTGCCAATTCGGTTGGTGTTTTGGCGTAAAAATCTTGAATATTTTCAATGGCAGATCTGTGATTTTCCATAGCATCGAAACGCTGCATAATCACATGCAATAAACGTTCTCGCCGATCATCCTCTGATGCGTCCGGCAGCAAGGGCGATAAACCCTCCCCCATGACACGATCGAACATGCTGTCTATTTCAGCCAGTAATACGGGTTTTCCACCCAAATCATATATATCAGCGAGCTTCAGGTCCGCCGTATTGGCGATATCCTGCACATTGATTTTTTCCCATGCAGTAGACCCAGCTAACAGCAATGCTGCTTTTGCAGCTGCTTGCAATGGTGGATTATCGGCTCGATTTTGATTAAAAAACATAAATCCCTTCCAATCTCCCACTATGTCCAGTCTAGCGCAAAAGCGATAACTGGAATAGGG
>JGI2924J29684_1077245_pt1 | contig 15007 bp, 17 predicted proteins | sample BenlonsequencITS_FD_29684 | JGI IMG/M metagenome (IMG submission 29684)
ACGCAAGGGTGGCGACCCCAGCGCGGCCAAGAATGCCGCCCGCAAGGCACCGACCATGAAGGAGTTCTGCCACACCTTCATGGAGGACTACTCCAGGCAGCGCAACAAGCCCAGCACACAACGCGGCTATCAGGGCGTCATCGACCGCTGCATCATCCCGATCATGGGACGGATGAAGGTGCAGGACGTGAAGCACCCGGACGTGGCCGCGCTGATGAAGAAACTGGCCTACAAGCAGGCCGAAGCCAACCGCACCTTCGGCGTGCTGCGCAAGATGTTCAACCTGGCCGAAGTGTGGGGACTGCGCCCGAACGGCACGAATCCGTGCCGCCACGTCCCGACGTACCCGCCCGGCAAGGAAACCCGGCTCATCGTGGACGATGAGCTGGTGCGGATCTTCCGTCACCTGGAACACCTGGAGGCGGAAAAACTGGAAAACTACGTCATCCCGCTGGCGATCCGCCTGCAATTCGAGTTTGCCGCACGGCGCTCCGAAATCTGCCCGCTGGAATGGAGCTGGGTTGATCTGGAGCATCGTCGCGTCGTCTGGCCAGGCAGCAAGACTGGCGGTATCTCCAAGCCCATGAGCGAGGAAGCCTGTCTGCTGCTTTCGACGGTACCGCAGCTGGACGGCTGCCCCTACGTCCCGCCGTCGCCGCCCGCCGTCGCCGAATGACCCGACCCGGCACATGACCCACGGCGAACACTACGGCGGCTGGACGCGCGTGCTCAAGACCGCAGATGTGCCGCACGTTGGCACGCATGGCATCCGCCACCGGGCGACGACCGATATTGCCAAGTCGGGCGTGCCGACCAAGGTGGGCATGAAGCACACAGGTCACAAGACCGTGGCGATGTTTATGCACGATGTTCATACCGAGGACAAGCCAGTGCGGGATGCGGCCGAACTGGTGGCGAGTCGGCGGCTGGCGATTACCGGGACATCCCGCTCTATGGAGGTGACAGCATGACAAGGAAGACGCCCGTGGCAACGCGGAAGCCCGCCGCCTTACCTGCCGGCTACGCTGGCATCCACGGCGGTATCGTGGAACTGCTGGATGCTGCGCGCCAGGCAGCGGCGCGCAGCGTCAACGCACTGATGACAGCCAGCTATTGGGAGATTGGCCGCCGGATCGTCGAGGCCGAGCAGTAAGGCAGACGACGGGCCGGTTACGGCGAGCAGTTGATGGAACGCCTGTCCGCCGACCTGACGGCACGATTCGGGCGCGGGTTCGGTGTCAACAACCTGGAGAGCATGCGGCGTTTCTTCCTCGCATACCCCCAGCCCGAGATTTCCCAGACAGTGTCTGGGAAATTGGGACTGAGTCGCTTGCCGAGAAATCCCAGACACTGTCTCGGAAATTCGACCTCTCCGAACTGGCCCAGGTCTTCACCCTGCCGTGGTCAGCCTATGTCCGGCTGCTGTCGGTCAAAGATGACCATACACGCCAGTTCTACGAGGCCGAGGCGCTGCGCGGCGGCTGGAGCGTGCGCCAGCTTGATCGACAGATCGGCAGCCAGTTTTACGAACGCACGGCCTTGTCCAAGGACAAGGCGGCGATGCTGCTCAAGGGCTCCATGGCCAAGCCCGAAGATGCGGTCACGCCCAACGACGCCATCAAAGACCCGTATGTGCTGGAGTTCCTCGACCTCAAGGACGAGTATTCGGAATCCGACCTGGAAGCGGCCTTGATCCAGCGGCTGGAAGACTTCCTGCTGGAACTGGGTGAAGGCTTCACCTTCGTCGGGCGGCAACGTCGGCTGCGCATCGACCAGACCTGGTATCGGGTCGATCTGCTGTTCTTCCATCGCAAGCTGCGCTGCCTGGTCATCATCGACTTGAAACTGGGCAGCCTGACCCATGCCGATGTGGGGCAGATGCACATGTACTGCAACTATGCCAAGGGGCATTGGGCTTACCCGAACGAGAACCCACCGGCGGGCCTGATCCTGTGCGCCGACAAGAGCCATGCCCTGGCGCGGTATGCGTTGGATGGCTTGCCTACCAAGGTGATGGCAGCGAACTACCGGACGGTACTGCCGGACGCCGAATTGCTGCAAAAAGAACTTGAGAACACGCGGCGTCTGCTCGAATCTCGCGGAGCGCTGTCTCTCAAGGACGACAAGCTGTAGCCGTTCGTCCCGGCGTACCGCCTACCTCTCTAAGGAGATCGACACCCTACTGCGGTAAAAGCTCTGGCCTCCGTTCCTTGATGGCCGCAATGCGGCCTTCAGCGTGGGGCCTAGGCATACCGGAAGCTGCCGCGAACGCCGCATGGCGCGCGAGCTATTAGTCCTTGACGGGAAATTCGCTGGGAAGGCGGTGATGCACGACGACCAGAGACGCACCGGGCTTGAGCCGCAGGTGCACTTCCACGTATTCAGGCGCTCGGCTAGTGGCAGGAACTGAAGCGTCAGCAAGCGCGCGTTCGGCCAGCAGCACGCCCACCATCCTATACCGGTCCCGAAGGCCCGGCACGATCCTCTCTGTATGACACTATACGGCTGTCGGCGGGGAGAACGGCGTCATCGAACGCGGCCTACCGCATGCGTGGGAGCGATGGTCTCGGGCCAAAGCAGAGATCGGTGGACCTGGGCGCCTGCCATGGCTCCATTGCCAACGGCCAGCGACACCGAATGGGGCGCGCGCGCAACGTCACCGCAGGCAAATACGCCAGTCACCGTGGTCTTGCTCTCGGCATCGGTGCGAACCTGGATACCCATGGGCATCTCTTCCAGCGCGCAGCCCATGGCTTCGGCCAGAGAGCCAGAAGGAGAAGTGCGTGTCGCTGTGAACAGGCCGGCAAATCGAAGCAGGCGCCCGTCGGCCATTGCGACATCGGCATGCCCTTCGATTCTGACGATAGGTGATTCCTCGATCGTCACGCCCCGACGTTCCAATGCGGCCCCGTCCTCCTGGCTCAGGTCCACGGCTGCGTTGACGAGCAAGGTCACACTTCCCCAATCGGTCAGCAGTTCGGCCTGGTGGATGGAGATCGGGCTGCAGCCGACGATGCCAATGCGGCCTTGGCCAAGTTCGTAGCCATGACAGTACGGGCAGTGGAAGATCGACTTGCCCCAGCGCTCGGCGAGCCCCTCGACGGCAGGCAACTGGTCGGCAACGCCGGTGGCCAGCAGGATGCGGCGGCCATGGTGCGATCCGCCGTCAGACGTCGCGACCGTGAATTCATCCGCCCGCCCTGTGACGGCTTCGACCCGGCCTTCGAGCCATGTCAGCGTTGGGTAGGCGTCAAGTTGGCGCCGTGCGCTCGCTGCGATCTCGCTGGGCGGCACCCCGTCTTGGCCGAGAAAACCATGTGAATGGCTGGCGAAGCGGTTGCGCCGCTCTCCTGCATCGATCACCAGCACGGCCCGGCGCGCCCGCACCAGTTGCAGGGCCGCTGCCATCCCCGCATAACTCCCGCCGATGACGATAACGTCGTAGTGCATGGTCAACTCCTCTTGTGTCGTGCAGCTGCATGCCGGCGCGCGAAGTCGGCGGCCAGATCAGCAAGGGTGATTTCCGCAAACCGCTTGAGAAGCAGCGCCTCTGCCTCTGCCAACGTGCCTTCGAGCGCGGTATTCACCACCTGCTCGACCAGGCAATCCGGGGCTTCGTTGCGGTTGCCGATGGCAAACATCGCGGGCTCGCCCAGCGCTTCGTGCAACTGCCGCAGGGTGATGGAGCCAAGGTCGGCATGGATGCGCCATCCACCCGCGTGGCCTCGTTCCGAGGTCACGATGCCCGCTTGTCGCAGATAACCCATGGTGCGCCGGACGACGACCGGATTGGTGACCAAGCATTGCGCCAGGGTTTCCGAAGTGACGGGACCCTCCTGCTCGGCCATGTGCAGCAGCGCATGCAGGACGGAGGACAGCCGGCTATCACGATTCATGTAACTAATGATGTTTCGTATTGAGCTGTGTGTCAAGGCAAGACAGTTGCTGAGGTCACCGATCTGGATGGTTGATCCGGGCCTGCACATGCTGCGCACTTGCCGACAGCATGTGCGTGGCCGAGTGGGCGCGGGCGCCGCCGACAGGCTGACCTTTACATGCCAGGCCAGCCTTCAAAGCAATCTCGACGCGCCATGTCGTGCTGCAGGCGCAGGGCGAGGCTGGCAAAGCGCCGACACTGATTCCGTTGGTGGCGATCCCTCGAAGCGGCCCAAGGTAGAGCCAAATCCGTGCCCTATTTGGACTTGCGGCCACCAGACTGTTTTCACCGAACGCCTGACGCCAGCCATCCTTGTCCGCGATCGGCTTGTCCCGGCCCTGGTCTCCGACACCGAACATCCATGCCCCTTGCCTGCGAGCCAGATTGGCAGCGTCTCGGAATCGGGAGTCGAGGCAGACAGCGGCACCGCTGTTCACGCCAGCGCGGCGCCAGCCTGGCCAGCCAGGCAGCAACCATGCTCTTGTCGGCCAAGCCCGCTCCATAGCGCGAATCTACGTGAACCGAAGCCGCCAGACCATCCGAAGCCCCCTCAACATGCCTGCAATTCATACAAACGTTTGAAGTATACTCAAGCGCATGCCGTCGCCCGGACCGGCGTTCGGGCCTATCGCGCCGTCGCGGCCACGGCTGTCGAACGAAGTTCGATCAAGTACGATCAGGACAGCCGACACGTCCTGACCAGCAAAGGAGTGGGTTATGAGTGATCGTTATCTTCGTTTCGTGGAAAGCGGTTTCGGACGCTGGTTCAGCCGCAAGGCCGGGCTGCCCCAACCCGTGCAACTGCTGCGCGCCGCTGCCGGCGAGCCCAGGCTGCCGACCTTGCTGGGCGGCAGCGCTGACAGTCCTCTGCAAGCCAGCCTGAGGGCCCAGCTGGCGGCCATGAATCTGCCGGATGCCCCCTACGCCCCCAAGGTCCACGCACTGGTGTTTGACGCCAGCGGCCTGACATCCGTTGAAGCCCTCGCCGAGCTGTACCGTTTTTTCCACACGCATGTGAAACGGGTCGCCAGCAATGGCCGTATTCTGGTGCTCGGCCTGCCGCCGGAACAGGCCACGGATGAATCCGTCCGGATCGCGCAGCGCGCCCTGGAAGGCTTTGTCCGCTCGGTCGGCAAGGAACTGCGCCGCGGCATCACCGCCCAGCTGCTGTATGTGGACCCGGCCGACCCGGCAGCCATCAACAGCAGCCTGCGGTTCTTCCTGTCCTACCGCTCGGCCTATGTATCAGGACAGGTCGTGCGGATCGGCCCGCCCCCGGCCGCGGCCGTCCCCGCCACCGATCCGGCCCGGCCCCTGCAAGGCAAACGCGCCCTGGTCACCGGCGCTTCGCGCGGCATCGGCAAGTCCATCGCCCAGGTATTGGCCCGCCAGGGCACCGAACTGGTGGCTCTGGATGTGCCTGCGGCCGAAAACGGGCTGCGGGAAATCGCCCATCGTACCGGCGGTCAATACGTGGCGCTCGACATCACCGCCGCCGATGCCGGCGCGCAGCTGCTGAAGCATGGCCCCTTCGATATCGTGGTCCACAATGCCGGCATCACCCGCGACCGGACCTTGGCCAAGATGAGCGAGGCCGAATGGTCCAGCGTCATGGCCGTAAATCTGCTGGCGCCGCAACGCCTGACCGAAGCCTTGCTGCAAGGTGACGGCCTCAAGCCCCAGGCCGCCGTAGTCTGCGTTTCATCGATCTCGGGCATTGCCGGCAATCTGGGCCAGACCAACTACGCCGCCTCCAAGGCCGGCATCATCGGTCTGGTGCAGTCATTGGCTCCACGCCTGGCGGCCATCGGAGGCAGCATCAATGCCGTGGCGCCGGGCTTTATCGAAACCGAGATGACCGCCAAGATTCCGCTGGGCATCCGGGAAGCCGGCCGTCGTCTGAATTCCATGTCGCAGGGCGGCCTGCCCGTCGATGTGGCCGAAACCATCGCCTGGCTGGCCGATCCCGCCTCCCGCGGCGTCAACGGCCAGATCGTCCGCGTCTGCGGCCAAAGCCTGCTCGGAGCCTGATGATGCAGCCCATCCATGCTTTTCCACATCGCGTGCAAGCCGTCGATCTGCCGCTGCCGCGCAAGCAGTTGCTGTGGCGCGCGGTCCGCAGCAGCCGCAAGCATTCCGGGCCGGAGGCCGAGCTGCCGCTGACCGTGCTGGAACAGGCTTCGGCACCGATACGCGCCAGTGAAGTCGCCGATTACGCCCAGGTCTGTCAGCTGCCCTCGACCACCTTGGTACCCTTGACCTATCCGCATATCCTGGCCTTTCCGCTGCAGATGCAATTGCTGATCGAGCCGGACTTCCCCTATGCCGCCGTCGGCCTGGTCCATATCGCCAACACCATACGCCAGCATCGCCCGCTGGCCAGCGGGCAGGCCTTGAAGCTGCAGGTGCAGGCCACTCGCCAGCTGGCCCATCCCAAGGGACAGCTGATCGTGCTGAAGACCGAAGCGGCCCTCGCCGGCGAGCTGGCCTGGGAAAGCGAGAGCGTGTATCTGTCACGCAGCGTGCGCCATCCGCAGGGGCCGGCCTTTCCTTCCGAGCCCGCCAGCAGCGAAACCCTCACCGAGCTTGAGTCATGGACGCTGCCGGCCGATCTGGGCCGGCGATATGCCAAGGTGGCCGGCGACTACAACCCCATCCACCTGTATCCATGGACGGCGCGTCTGTTCGGCTATCCCCGCGCCATCGCCCACGGCATGTGGAGCAAGGCACGTGCGCTGGGAAGCTTGCTGCCCAAGGCCCAGCTGGCCACGGCCGAAGTCAGTGTCCGCTTCAAGACGCCGGCCCTGCTGCCGGGCAAGGCCAGCCTGCTGGCCACGGCCGATCATCAGCATTTCGCGGTCCACCGGGCCGGCACCGAGGTGCCTCATCTCTCCGGCCATCTGCAAGGAGTTGCCACCGTATGAGTTCGCCTTCATTTGCGCCCCCCGCGGCCCGCCGGGTCGCTATTCTGGGCGGCAACCGGATTCCGTTTGCCCGCGCCAATACCGCCTATGCCCAAGCCAGCAATCAGGACATGCTGACCGCCGCGCTGCAAGGCCTGGTGGATCGCTTCAAGCTGAGTGGCGAACGGCTGGGCGAATTCGCCGCCGGTGCCGTGCTCAAGCATTCGCGCGATTTCAATCTGGCCCGCGAAACTCTGATGTCGACCACCCTGTCGCCGGAAACCCCGGCCTACGACATCCAGCAGGCCTGCGGCACCGGCCTGGAAGCGGCCATCCTGGTTGCCAACAAGATCGCCCTCGGCCAGATCGAGGTCGGCATTGCCGGCGGTGTCGACACGGCCTCGGATGCGCCCATCGCCATCAACGAGAAGCTGCGCAAGATCCTGTTGAAAGCCAACCGGGCCCGCGATCTCGGCGGCCGGCTGAAAGCCTTTTCGGCACTGCGTCCCGATATGTTCTTCAAGCCGCAGCTGCCCCGCAACGGCGAGCCGCGCACCGGCCTGTCGATGGGCCAGCACTGCGAATTGATGGCCAAATACTGGGATATCCCGCGTGCCGCCCAGGATGAACTGGCGCTGCGCAGCCACCACAATCTGGCGGCGGCTTACGATCGCGGCTTCTTCGACGACCTGATCACCCCGTTCCGCGACCTGAAGCGCGACAACAATCTGCGGGCGGACAGCACGCTGGAGAAGCTGGCCAGCCTGAAACCCGCCTATGACCGCCAAGCCGGCACGCTGACCGCCGGCAATTCCACGCCGCTGACCGATGGCGCCTCCACCGTGCTGCTGGCCAGCGAGGAGTGGGCCAAGGCCCATGACCTGCCGGTGCTGGCCTGGCTGCGCACCGGCGAAACCGCCGCCGTGGACTTTGCCAGCGGCAAGGAAGGTCTGCTGATGGCACCGGCCTATGCGGTGCCTCGGATGCTGGCTCGGGAAGGCCTGAGCCTGCAGGATTTTGACCTGTACGAGATCCACGAAGCCTTTGCCGCCCAGGTACTGTGCACGCTGAAGGCCTGGGAGTCGCCGGATTTCGCGCGCAACCGGCTGGGCCTGGAGGCGCCGCTGGGCGCGATCGACCAGAGCAAGATGAACATCAACGGCGGCTCGCTGGGTACCGGCCATCCGTTTGCCGCGACCGGCGGACGGATTCTGGCCGGCCTGGCCAAAGAGCTGGCCCAGCGTGGCAGCGGTCGCGGACTGATTTCGATCTGTGCCGCCGGCGGTCTGGGCGTGGTCGCCATCATCGAGCGCTGAGTGCCACCGGCGTCGATCTGATCAGCCCTGCGCCTGCAACGGAGGTCTGCGCCTTCGTTGCAGGTCTGGCCGCGCGGGCCGCCTTGCCTTGGCATCCCTGCCGGGCGGGCACCCGAACATGCGGACATAGTCGCGACTGAACTGCGAAGCGCTGCGGTAGCCGGTGGCATAGGCAGCCACTTCGGCCTTGAGCCACTCTCCCTGCATCAAGCGCCGCGCCTCCAGCAGCCGCAGCTGCTTCTGGTACTGGATCGGAGTCAGGGACGTGACAGCCTTGAACTGCCGATGAAAGGCCGAGGGGCTGAGGCCTGCCACCGCAGCCAGTGCCTGGATGCCCAAAGGCCGGGCGAACTGCAGACGCAACAGATGGATGGCCTGCAGGATGCGTCCTCGCCGCGTATGCGCCAACATCATCGCCGCGATTCCAGGCCCCTGCTCCCCCGCCAGAAGTTCATAGCAGATTTCGCGCAACACCAGCGGCGCCACCACAGGCACAGCCTGAGGCCGATCCAGCAGGCGGACCAGTCGCGTCAGCGAATCCGTCAGCAATGATCCTGCCGAAATGACACGCGCCCCGCCCTCAAAGGCCGGCGATTCACCGGGGGGCACAGGCATCTGCTCCAGAACCTCCTGCAAAATCCGCGGACAGAGCTCCAGCACCAGTCCCAGAAACGGCTGCTGCGGCGTCGCCCTGACAACCTGCCCCACCGAAGGCATCTCCACGGTCACGAGCAAGGCCTCGCCGGCACGATAATGATGCTGCTCGCTGCCGAAGCTGGTCCATTTCTCACCCTGAGCCACCACGCACAGCGCGGGTTTCGCGATGCGATGACTGGGGGTCCGGGCCTGTGCGCTGCGAAGCAACAGCAGCCCGTCAATCGCCGTGGCCAGAAACGGCTGATCCGACAGCCCATCGGCATGGGCCGCAATGGCGGCGACCAGATTGTTCATCTTGCCCTCAATCAAAACCTCGTACCAGTCAGGCAGGAACAGGCAAGAAATGACCAGTTCACGGCACCGAAGACCGAAGAAGATGCCACATAGTGCAAGAACTGCAAACACGAACCGGAGTTCTCATGCCCTCTTCCAACCGAATCGCCCTGGTCACCGGCGGCAGCCGCGGGCTGGGCCGCAATACCTGCGAACAACTTGCCAGGCGTGGTCTGGATGTCATCCTTACCTATCACCGACGCGACGACGAAGCCACGGAGGTGGTATCGCGTCTTCGCGCCCAGGGCCGTCAGGCGGCAGCCCTGCCTCTGGACTGCGGTGACAGCACCTTGTTTTCAGGATTTGCCCAGGCCGTGCAGTCGACGCTGACGGAGTTTGGCGCAAGCCGGTTCGATGTACTGGTCAACAATGCCGGCATCTCTCACCATGCCGCCTTCTCCGATGCCCTGGAGCAAGATCTGGATGCGCTTTATCGGATCCATTTCAAAGGCGTCTATCTGCTGACCCAGCAACTGCTGCCCTTGCTGAGCGATGGCGGCCATATCGTGAACATCTCTTCCGGCCTGACCCGCATCATCTATCCCGGCAGCAGCGCCTATGCCGCCATGAAAGGGGCGGTGGAGATACTCAGCCGGTATCAGGCCAAGGAACTGGGTCCGCGCCGGATCAGGGTCAACGTGGTCGCACCCGGCGCCGTCCAGACCGACTTCAGCGGCGGCATCGTGCGTGACGACCCGGTGGTGAACCGACGCATCTCGGCTGTGACAGCCCTGGGCCGTCCCGGCCTGCCCGAGGATATCGGGCCGATGATCGCCTCTCTGGTCTCCGAGGACAACCGATGGATCAATGCGCAGCGGATCGAGGTCTCCGGCGGCATGGCGATCTGAGCTCGAAGCCCCGCTGGGCGCGATCGATGACAGCAAGATAAACATCAATGGCGGCGCGCTGAGTACCGGCCATCGGTTTGCCGCGACCGGCGGACGGATGCTGGCCGGCCTGGCCAAGGAGCTGGCCCAGCGTGACCGCGGTCGCGGACTGATTTCGATCTGTGCCACCGGTGGTCTGGGCGTGGTCGCCATCGTTGAGCGTTGAGCGGCTGGCGTGGCCGCCACCACGCCGACCATGGACTTGCGACCGGCAGCAGGCCTTCGGGCCCAGCCGACCTCAAGCCTTGGTCAAAATATCCCTTGCCGCAGTTCCTGATTCGGGAATGCTTATGCCCCAGCCGTGTCAGCCGGGACAACGTCGACAACTCGCCCTCAAAAGCTTGCGCCCCCTCAATCGACGCGATGACCATGCTCCCACGGACTTCCATCCAGCTGAATGGTCAGATGCTCAATGAACCGGCGAAGCTTCAACGATACATGCCGCTTGCTCGGAAACACCGCGTAAATGGCCAACTCCGCTGTCGCGTGATCCGGCAACAATTGGCGAAGCAGTCCACGGGCGATATATTCGCCAAACACGAAACTTGGGCCATACGCCACCCCGGCACCGGCCAGCGCTGCCGCCAGCAGCATCTGCATATCGTCTGCGGCGAGCCGGATCGCGCCTTCCAGCCGATGACTCCGGCCGGCCGGATCCGTGATGCTCCAATCCCCCAGAGAGATGGCTTCGGTGAAGGCAAGCCGAGGTGCATGGCGGAGTGTTTCGAGACTGGCAGTTTCACCCAGCCGTGCCAGCAACGCAGGCGCTGCGCAGAACACCATCCGGCATTCAGCAAGTCGCCTCGCGACGAGATCGGAATCGCCCAGACGTCCGATGCGGATGGCCACGTCAATGTCCTCGGCCAGCAGATCGACATAGCGGTCACTTAAAAGAGTTTCCACCGAAACCTCAGGATACTCGGCAAGAAAACTGGCCACCACGGGCCCCAGATGCAGTGCAGCGAAGGTCGTCGGCGCGGCCACCCGCAGCCTTCCTCGCACCTGCTGTTGCGTCTCCTGCGCCTCGCAATTCGCCTCCTCGTAGTCATCAAGCAGTCGCTTGCAGCGCCGGTAGTAAGTCTGCCCCACCTCAGTCAAGGCCAGCCTGCGGGTGCTGCGCTGAAGTAGTCGAGCCTGCAGCTGTGCTTCGATAGCAGACACATGCTTACCCGCCATCGATGGTGACAAGCCATGTCGCCGTGCGGCCGCAACCAGGCTGCCCTCTTCGACAGCCGTGACGAACACGGCCATGCTCTTTAATCGATCCATAACTTTCATCCGATAGCACTGTTATCAGATCTATATCATCAAGAATGGATTATCAATCATGGGGAACGGGTTCAAGCTGATGCGATCGTCAGGCACGGCCTGACAGACACAGCGACCAGGACTTGAAATATGAAAATCACATGCAACGGGATCAATATCCACGTCAACGCACAAGGCGAAAATGGCCAGGCACTGGTCTTTCTGCACTACTGGGGGGGCTCGTCACGTACTTGGAAGCACGTCCAGAGTGTACTCAGTCCGACGTTCCGGACTTTCGCCCTCGATCACCGCGGCTGGGGCGAGTCTGATGCCCCCGCCGAAGGCTATGGACTGACCGAGCTGGCCGATGATGCCATGGGCGTGATCGCCGCTCTGGGCCTGTCGTCTTATGTACTTGTCGGCCATTCAATGGGCGGCAAGGTCGCTCAGCTGATAGCCTCAAGACGCCCTTCAGAGCTTGCCGGGCTTATTTTGATTGCACCCGCTCCGCCATCGCCGATGGCCTTGCCCGAAGCCGCACGTACTGCGATGACCCATGCCTATGACAGCCGTGCCTCGGTGGAAGCCACCCTCGACCAGGTGCTGACGGCCCGGCCGATTTCCAGGGAGGATCGCGAACAAGTCATCTCAGACAGCCTGCGTGCTGCGGCAGCGGCAAAACATGCGTGGCCGATGGCGAGCAGTCAGCAAGATATCAGCAAACAAGTGGAGCACATCGAAGTCCCCACTCTGGTCGTGGCCGGCGAGCTGGATCGCGTCGATCCCCCCGAAATACTGCGCCAAAGCTTACTCGCGCACCTGCCACATGCGGTCATGGAGGTTCTGCCGGGAACCGGACATCTGGCCATGCTGGAAGCGCCTGACGCAGTGGCTGCAGCCATCGAAAACTTCTGCCAACGCCTGCCAGCAGTCGCTTGATGTCCGCCAGCTCCCCCATCCGTTGAGCAATGCCTGCCAAGGACCGGCTCCACTACCCCGGTGCGCCATGCCGGGGAGTACGAAGCGATACGATAGTGCGGAGTCCAGCCGGCAGCAGACCAGGCCCTCGAAGCCTGGTCTGCACGGCATCCAGCACGCCTGCGGAAGTCTCCGCATCGCGGTCGGCCTGCTCCGGATCAGGCGGCCGACGACGGCGCCTGGCCGAATCCTGTCAAGCCGGCCTTGGCCGCCTCGGCCAGCGCGGCGGCGCGTTCAGCGCCCAGATAACGAACCCGCTTGGAAGGCTTCAGATTGGCCAGATCAAGCATCACCAGGCCATCGACGCAACCGGAAAAATCCGGATCCTCGCCGAAATCCAGAAACTGCACGCCTTGCGGATCGACCAGGTCGACATACTGGCGATAAAGCACCGGCAGGGTTACGCCGAGAGCATCGAGGTGGTTCTTCAATTTGCCCAGACCGGCGGCCGGATCCAGTCCGTCCAACGCCTGATTGACGCCCTCTACCACCTCCGGCGACACCACGAATGGCTGTCTGGCCTTGGCCAGGCCGCTGACTCCGAAATAATGGCGATGCGCGGCAGCAATCCATTCGCGCGCCTCGCGCGGCAGACTGACCGACATGCTGACCGGACCGAATACGTAACGGACTTCGGCATGTCGCTGCAGATACAGGCCGATACCCTGCCACAGTTGGTCCAGCGCCCGCGAACGCCAGAAAGCCGGTGCGATGAAGCTGCGGCCCAGCTCCATGCCCTGCTCCAGCCGCGATTCAAGAGCCGGTGAATAATTGAAGAGGCTGGCGCTGTACAGCGCGGAAATTCCACCGCGAGCCAGCAGTTTGCCGCCATGACCGAGTCGATACGAGCCGACGATGCGCAGACTGACCGGGTCCCACAGCAGCAGATGCTCGTAATGCACATCGTAAGCGTCGAGGTCGCGCAGCATGCCGGTGCCCTCGCCGACCCGCCGGAAGGTCAGCTCGCGCAGACGTCCTATTTCGCGCAGAACCACACTGTCGGCGGCACCGGGAAACAGCCACAGCTGCTTGCCGTCCGGCACGGTCGAGAGCTTCTCGCCCTGGGCCATCAGTTCGGCGGCGACCTGATCCGCCCGCTCGGGCAAGGCCAGCGGCGCCTGACCACCGAAGATCAGGCCGCGATGACGGCCGACACGATAGACATGGCGACGCATCAGGCGGGCCGCCCGCAATACCGAGTCACCGGATTTCTGGCGCAGCTCGGCCGCATCGATGGCCCGCCCCACGCTGATGCTGAGTCGACGACTGACCGGCGAAGTCGCTTCGCGCGGCAGCATCGCCGTGCTCAGCGGCTTGGCCAGCAGCGAAAGACCGTAGAACATCGCCGAATTCCGCGCGCCGATATGGATCGGCAGCACCTGCGCCCCCGTCTTGAAGGCAATCCGCGCGAAGCCGTCCGACCAGCGACCGTCGCGAACGCCGCCGGCCCGCATCCGCGAGACCTCGCCGGCCGGGAAGATGATCAGCGCCTGCCCCTGGTCCAGGCAACGATAGATAGCCCGCAGACGCGAGCCCGCCCCCTTGCTGAACACATCCACCGGCAGCAGCAGTCGTTTCAGCGGGGGCACCGCCGCCAGCCAGTCGTTGCCCAGGATCTTCACATCGCGACGCACCGAACCGACCAGCTGCAGCAAGGTCAGGGCATCGCTCATGCCCAGCGGATGATTGGCCACGATCAGCAACGGCCCCTCCACCGGAATGTTTTCCAGCTCGCGCGGATTGACGCGATGACCGACGCCCAGGCATTCCAGCCCGCGATCAACGAAATCAAAACCCTCGGCCGCGCCGCATTCGCGCAGGATGTGATTGAACCTGTCTTCGTCCGCCAGCCGTTCCAGCATCCCCAACACCGGGCGCTTGATACGGGGGTAGCGCGCAAGCCAAGGCATCCGCTCCATCAAGGTCTGTTCCACTTTGAACATGACCGCCTCCTAGAAACTTGCCATCTATCCTTGCCGGCGATTATGACAGCAGGATGATGAAAAAAATCATGAATTACACCATGTTGTCGAAAAAGCCGGCGGCTTACTTCGCCATGTGCAGATAACTCTCCAGCCCGGCCAGGAACATCTGCACCGACAAGGCGATCAGCAGCATGCCCATCACCCGCTCCAGTGCCGTCAGCACACTGCGGCCCAGCCAGCGGAACAGATAGGCCGAAGACAGCAGAATCAGCGCCGTCGCCAGCCAGGCGGCAAACAAGGCCATCGCCCAATCGGCCGTACGACCCGGCTGACTGTCGGTCAGCAGCAACAAGGCCGCCATCGCCGAAGGCCCGGCCACGCCGGGAATGGCCAGCGGCACGATAAAAGGCTCGCCGCCTTCATTCTTGCCGAAAATGCCGCCATCTCCGGCCGGCGGAAACACCATTTTGATACCGATCAGAAACAGCACGATACCGCCGGCGATACTGATCGATTCCTGCTTCAGGCTCAACAGATGCAGAATGTGCTGGCCACCCAGCAGAAACACCAGCAGCACCGCCAGCGCGATCAGCAGTTCACGCACCATCACCGGCACCCGCCGCTCGGCCGGGACATCCTTCAACAAGCCAAGAAAAATCGGAATATTGCCGAGCGGATCCATGATCAAAAACAAAAGGATCCCGGCCGACAACGTCGTCATCTGCGCTTCCATCACTCTCCACCCCTGGCCATCACGTCCTGCGGATGCCGGTCAATCACCAAAACCCGGGACCATCGCCTGCGACGATGGCAGCCCGCCTCT
>JGI2924J29684_1077244_pt1 | contig 15005 bp, 13 predicted proteins | sample BenlonsequencITS_FD_29684 | JGI IMG/M metagenome (IMG submission 29684)
CGTCTCGCCGCTGGTCACCAGCGGCTGGAAGTCGTAGATCGACGCCTGGGTCAGCAAGACGTCGTCGCGCCAGCGGTTGGCCGCGACCGGGTACGGCTCGATCCGCTCGTGGTCGTGGCCCTCGAAGAAGGAGAGGAACGTCTCTCGCATCTCCTCGAGACTGTACTCCTCGTCGAATCCGGGGTTCCCGATGAAGTCGTACTCCTCACAGGGTGGCTCGCCACACGTCTCCCGTTCGTGGTCCCGCGTCCAGAACTGCGCGCCACAGGAGGGACACTCCTTGCGCTCGAACCCTTCCTCCTCGAAGTACTCGAGGCGGTACTCCTCCTCCAGTTCACTCATTACACAGTTGTTGGCCCCGCAGCGGGTAAAATAGTTCCGCAACCGTTATTCGAGGTAGATCGCCTCACGGCCCTGCTTTCGGGTGTCGACCGGATCGCAACCGTCGCGCTCAGTTCTCGTTCTCCAGCGCCAGCGAGGCCAGCATCGCCTCGAGCTGGAGCCGCTCGTTGGCCCCTTCGGTGATGCGGTAGTCGACCTCCCCCAGTCGCTCGAGCAGTCGCACCGTTGCCGTCTCAGAAATGTCGAACTGCCAGGCCGAGCGGTGGAGCTGGTCGATCACGTCTCCGCCCGCAAGCCCGCGCTCGGTCAGCAAGTCCTCGAGGGCGGCCCGGGCCGCCGTGAAGTCACCGTCGATAGCCTGGTCGACCATCGCCTCGACCTCCTCGGGGCGAGCGGTGGAGGTGATCGCGAAGACGGTCTCCTCGTCAACGACCTCGCCCATCACGGCCGCGGCCTGAAGCCCGTTGATCGCCTTGCGCATGTCGCCGTCGGCCGCGTAGATCAGGGCGTCGACGCCGTCGTCGGTGACTTCGATCCCCTCCTCCGTCGCGATCTCGCGGATCTGGGCCTCGAGGGCGTCCTCGGTGAGCTCGGTAAACCGGAAAACGGCACAGCGAGACTGGATGGGGTCGATGATCTGGCTCGAGTAGTTACACGAGAGGATAAAGCGGGTGTTGCTCGAGAACTGCTCCATCGTCCGACGGAGTGCCGACTGAGCGTCTGAGGTGAGGGCGTCAGCCTCGTCGAGGAAGATAATTCGGTGATCGTATCCACCGAAAGAAGAGCGCGCGAAGTCCTTGATCCGATCCCGGACGACGTCGATCCCGCGCTGGTCGGAGGCGTTCAGCTCGAGGAAGTTCTCGCGCCAGTCGTCGTCGTAGACCTCGCGGGCGATGGCCTGTGCGGCAGTAGTCTTTCCCGTCCCTGCAGGACCTGCAAACAGGAGGTGGGGCAGGTCGTTTTGCTCGACGTACCGCTGGAGGCGCGGCACGATGTCCTCGTGGCCCTTGATCTCGTCGAGCCGCTCCGGGCGATACTTCTCGATCCAGACCTCGGTCTTGCCGGGAGTCGGCTCCGCCGCCTCGGCGTCGGCCTCGCTCATACCCACCACGAGGGGGAGCCGCCAGATAAATCGCCCGAAGGCCGTGGCCGTTCTCAAGGCGCCAGTACGATCCCGCCGTCCGACCCGAGGACGTCCCCGAGCCGAACCCTCTCGAACTCGTGAGAGCGGGTCCCGTGTTTTTCATCCTCCACGGTGAGAGGTGCGCTATGGCGTCCGAAACGTCCGTACGGAAGCGACTCGCGATCGTCCTGCTCGTCGTCGTCCTCCTCGGCGCGGTGCCGACAGGGGTGGTCGCACAGTCCGAATCGACCGTTGGCGGGACGGCCGTCGTCGCCGAGGACGAAACGATCGACGAGCTCGAGGCCGTTGCCGGAACCGTCGTCGTCGAGGGGACGGTGACGGGCGACGTCTCGGCCGCCGGTGGGGACGTCCGAATCGCCGAGACCGGCGAGGTCGGGGGCAGCCTCGAGGGCGCCGCGGGGAGCGTGACGATCGACGGAACCGTCGACGGCGACGTCGGCGTTGGAGCCGGCAACGTCGAGGTCGGCGAGGACGCGACCGTCGGCGGGGAGTTCACCGTCGGCGCCGGCAACGCCGTCATCGACGGCGTCCTCGAGGGCGACGCGGCGATCGGCGCAGAGACGATCACGCTGGGTTCGGACGCCGAGATCGCGGGCGATCTGCGCTACGACGGCGACCTGCAGGGCAACACCGACGCCGTCGCGGGCTCGATCACCGAGGACTCGACGCTCGGGGTCGATATCGCGCCGACGCTGCAGCCACTGGCCTCCTGGCTGGCGTCGGTGTACGTCCTCGCGCTGAACCTGCTGCTGGGGGCCGCCCTGCTCGCGCTGTTCCCGCGGTTCTCGGACGGCGTCGCCGACCGTGTCTCGACCGACCCTGTGCGAACGGGACTGGTCGGACTCGGCGTGCTGGTCGGGGTGCCGATCCTGCTCGTCGCCGTCGCGATCACGATCGTCGGCATCCCGTTCTCGATCGTCGGCGGATTCGCGTTCGCCTTCGTCGTCTGGATCGGGATCGTCTACGGCCGATTTGCGGTCGCGGCCTGGCTGCTTAGCTACGCCGACCTCGAGAACCGGTGGCTGGCGCTCGTCGTTGGACTGATCGGTGGGGCCGTCCTCTCGCAGGTGCCGTACCTGGGTGGACTGGTCGACTTCCTGGTTCTCCTGCTCGGCCTGGGTGCACTGGCCTGGGGGCTGTACGCCCGGCGCCGAACCGCGAGGACGCGAGAGCCCGAACGGCGGGATCGGATCGGTCCCGACGAGCCCGCCAGCGACTGAGGAGGACACGCCAGCAGTCGACGCGCTCAAGTCCGCCCTCGAGCAAGGACGACTATGCGCGTCACCGTCGACGTCAAGGGCGAGGACAGCCACGAACTCGACCTCGAGGACGTGGCGACCGAGGCTCCCGAGCCGACCTACGCCGACCTGCTCCGGGCGGTCGGGTTGAGTCCCCACGAGGTGAGCGTGCTGGTCGAGGGCAGACCCGTTCCCGAGGACCAGCCCGTCGAGAGCGAGCGCGTGACGGTGCTGCGGCTGATCAAGGGCGGCTGATCGCCGCGATCGACGACGACCGACGGACTGTTGCCCTGCAGCGACGAACGGTCGAGCGATGCACGTTCGGACGGCAGACTCCGAGGACGCGCTTCCGGTCAGACGCATCCTCGACGCCGCGATGCTCGAGCCCGGCGACGTCGAGGGCCGGATCGGGGACGGCGACGTCCTCGTCGCCGGCGACCGACGGGGGGGAGCCGACGGAACCGACGAACGGCTTCTGGGCGCGCTCGTCCTCGAGCCCCGCGAGCGTGGCGCCCACGTCGCGGCCGTCGGCGTCCGCCGTCGCCACCGCGGTCGGGGGATCGGTCGGCGGCTGGTCGAACGCGCCCTCGAGCGCGAGCGACGGCTGACCGCGCGGTTCGACGAGGGGGTGCGGCCGTTCTACGAACGGCTCGGTTTCGAAATCGAGCCAGTTGACGACCGTCGACACCGGGGGGTCGCCGCGATCGACGGCGAGCGGTGACCCGTCCCGTGCCGGCGGAGCTTTAACACGGAGAGCGTGGTACGATCCGTCGCATGGCGCTCCAACGGATGCTCAGCGGAGACCCGGCGAAGAGTTCGAAGCTGTACATCGGGATCGGCCTCCTCTCGCTCGCGAAAGCGATCGTGGTGTACAAGGACCGCAATCGGTTCCGGCGGGAGCTGATCGACGCCGCGCTCTTTCTCGGCGTTGGAATCACGCTCCGGAAGTACAGCCAGCTCAAGGCCGAAAAACGCGAAGAGATCGAGTCGCAGATTCCCGACTGGCTGGCAAGCGCCGCCCAGTCCGAGGCCGCCAGACGGGGCGTCCGGTCGGTTGCCAAGCGCAAGCTCGGCGAGGAGTCCGAACCCGAGCCGGAGCCGACGTTCCGCGACCGCGCTCGAGCGGCCATCTCGCGGTAGCTGCGGTTTCGGTTCGTCTCTGGAACCGTCAAAGCGACGAGGACGTCGGCTCGAGCGTCGCCGTGAAGTGGCGGATCTCTTCCATCTCCGGCTCGTCGACGATCTCGAGTCCAGAGACGTCCTCGCGTCGCTCGAGGACCGCGGCGGCGGTTTCGGCGACGTGCTCTAGGTGTTCGCGGTGGTAGGTTCTGCGGGGCAGCGCCAGCCGAACTAGCTCCGGACGGTCGGCCTCGGGGAACGCGAAACTTCCCAGTTCGACCCCGCGCACGCCGCCCTCCCGGTAGAGTTCACAGACCAGCGCCTGACCGGGGAACGCCTCGGGTTCGAGGTGGGGAAGGAAGGCGCCGGCGTCGAGGTAGACCGCGTGTCCGCCCGCGGGCGTGTAGATCGGGACGCCGACCGACTCGAGGGCGTCGGCTAACTCCTGGACCTGTTCGACGCGGTCGGCGACGTAGGCCTCCTCGACTGCCTCCCGGAGACCAACGGCCATCGCCGCGATGTCCCGGCCTGCCATCCCGCCGTAGGTCGGGAACCCCTCGTAGAGGATCGCCCGCTGTTTGCACTGCTCGTACAGCGCCTCGTTGTCGGTGGCGACGAACCCGCCGGCGTTGGCGAGCCCGTCTTTCTTCCCGCTCATCACGACGGCGTCGGCCAGTCCGAGCTGTTCGCGGGCGACGTCGGCGACCGAGGCGTCGGCGAACTCCGCTTCGCGTTCGGTGACGAAGTAGGCGTTCTCGGCGAACCGACAGGCGTCGATCACGAACGTCGCGCCGATCTCGTCGGCGAACTCGCGTACACGTCGGGTGTTCTCGACGGAAACGGGCTGGCCCGCCGCGGAGTTGTTCGTGATCGTCTGGACGACGACCGGCACCCGCTCGGGACCGTACTCCTCGACGACCGCTCGGGCGCGCTCGAGCGAGGTGTTCCCCTTGAACGGCCCGTCGGCCGCGGGGTCGCGGGCGTCGTCGACCGGGCAGTCGACGGGGTCGGCACCCTGGTTTGCGATGTGGGCCCGCGTGGTGTCGAAGTGGGTGTTGTTCGGAACGACGTCGCCCTCCTCGACGAGGCTCCCGTAGAGAACGTTCTCGGCACCTCGGCCCTGGTGGGCCGGGACGACGTGCGAAAAGCCCATCACGTCGGCGACGGCGTCCTCGAGTTCGCCGAAGCTGCGCGAGCCCGCGTAGGCCTCGTCGCCCCGGAACAGCGCCGCCCATTGCTCGTCGCTCATCGCGCCCGTCCCGCTGTCGGTGAGCAGATCGACGAAGACGTCCTTCGAATCGAGGTTGAAGACGTTGTACCCGGCGTCCTCGAGGGCGCGCTCGCGTTTCGCTCTCGAGGGAAGGTGGATCTGCTCGGCGACCTTCGACTTGTATCCGACCATAGGGACCGGTACGCGGGCCGTGCAGTTCAATTCGAGTGAAAGAACGTGCTCACGAACGGGTCGGATCGATCGTCGGCGGATCGATTCGGCGTTCGGCGTCCGAAGACCGTCACCAGCGAACGAGTTCGCGGACACGGACGTTGTCTGAAACAATGTAAATTAACCATACCATAGACATACCATTATTAAGCATAGATAATAATTGTCGCATATGGCTGGCTACGACCAGACGCTGCGACCGTTCCTCTGGCGCGCCGAGCGATTGCACCCCGACCAGGAGGTCGTCTCGCGAACGCACGACGGGATCGTTCGCAACACCTACACGGAGTACGGCGACCGCACGCGACAGCTGGCGAACGCCCTCGAGGACGTCGGCGTCGAGGAGGGCGCCCGCGTGGGCACGTTCTGCTGGAACCATCACCGCCACGCGGAGGCGTACTTCGCGGTGCCAAACAGCGGCCGACAGCTCCACACGATCAACCCGCTGTTGCCGGCCGAGCACATCCAGTATATCGTCGAGAACGCCGCGGATCGGTTGCTGTTCGTCGATCCGTCGCTGCTCGAGCCCCTCGAAAACGCCTACGATCCCGACGCGTTCGAGAGCGTCGAACAGTTCGTCGTGATGGGCGAGTCGGTTCCCGAAACCGGGCTCGAGCCGATCACCGACTACGAGTCCTTTATCGGCGCCCGGACAACCGACTACGACTGGCCGGAGCTCGACGAGGACGCCCCCGCCGGTATGTGTTACACCTCTGGGACGACGGGGAAGCCGAAAGGCGTCGAGTACACCCAGCAGATGCTCTGGAGCCACACGATGATGACGCTGACTCCCCAGGGACTGGGCATCGCCGAGGACGACGTCATCATGCCGGTCGTCCCGATGTTCCACGTCAACGCGTGGGGGCTGCCGTTCTCGACAACCGCCGCAGGCGCGAAACACGTCTACCCCGGCCCCTCGCCCGACCCCGCGGACCTGGTACAGCTCATCGAGGAGGAAGGCGTCACGATCACCGCGGGCGTACCGACGGTGTGGCTCGGCGTTCTGGAGTACATCGAGGAGCACGACGCCGACCTATCCTCACTCGACCGGATCGTTATCGGCGGCAGCGCGGCGCCCAAGAGTCTGATCCGGGAGTTCGACGACCGCGGCGTCGAGGTCGTCCACGCCTGGGGGATGACCGAGATGTCCCCGCTTGGCACCGTCGCTCACCTCAAGGCCGACCTCGAGGACCTGCCCGAAGAGGAGCAGTACGAAAAGCAGGCCAAACAGGGACTGGTCGTCCCCGGCCTCGAGTTCAAGGTCGTCGACGACGACGGTGAAGAGGTCGAATGGGACGGCGAGGAGTTCGGCGAGCTCTACGTTCGTGGCCCGTGGGTCACCGACTCGTACTTCAAACGTCCCGACGCGAACGAGGCCGATTTCGAGGGGTCGTGGCTCAAGACCGGCGACATCGTCACCGTCGACGAGGACGGCTACGTAAAGATCGTCGACCGCGCGAAGGACGTGATCAAAAGCGGCGGCGAGTGGATCTCCTCGGTCGAACTCGAGAACGCCATCATGGCCCACGACGCCGTCAGCGAGGCGACGGTTATCGGCGCACCCCACGAGAAGTGGCAGGAACGGCCCGTCGCGTTCGTCGTCCCGACCGAAGCGGCAGGGATGAGCGAGGACGAACTCCACGACGAGGTCCAGTCGCTCGTCGCCGAGGACTACCCCGACTGGTGGACCCCTGACGCGGTCGTCCGCATCGACGAGGTGCCGAAGACGGCGACCGGGAAGTTCGACAAGAAGACGCTCCGCGAGGAGTACGAGACCGAAACCCTGCTCGACGACGAGTAGCGCCACAGGTCGGGCGGGGAGTCGGCGTCGGTCCGACTGACCGTTCTGGGCTCGCCAGCTCGTCCGTCCTCGACGCGGCGGGCCGTCGGCTCTCGAGTGCGGAAGCGGCGGAAAAGGGTTGGTCGTCGCGGCGATACGTGGTTAGACTCGTCGTCCGTCACAGCAGCAGCGACAGGACGGCCAGGACCAGGAACGCGAGGACGAGCCACTTCGCGATGGCCATGGACATTCCTGCGACGCCGCCCGCGCCGAGGGCCGCGGCGATCAGTGCGATGACGAAAAACACGATTGCCAGTTCTAGCATACCTCGTTCTTCGAGAGGATACTAGAAGTGCATTGAGCATGATCCTGCCAAACGGTGATGGTTCGAGCGCCTAGAAGAGCCCCTGAGTCAGCTCGAGGGTTTCCTCGCGGTCGTCCCAGTCGACGAACAGCGCGACGCTGGTCGCGCTCGTGATGATGTCGTGGACGTTGATGCGGGCTTCAGCAAGCGGGTTGACGATTTCGCCGACGATCCCCGGCTGGTTGGGGAGTTCGCCGCCGGTGACCCGAACGACCGCCAGCGACTCGTCGACGGTGACACTCGAGAGTTCGTCGCGGGCGATCACCTCACGGTGGAGGATGTTCTCGGCCCGTTCGGCGTCGTCCTCGTCGACGTAGAAGGTGACGCTGTCGAGTCCGCTGGCGACGGCGTCGACGTTGATATCGGCCTCGCTAAGGGGTTCCGAGAGGTGGTTGAACACGCCCGGCTGGTTGCGGATCGCACGACCCGCGACGGTCAGGCAGGCCAGCGGCCGCTCCCGGAGATCGACGAGGTTCTCGAACTCGCCCTCGATGCTGGTGCCGCCAGACAGCAGGTCGCCGTGCTGGTAGTGGACGACCCGAACCGACAGCGTGCCGTCCTTGTAGGAAAGTGCCGACGGCGCGACGACCTCCGCACCCCGGAAGGAGAGATTACGGAGCTCGTCGACGGAGATCTCGCCGACGTTGCGGGCGCCCTCGACGACGTTCGGGTCGCCGGTCATAACGCCCTCGACGTCGGTGACGATGACGACCTCGTCGGCGTCCATGTACTTGCCCATCATCACGGCGGTCGTGTCGCTGCCGCCGCGGCCGAGCGTCGTCACCGAGCCGTCGGGCCCCTCCGCGAGGAAGCCGGTGAGCACCGGCACCGTTTCGTCGAGCTCGGCGGCGACCTCGCGGGCGCGCCGCTGGGTCTCCGCGACGTCGACCTCGCCGTGCTCGTCGGTGACGACGGGCCAGTTGTCACTGCCGGGTTCGAGGAACACGGCGTCGACGCCCCGAGCCGTCAACGCGGCCTTGAGCATCCGGACCGAGGTCCGCTCGCCCATACTGACGATCTGGGCGCGGTCGGCCTCGTCGGTCTCGAAGGTGATCTCGTCGAGCAGTTCGTCGGTCGTCGACCCCATCGCGCTGGCGACGACGGCGATCTCGTGGCCGTCCTCGACGGCCGCGGCGATCGAGTCCGCGGCACGGTTGATCCGATCGCCGCTGCCCAGACTCGTCCCTCCGAACTTCGCTACGACGCGCATACTGACACCTCACGGTCCGATAGTAACCTGGTGGATCGACTCATGCGAGGTCGTTGCAAGGGCGGGCAGATAACTGTGTCTCATCGTCCGCATTTTTACCCCCACTGATCTCTCCCCCGCCTCGACGCGAAATGGAGCCGTTCGAGTGTGCGCGGCTTCCAACTGGATTTATGTTTGTGGGTATCATTACCACACGCCAATGAACGTACGGGACGCACTCGAGGCCGATGCTGACGCGCTTGCGGCGATCGCCGACTCCCCGACTGACGTGATGCGAAACCTGGTCCACGACCGGACGGTCCGGGTCGCCGAGGACGGCACCCACGATCCGAACGCCGACGTCTCGGAGTCCCAGTACGCCGGCTCGGATCCGGAGGATCTACTGGGCTTTATCAGCTTCGACGCCCGCGAAGACACGGTCCACGTCACCCAGCTCGACGGGACCCCCGAAGCCTGCAAGCGGCTGCTCGCCGAACCGGTCCGGTTCGCCGAGCGCGAGGGGATGGCCGTCGAGGTGCTGATCGGGACCGACGCCGAGCTGATCGAGGACGCGGCCCGGGAGCTCGGGTTCGATCGCCGCGGTTCGGGGCCGCGGTTCGACGGCGCCTCGACGGTCCGGTTTCGCCTCGAGTCCTGATCCACAGCCCGCCGTTCAGTCTCGAGCGACGACCGCGTCGGCCTCGAGGTCCAGGTACTCGAGAGCCGTCTCGAAGAACATCTCGCGAATCGTCTCGTCCGAGAAGTCCCGTTCGAGTAAGCCAGCTCGTTCCTCGCGGTAGGGAGAGGGAACGTTCGGGCCGTCCTCGCCATCGCAACCGTCGTATCCAGGGAAACGCCATCGTACTCCCGCGCGAACGCGAGGAACCGATCGACCTCGCACGTCCCCGTGTGGGCACAGCAGAGCCGGAGTTCGGGGTGCGAATCGAGCAGTTCGGCGAACACGTCCGCGCCCACGTAGGGGCTGTCCTCGAACATCGGCGCCGTCCCGCCGTAGTAGGTGATCGGCCGATCGTACTCGGCGGTGGGCTCGAGGCGCGGCTCCGCGGGGCGACACTCCTGGACCGGACAGTGGCTCTTCAGCCCGCGCGCGCCGGCGTCGAACCGGCCGAGCGGAGGACGTCCTCGATCGCTGCCGGTGTGGTAGGCAACGAGAACTCCCAGCCGGCTTGCTGGCGCAGCGACCGTCGGACAGCCACCAGCAGCCGCTCGGGGAGGACGTGGGTGTGGGCGTCGATAGCGGGACGAAATAGGGCGGATCGATCGTCGAGCGGCGGATCGGCGTCTCCGGGAGACAGAGTACGGCCAGGGGCTCGGCGTCAGCTGAACTTCTGGACGGTTACGTCGAGGGAGTCCAGATCGACGATCGGGGCGTAGCCGGCGTCAGGTTGGATATTGACGCTCTTCTGGAAGTCGGTCTGGGCCTGCCAGCAGCCGGAGTTGATCGCGAGGACGTCGTGGTACTTCCCGAAGCCGAGCTTGTGGACGTGGCCGGTGTGGAAGATGTCTGGCACCTCCTCCATGATGAGGTAATCTTTTTCCTCGGGCGCGAGCCGGGTGTGACCCCCAAACTGCGGGGCGACGTGGCGCTTTTTCAGCAGCTGGTACATCGCCCGGTGGGGATCGTCGTAGCTCGCTTTCTTCTCGGGGAGTTCGGCGATCACCTCGTCGAGGCTGACCCCGTGGTACATCAGCACCGAGACGCCCTCGATCGTGACGGTCGAGGGGTTGCTGACGATCCGAGCGTCGTGGGCTGACATGATCTCCCGGAGCTCGTCGTCGAAGCCGGGCTGGGGCTCAGCGAGCCGCACCGCGTCGTGGTTGCCAGGAATCATGACGATCTCGATGTCGCCGGGAACCTGCTTCAGGCGTTCGTTGAACACTTCGTACTGCTCGTAGATGTCGATAATATCGAGCTCCTCGTCCTGATTCGGATAGACGCCGACGCCCTCGACCATGTCGCCCGCGATCAGCAGGTACTCGACGTGTTGGGCATGGGGCGTGTGGAGCCAGTCCGCAAAGCGGTTCCAGGCCGCGCTCATGAACTCCTGGCTACCGACGTGGACGTCGCTAATCAGCGCCGCCTGCACGTGGCGGTCGGCCGTCGAGGGCTCGTGAGTCCGGGGGACGTCGGGGAAGTACATCGCGTCGACGAACGCGATCCCCGAGTCGTCCGCGAGGGTTCCCTCCATCGCCAGCACCTCGTCGTAGAGGAGCTCGTCGACCAGATCGGCGTACTCGCGGTCCTTCATTACGAGCCACGGAAAGGTTCCGGTGGCGTCCTCGAGCTCGATCAGCCAGTGGCCGCTGGCGGTCGATCGGACGTCGTTGACCAGCCCGACCATCGCGGCTTCGCTGCCTCCGGGCATCGACTGGATCGCCGTCGCGGGTCGGTGGTTGACTCGCCCGCGGAGCTTCGAGCCGAGTCGCTCGAGCCGATCCCGGAACACCGAGACGAAGTCGCCGTACTCGCCGGTCCCCGTGCTCTCGCCGGTCATATCGCCGACGATCTCGAGCGAGCGCTCGAGCGGATCCGCGGACCGACCGCTTCCGTCGTCAGTACTTTCACGCCCCGCCTCAACCCCCTTCGTTTCGACTGGAGTACCGCCATCCACCGGAGACGATAGCGCGTTTTCAGGTCCAGTTGAAATGGGGGTGTCGTCGGTCGGAGCGCTCGTCCGTTCGGCGGTTTGCCCGCCGTCGGAGGCCGGTTCGGTCCCGAGGACGGACTCGACGTGGTCGGCACGGACGACCAGCGCGTCGTCGGGCAGTCCCTCGAGGACGCGTTCGAGGGTCGCCGCCGGGTCCTCGGTCGACGCGATCCGGGTTACGGCCTCGCGTTCGGCGTTGTAGCCGCGACTCGTGAGTTCGCTGACGATCCGGGCGGGCCCCTCGAGTGGCACACGCCTCGCATTCGTGAGCGGCGTCAAAAGGGTAGCGGATGGTCGGCGTTCGCGTCGGTCCGATGAACAGAAACTTGATGGCCGGGCCCGGAATACCACGGGACGATGAGCGGCCCCGATTCCGGCGACGAGAGAACCGACGACACCGGCGAGCCACACCGCCACGACCCGAGCGAGACCCGGTCGGACGGACCCGACGAACCGGGGTCGGGAGCGAGCGACCAGCCCGGAGTCGACCGCGACTCCCGAGCCGACCGATCGGTCGTTCAACACGGCGGATCGGGCTCCGAGAGCGACGACGTCTCGATCGAGGACGACGGCGTGGTGCGCTGGTTTTTCAAAACGGACGACGACTCGGTCGTGCTGGTACGTGACGTCCTGAGCAGCGTCGCCATCGTCGCGGTGATCGGGCTCTTGCTGTTCGGAATCAGCGGCGTCTGGCCCCCGCTGGTCGCCGTCGAGAGCGGGAGCATGGAGCCGAACATGGAGGTCGGCGACCTCATCTTCGTCGTCGCCGACGACCGGTTCGTCGGTGACGGCGCCACCGGCGACACCGGCGTCGTCACTCACGAGGACGGCGAGGACCACGAGAAGTTCGGCATGGCCGGCGACGTCGTCGTCTTCGAACCCAACGGACAGGCCCATCAAACACCCGTGATACACCGCGCACACTTCTGGGTCGAGGAGGGGGAGAACTGGGTCGACACCAAGGCCGAACCGGAGTACGTCGACGGAGCGAGCTGTGATCAGCTCCAGACCTGCCCGGCCGCCCACGACGGCTTCGTCACGAAAGGCGACGCGAACCCCTACTACGACCAGTACCAGCGCGGCGGAGCGAACACCGACGTCGTCCAGCCCGACTGGATCACCGGAAAGGCGTCGTTCCGAATCCCGTGGCTCGGCTACGTCCGGCTCACGTTCGACTCGATCCTCGGCGGCGTCCTCGCGCCCCAGCCCGGGCTCGAAACCGTCGCGGGCGCGACCGGAACCGAGACACCGCTGTCGAACGTCGGCGCGGTCGGCACGGGCGCGGCGGGACTGGCCGCGACCGGAGCGGGAGCCGCGATGGCCGCGGGACGGCGTCGGCAGTAGTCGGTCGCGTCGCTCGAGTGGAAACGGAGGGGTTGGGGTGTGGAGGAGAAATTCGATCTCTCAGTTCTCGAACCGCGCCTGAACGAACGGCTGGACGTCGTCGATGTTGCTCAGCCGGGAGTCAGACAGCAAGACTGCCTCGGTCTCGTCGATCGGCACCGAGAGGCTGATCTCCTTGGTGCGGCCGTAGCGTCCCTTCGAGACGACGACCGCGTTGACGATCCCGAGCATGTCGAGTTCGCTGATGAGATCGGTCACGCGACGCTGGGTCAGGACGTCGGCGTCGATCTCCTCACAGAGCCGCTTGTAGATGTTGAAGACTTCGCCGGTGTTGATGCTGTGGACGCCGTTTTTCTCGAGCAAGATGATCGCGAAGAGGACGAGCTTCGACTGGGTGGGCAGCGTCCGAACGACTTCGACGACCCGGTCGAGCTCGATCTTGTCCTGGGCCTGGCGGACGTGTTTCTCAACGATCGTCTCGGCCTGAGATCGCTCGGCGAGTTCGCCTGCGGTCCGCAGCAGATCCAGCGCCCGGCGCGCGTCACCGTGTTCCTGGGCCGCGAAGGCCGCACACAGCGGGATCACGTCCTCGGACAGCGCGTCACCCTTGAACGCGACGTCAGACCGGTGCTGGAGGATATCCCGCAGCTGGTTGGCGTCGTACGGCGGGAAGACGATCTCCTCCTCGCCGAGGCTGGATTTGACGCGGGGATCGAGGAAGTCGGTGAACTTGAGATCGTTCGAGATGCCGATGATCGACACCCGGGAGTTCTCGAGCTCGGAGTTCATCCGCGAGAGGTTATAGAGCGTGTCGTCGCCGCTCTTTTCGACGAGCTTGTCGATCTCGTCTAGCATGATGACGACGACCCGCTCGTCGTAGTCGACGGCGTCGAAGAAGACGCTGTAGACCCGATCGGTCGGCCAGCCGGTCATCGGTACCTCCTGGAACGACTCCTTGTCCTCCTCGAGGGCGTCGATCCGGTCTTCGACTGCCTCGCGGTCGGAAAACGGCGTGGACGCGAGCGGGTGTGTCGATCCGGTGTCGTCGTCAGAGGGGGTTGACCCCTCTGTTTCGACTGGAGAACCCGTAGACTGCGGCTCGGTATCGGTCGCAAACGAAACGTCGTCCGTCGGATCGGCGTCGTCCGGAGAGCCGTCGGTCGTCTCGGAACGACCGTCCTCGTGGTACTCCTCGAGGGCCTCGAGCCGGTCCTCGAGCGCGTCGACCTTCCGATCGATCCGGGCCTCGTTTTTCTCGATGAACTTGTTCGCGAGCTGCGCGAGGACGCGGTACTGGGTGTCGGTTACCTCGCAGTTGATGTACTCGACGTCACAGGGGACGCTGTACTTCTGGGAGGTGCTCTCGAGTTCCTTGCTGACGAACTTCGCGCTCGCGGTCTTCCCGGTCCCCGTCTTTCCGTAGATCAGGATGTTCGATGGCGTCTCTCCGCGCAACGCGGCGACGAGGATCGTCGCCATCTTGTTGATCTGGTCGGTCCGATGGGGGAGTTCGTGGGGCGTGTAGGACGGACGCAGGACCTCCTTGTTCTCGAAGATCGGTTCCCCGCTGAGGAGGTCGTCGAACAGTCCCTGGCTCGGTTCCTCGTCGCCGATCGCCGTCTCCTCGAGGCTCGTCGAGAACCCGTCCGTCTCGTCGGTCTCGACGTCCTCGGTTCGTGTCGGCTCTGAGTTGTCGTCTGACATCCGTCGTTGGGATACCCCCTGGTTTCGTGTGGAGACCCGAGCCCGGAATCGGGAAGTCAGCGTTTGAACGGCCAGCGCGGCCGATTAACCGCGGCGAGAACCCGGACCGGGTCCAGTTGATGCAAACGAAATAGAGGAAGACCGCGATATTAAATTCTTCCCTTTCACTCACGTAGGATGGAATTCTTTTTGGGTGGACCGAACCGGAATCGAATCGTGGGGAGAATCGACGCTCGGTGAGCCGAACGTTCCGAAAGCCGATCTCTCGTTCAGGATGTCGTTCTCGTTCGGGCTGGGGGGCCGTAGTCGATCGCGTCCTCGGATACCGGGTCTGTCCCGCAATGGTTGGGTTGGGGATGCCAGCTTTCGACGACCGACCGACCGACGCGCCCGGGGTTCGACAAGCATGATCCTGTCTCGTGGTCGATCACTCGAAGTCATCGTGGTCGATCGTTCGAAGCAATCGTCTCGGACGGAGGCCATACGGTATGAAGGGATGTTGGAGAAAGTATAAATATATATGACAGAAAGGATGACAGTATTTAACGGAAAGGGTGAACAAGATGGCAAGAATGGGAAGTAGCATCTTGTTATATTCTGCCAATTGTGAGATGTAATTTGATGATCGTGGGACCAGTTTCGAGTGGAAACGGGGGTGAGGCGTCGCTCAC
>JGI2924J29684_1077243_pt1 | contig 15000 bp, 15 predicted proteins | sample BenlonsequencITS_FD_29684 | JGI IMG/M metagenome (IMG submission 29684)
CCCGCCATAGGCTCGGCGGCCCGGCGAACCCGGGCCCGGCGAGCCAGGGCCCGGCCCGGCCCGGCCCGTGCCCGCCGCCGAGGAGACGGTCGAAACCATTGCCGCCGAGGGCGAGCTCGAACTCGCTGTTGTGCTTCGAGCCGCCGACGTAGGGCTTGTCAGCGGTCGGGGTGAGCGCCACCGCCAGGAACCACCAGCCTGAGCTGGCCACCACAGCCGCCGCGGCCACGAGCAGGTGCCCGACGCGGCGTTTCAGGTCGAATTTCTCGGCGAGCAGATACACCAGGCCGAGCGCAGGCAGCGCCATCAGCCCTTGGAAAGTCTTGGCGAGGAAAGCAAAACCGATCCCGGCCCCGGCGAGCGCCAACCAGCCGACCGCTGCTTTCTGCCGCTGCGCGAGCAGGGCTCGGGTGGTTCCCCACGCGCCCACCAGCAAACCGAAGACCATCGCCGCGTCCGGGTTGTTGTCGCGGAACATGATGGTGACGATCGGGGTCAGCGCGAAGACGGCGAGAGCCAAAAGACCAGCGGCGTGGCTTGCGAGCCTGCGGACGCAGTCGTAGAGCAGCCAGCCGCTCGCCACGCCCAAAAGCGCTTGGGGGACGAGCATGCTTGCGCTGGAAAACCCGAACACTCGCGCGGAAAGGCCCATGAGCCACAGGCCGCCCGCGGGCTTGTCCACGGTGATGTAGTTCTGCGGGTCGAAGCTGCCGAAGAACCATGCCTCCCAGCTTTGCCCCGCAGACGTCACCGCCGACGCGTAGAAGTCGTTGGACATGCCGTTGATCGTGATGTTCCAGAGCTCGATGACGGCGAACAACGCCAGGAGCGCCGCGAGCTGCAATCCTTCGCGGTGCCGCTGCCCCCATGTTCGTATTGCCGCCGACCTGTCGTTTGCCATGCTTTGAGTCAACGCGAACAAGCTGTGAGAACACTTGGAAACGACTGTGGGGTCTCGGCGCAGCCCGCTGGAATTCGGGCCGAACGGCGATCCTGACCTCGAATCGGACCCGGGTTTCACCATGAACGCGAAAGATTTCCTCGAACTCGCAGACCAATTGGGCCTATAAAACAAAAATCCAGGAACAGAAACTTTCTGGAAACAGCCAAGGCGTAGCGTGCAAGGATGACTGCTCAGCCCGCGCGTGGCCAAGCGACAGCGCCGCCTCCCCGCCGCCGCGGGCGCCGCCCCGCCGCGCCTGCGGTGGATACACTGTCAGACGTGAGCAGAAAGGCGGTGCGCGGTTGAGCCACCCTCAGGTCACGGTCAATGGGAAGAGCGTGCCGATTCCCGCCGAGGACATTCACACGACCGCGCTGGACTTCGTCCGGTCGCGAGGATGGACCGGGGCGAAAGAGGGGTGCGCGGAAGGCGAGTGCGGCGCGTGCGCCGTCCTTGTCGCAAAGCCGGGGCTCGCCGCGCCGACCGAATGGACAGCGGTCAACGCGTGCCTGGTCCCCGTCGCCACGCTCGACGGCCAGGAGATCCTCACCGCCGAGGGCCTCGGCTCCCCCGCCGCGCTGCATCCCGTGCAATACGAGATGGCTGTGCGGGGCGGGTCGCAATGCGGCTATTGCACTCCGGGTTTCATCTGCAGCATGGCTGCGGAGTTCTACCGGCCGGACCGGGGCAAAGCCAGCGAAGCCGGGACGCACGAGCCTGGGGAGGTCGGGCCGAACGGCTTTGATCTGCACGCGCTCAGCGGCAATCTTTGCCGCTGCACCGGCTACCGGCCGATCCGCGACGCCGCGTTCGCCGTCGGCGACCCAGACCCGAACGACCCGCTGGCCAAGCGCGGCGGGGCGGCGGCTCCGCCTGCGAAAAAAACTGACTTCCAGCACGGCGGCTGCTCCTTCGTGCGGCCCGCCAGCCTGCACGAGGCGTTGCGCCTTGTGCGCGAAGACCCGTCCGCGACCATCGTCGCAGGCTCCACTGATCTGGGTGTCGAGGTGAATATCCGAGGCAAACGCCCCGAGCGGGTCATCGCCGTTGACCGCCTGCCGGAACTTCGCCGGTTCGCCGTCGAAGCGGACGCCGTCGAGATCGGGGCCGCGATCCCCCTCACGGAGGTCGAACGCCGACTCGGCGGCCTCGTCCCGCTCCTCGGGCAGATGCTCCCGCAATTCGCCTCGCGCCTGATCCGCAACAGCGCGACGCTCGGCGGGAACCTCGGCACCGGCTCGCCCATCGGCGACAGCGCGCCAGCCCTGCTCGCGCTCGGAGCCGAGCTCGTCCTCGTGGACGCGGACGGCGAACGCGTGGTCGCGCTCAGCGACTATTTCACCGGTTACCGCCAGAGCGTGCGGCGGCCGGACGAACTCATCCGCGCCGTGCGGGTCCCTTTGCCGCTCGCCTCGGTCACCGGGTTCCACAAAATCGCCAAACGACGCTTCGACGACATCTCCTCAGTCGCGGCGGCATTCGCCTTCGACGTCGAGGACGGCGTGGTGCGCACAGCCCGGATCGGCCTCGGCGGCGTCGCGGCGACCCCGATCCGGGCGCTTCGAGCCGAAGCGGCCCTCGAAGGCAAGCCCTGGTCGCTGGAGACCGCCCAGCACGCCGCGCACGTGTTGCGCGAAGAAGGAACACCGCTGGACGATCATCGCGCAAGCGCCCGGTACCGAGCGGCGATGCTGGAGCAAACCCTGCTCAAGCAGTACGCGGCGACGACTCGGGAGGCCGTCGCGTGAGCGCCTTGTCGCATCGCCCGCCAAGCGCGGCCGTGGGGGCCCCGATCCCGCACGAAAGCGCGGCCCTGCATGTCACCGGTTCCGCGCTGTACACGGACGACTTGGCCACCCGCACCAAAGACGTGCTGCACGCCTACCCCGTGCAGACCGCCCACGCGCACGCGCGCATCCTCGCCGTCCGAACCGAGCGCGCGCTCGCGCAACCTGGCGTCGTGCGGGTGCTCACCGCCGCAGACGTGCCCGGAGTCAACGACGCGGGCGTCAAGCACGACGAACCGCTCTTCCCGAGCGAGGAGATCATGTACTACGGGCACGCGGTCTGCTGGGTGCTCGGCGAAACCCTGGAGGCCGCCCGCCTCGGCGCGCTGGCGGTCGAAGTCGAGGCACAGCCGCTGCCCGCTCTCGTGACCGTCGCCGAAGCGGTCGCCGCCGACAGCTTCCAAGGCGCGCAGCCGACCGTGCGACGAGGCGACCCCGCATCGGGCTTCGCCGCGTCGGCGCATGTTTTCGAGGGCGAGTTCGAATTCTCGGGCCAAGAGCACTTCTATTTGGAGACGAACGCCGCCCTCGCCCTCTTGGACGAAAACGGCCAGGTCTTCGTCCAATCCAGCACGCAGCACCCCTCCGAGACCCAGGAGATCGTCGCCCATGTCTTGGGTTTGCGCAACCACGAGGTCACCGTCCAATGCCTTCGCATGGGCGGCGGCTTCGGGGGCAAAGAGATGCAGCCGCACGGCTACGCGGCCATCGCCGCGCTCGGGGCGACGCTCACCGGCAGGCCGGTGCGCTTGCGGCTGAACCGGACCCAAGACATGACGATGACCGGCAAACGCCACGGCTTCCATTCGAGCTGGCGGGCCGGCTTCGACGAGGAAGGCCGCTTGCAGGCCCTTGAGGCCGACCTCACCGCGGACGGCGGTTGGAGCCTCGATCTTTCCCAGCCGGTGCTGGCGCGGGCGCTCTGCCACATCGACAACGCCTACTGGATACCCAACGCGCTTCTTCGGGGGCGGATCGCCAAGACGAACAAAGCCTCCAACACGGCGTTCCGGGGGTTCGGCGGCCCGCAAGGCATGCTCGTGATCGAGGACATCCTTGGCCGTTGCGCGCCGCTGTTGGGCCTGGACCCCGCCGAACTGCGCAGACGCAACTTCTACACCGAAGGCCAAAGCACGCCGTACGGGCAGCCGGTGCGCCACCCCGAGCGCATCGCCCGAGTGTGGGACCAAGTCCTTGAAAGCGGCAACGTCGCCGACCGGCAACGGGAGATCGCCGTGTTCAACGCCGCCAACGAGCACGTCAAACGAGCTATCGGCATGACGCCGGTGAAATTCGGGATCTCCTTCAACCTCACCGCCTTCAACCAGGCGGGCGCGCTGGTGCTCATTTACAAAGACGGCTCGGTCCTCATCAACCACGGCGGCACCGAGATGGGGCAAGGCCTGCACACGAAGATGCTCCAGGTCGCGGCCACGACGCTGGGCGTGCCGCTGGACTGGGTCCGGTTGGCCCCGACTCGGACCGACAAGGTGCCCAACACGTCGGCGACCGCCGCGAGCTCCGGCGCGGACCTGAACGGGGCTGCGGTCAAAAACGCCTGCGAGCAACTGCGCGAACGCTTGCTCCAGGTGGCTGCGACGCAGCTCGGCGTGCACCCGCACGACGTGCGAATCGACCAGGGCTGCGCCCGCGCGCTCGGCTCGGCGGCGGAGGGCATCGCGTGGCCCGAGCTGACGAGGGCGGCGTATTCGCAGCGAGTCCAGCTCTCCGCCACCGGGTTCTACCGCACCGAAGGACTGCATTGGGACGCCAAAACCATGCAAGGCTCCCCGTTCAAGTACTTCGCCTATGGGGCGGCCGCCACGGAAGTCGAAGTGGACGGGTTCACCGGCGCGTACCGGATCCGCAGGGTCGATATCGCGCACGACGTGGGCGACAGCCTTTCACCGCTGATCGATCTCGGGCAGATCGAGGGCGGGTTCGTCCAAGGCGCCGGTTGGCTGACCTTGGAGGATTTGCGTTGGGACAGCGGCAACGGGCCAGCACGGGGCAAGCTCACGACCCAAGCCGCGAGCACATATAAATTGCCGAGCTTCTCGGAGATGCCCGAAGCGTTCCATGTGGCCTTGCTGGAGAACGCGGCCGAGGACGGCGCCGTCTACGGCTCGAAAGCGGTCGGCGAACCGCCCCTCATGCTGGCCTTCTCCGTCCGAGAGGCGCTGCGCTGCGCTGTCGGCGCGTTCGCCCACGGACCTGTCTCGGTGCGCCTCGCCTCCCCTGCGACGCCAGAGGCGGTGTTCTGGGCCCTGCAGGCTGTTCGAACCCCTGAGCTCAGCCATGTCTGACAGCTCGTGGATCGGCGCTGCGGCGCTGCTGCGGGATCGGCGCGAGCCCGGCGTGCTCGTCACCTTGGCCAAGGTGCGCGGACACGCTCCTCGGCTCGCCGGGGCGAAAATGGTGGTCTCCGCGGACCGGCTGTGGGGTTCCATCGGCGGCGGCAGCCTCGAGGCGGCGATGGTCGAACGAGCGCGCGCGCTCATCGGCATGGCCGAGGCGCAGCCGGAGCTCGTTGAGTTCTCGCTGAGCGACCGCGCGGTCGGCGACCACGGCGTGCAATGCTGTGGCGGCGCAGCAACCGTGCTCGTGGAGCCGCTCGCCGTGCCGCCCGCTGTGGCGGTCTTCGGCTTCGGGCACGTCGGCTTCGAGCTCGCCCGGATCCTCGCACGCCACGACCTGGATCTGCATGTGATCGACAGCCGGGCCGAACAGCTCGACCGAAAACGTCTCGCCGTGCTCGACGACGCGCTGGCCCGGATCCACGCGCACCACGCCCCGATCCTGCCGGAAACTGTCCTCGACCAGCTGCCCGACGACTGCCATATCCTCATCATGACGCACGACCACGCCGAAGACGCGGCGTTGTGCGACGCGGTCCTGCGCCGGGACCGGTTTTCCTCGGTCGGATTGATCGGCTCCAGCGCGAAATGGGCGAGATTCCGCAAATTGCTCGTCGAGGAGGGCGGCCACACCGAGGCGAGCATCAGCCGCATCACCACGCCGGTCGGCCTCGCCGACATCACCGGCAAGGAGCCCGCCACCATTGCGCTGAGCATCGCCGCCGACCTCGTGCGCGTCTTCGAACGGCGGACTGCGGCCGCTTTGCCGCCGCGGGGGGCGACGCGCGGGATCACGGCACAACATCAGTGAGCCCGGCATCCGCCAGCCTCGCGCGCTGGCGCCGCGCACCAGGGCGTCCACGGCGGGGAAAGCCTCACGCGGCCAATGTCAGCGCTGCCTCGGCTGCCCGCCGGGAGTCGGACTGATCGGCCAACCCGGCCTGCGCTTTTCGCGCGGTCGAGCGTAACTGCCGTGTTTGCTCGTCGTGAGCCCCAGATCCACAAGGGACTCGGCGAGTTTGACCGCGGCGGCGACGCCGTCCACAACGGGAACATCCACCTGCTGCGCGAGCGCCGAGGCGAGCCTTGTCATCCCAGCGCATCCCAGCACAAGCACCTCCGCCCCTCGGTCGAGCACAGCCCGCGAGGCGGCCACGACCGCTGCCGCCGCACTGTCCTCTTCCAGCTCCAGCACGCCGAGCTCCGCCGCGACGACGCCAGCGCAGCGCTCAAACAGTCCCGCGAGGCGCAAACTGTCTTCGATCTGGCCCACTGCCCTGCTCAACGTGGTCACCACCCCGTAGGAGCGCCCGAGCAGCATCGCGAACTGGGCGGCGGCTTCGGTGATATCGATGACCGGCACGTCGAGCAGCTCGCGCGCGCCCTCTCGGCCGTGCTCGCCGAAGCCCGCCATGACCAGCGCGTCAAACGGGAAATCCAGCGTGTGCAACCGGTCCAGGACCGCCGCAGCCGTCACAAAACTGTCGTAGTTCCCCTCCGCGGACTCCGGCCCCCACGACGGGCGCAGGGCGCTGATGCGGGTTCCTTCGCGTGCAGCGGCGCGCGCGTGCGCGCCAATGGCCTCGGTCATCGGCTCGGAGGTATTGCAGTTCATCACCACGATATGCGTCGTCATAGTGCGCGAGGAGGGACTCGAACCCTCACGTCGAAGACACCAGAACCTAAATCTGGCGCGTCTGCCAGTTTCGCCACTCACGCGTGCCTTCCTAGGCTAACGCACTCCGGCCGCGAACCGCCCGCCCGACTGGTTGGCCCTGCCCCGCTGCGCGCATATCCTGCGGGGCAGGGCCAACCAGTCGGGGCAGGCCAACCCAGTAGAGTGGAGCTGTGTCCCAGCCCGATGAACAGCAGCAGGCGCAGCGCGCCGGGCTGGGATCGGCATTTCTCGAGCCCCGCCGCCAACGCGGCGGCCACCACCCCGCCCTGCTGATGCTCACGTTCCTCGCGTGCTGCGTCTGCCTGCTGCTCGGCCTCTGGCAATGGCGGCGATTCCACGAGTCCGGCGGCACATTCCAGAACCTTGGCTACGCCCTGCAATGGCCGCTCTTCGCAGTGTTCACGGTCTACAGCTACCTTCGTTTCTTCGGCTTGGTGCGGCAAAGCCGCGAAGGCCGCGACGTGTCCGCCGTGCCGCGCGAGTCCTCCGCCATGCCGCCGCTGCCGGAGCCTGCCCCGTCCAACCAGGCCGCCGACCGAACGCATCCAGGGTTGGCCGCCTACAACGCTCTGCTCGCAGAGCTCGCCGAACACACAGCACCAGCCGAGAGGAACAGCCGATGACCGAGCCCCCGCCGTCGCGTCGATTCACCCCAGCCCAGATACTGGCCGCTTTGCGGCGGTTCCAGGTGATGGCCTGGGCGACGGGCGTGTGGTTGCTCGTGCTCACCGCAGAGGTCGCCTACCACTACCTCGTCATCCCGCACTTCGGCGGTGTGCGTCCCAGCTGGGCGAAGTACATCGGCGTGGCCCACGGCTGGTTCTACTTCATCTATCTCATCACGGCGCTCGACCTGTCGCTCAAAGCGCGGTTCCAGCCGAAACGAACGCTCGTCACCTTGATCGCGGGGACCGTGCCGTTCCTTTCCTTCATCATCGAGCGCAAACGGACCCGCGAAGTCCGATCCTCGATCGCCGGCGCGCACGCCGAGACAGCTCTGTGACCATGGGATCTGCGCGCGCGCGGCGTTCTTCTTCGCCCACAGTCGGCGCAATGAGGCTGAAGCTGGCCGCGCTGCTGCTGTGTCTCGGCGTATGTGTGACCGCCGCCTGCACGCAAACCGTCCGGGGCAGGGCGTCGCTGCCGGAGGACAACATCGATTTGGCGCATGATCCGCAAATCACGAATATCGGCGTGGACACACCGGTGGCGGAACCGGGCGCGTCAGACAGCTCGCACGACTCGGCTTCCGATGCGACGGGGACGGGCCTGAACGACTACCTGAAACAACACGGCGTCTCCGCCTATCCTTCCGGCGCAGGGCAAGGCCTGACGGTCACGTTGCGCCCGCCGAGCGATTGGCAGCAGGAGAAACCGGACGGCCCCGAACAGCAAGTTGCTGTGTCGCTGCCCGCAGGCGACGACGGCCTTGCCGCCCTCATGCACATCGACGTGTACAAATTGTCCGCGAATCCGCCAATTGCGGACCTGGTGGCCGCCGCCAACGCCGACATCGACGCGGCGGGCAAGGTCCAAGGGACGACGGACACGCCCTACCAGGGCAACCCCTCCATCGCCGGCATCGTGGCCGTCACGACGAAACAGGGCAACCGCGTCGTGGAGGTCCTTCGCTACACCTTCGTCCACGACGACTCGTCGTCCACGACGTACATCGTCCACAGCGTCATCGTGTGCGCCCAAAGCAACTGGGGCTCAATGCGCGGCGACCTGCTCGCGCTCGACAGCAGCGCGCGGCTGGGCGACTGACCGACGCACGGCCTGACACCAGCACGCGCCAACTCGGTCAGCGCAACGCGGCGAGATGCGGCAGCATTTTGGCGAGCGCCGCCCCCCTGTGGCTGAGCGCGTCTTTTTCCTCAGGCTCCAACTGGGCCGCAGTGCGGCCCTGCGCGTCGTCGGGCAGGAAAACCGGGTCGTAGCCGAACCCCCCGGCGCCAGAAGCCGCTACGGCGACAGAGCCCGCCCATTCTCCCCGGGTGAGGATTTCCGCGCCTGATCGCCCGTCTGCGCTGCCCGCAACGACAAGGGCGCACACCGAGACGAACCTCGCCCGCCGCTGCGGCGGGGCGAAATCCCGCATCTGCTCTAACAGCAGATGCCGGTTCGCCTCGTCGCCCGCCCGCGAACCCGCCCATCTCGCGGACAGCACGCCGGGCATGCCCGAAAGCGCGTCAACGGCGAACCCTGAGTCGTCGGCGAGCGTCGGCAACCCCGTCGCGACGGCTCCCGCGCGGGCCTTGATGAGGGCGTTCTCCTCAAAGCTCGTCCCGGTCTCCGCGGGCAGCTCGTAGTCGGCGGCTTCGTCCAGGCCCAGCACGGCAAGTCCGTCGACTCCGGCCCTCACGAGGATGCGTCGGAGTTCGGCGAGCTTTTTCGCGTTCGCGGACGCGAGGAGCAGCTCCGCCACGGCTACGCGCCGAAGCCTTTCTTCTTGCCGCTGGACGGCGGATCGGGCAACGTGCCGGGGTACGGCAGCGCGAGCGCCTCCTGTTGCGCGGCCACAAGCCGCTCAATGCCGGAAAAAGCGAGGTCCAGCAGCTTGTCGAGCGTTTTGCGGTGAAAAGTCGCGCCTTCGGCGGTGCCCTGCACTTCGACCAAGGCCCCGGTGTCGGTCGCGACGACGTTCATGTCCACCTCTGCGCGCGCGTCCTCCTCGTACGGCAGGTCCAGGCGCACCCGACCGTCCACAACGCCGACCGAGACCGCGGCGATGCCGCACGAGATCGGCTGCGGATCGGCGAGGCGTCCGCTGGCGGCGAGCCACGTCACCGCGTCGGAGAGCGCGACAAATGCTCCGGTGATGGCCGCGGTCCGGGTGCCGCCGTCCGCCTGCAGCACATCGCAGTCCACCGAAATAGTGTTCTCGCCCAAGGCGGCCAAGTCGATGCACGCGCGCAGCGAGCGGCCGATCAGTCTGCTGATCTCTTGGGTGCGGCCGCCCAGTTTGCCCTTCACGGACTCCCGGTCGTTGCGGGTGGCGGTGGCGGCGGGCAGCATCGCGTACTCCGCCGTGAGCCAGCCTTCCCCCGTGCCCTTGCGCCAGCGCGGCACCCCCTCGGTGACGCTGGCCGCGCAGAACACCCTGGTCTGCCCGAATTCCACCAGCACCGATCCAGGCGGGTTGCTGGTGAACCCTCGGGTGATCTTCACAGGGCGCATTTCATCGTCGTGACGGCCGTCGAGGCGTGTGGTCATGCTTCCACCCTATCGGGCAGCGCTTCAGAAACCGCCGTCTGCCCTCTGATCCGACGGGCCGGCGCTCCCGACGGGCAAGACCCTGGGCTCGCGGCGGGCGGGCACGCGGCGATCCGGGGGGCGCTCAGCGCCCCGGACGGCGCACCGAGCTGCCGCTTTTGACCACTTCAAAGATGTCGGAGGCGTTCGCCAACCGAACCGGGCCGTTGAACGCGGCGCGCGCTTCTGCGAGCACGTCTTCCCGAGAAGTCCATGGCGGAACGTGCGTGATGAGCAGTTCCGCCGCGCCAGCGCGGCGCGCGACCTCGCCGGCTTCCGTGCCAGAGAGGTGCACCCCCAGCGGCCGGTTCCCAGGATCATGAGTCCACGAAGCCTCGCAGAGGAACAGGTCTGCCCCTCGGGCCAGCTCTTCCACCGCGTCGCAGAGGCCCGTGTCGCCGCTGTAGGCCAGCACCGCCCCGGAAGAGTCCTCGATCCGAAAGCCATAGGACTGCGGCGGGTGGAAGACCTCGAAAGGCGTCACCGAGAGCTCCCCGAACCGCACCGGCTCACGCTCCACCCACGAACGCACCTCCAACGTGTCGGAGAGGTCGTCGCACTCCCCGCCGATTTCTGCCGAGGCGACGCCCAGGCGCAGCGCCGCGTCGGGCGGCCCGTAGAGCAAAGCCCGCTCCACAGCGGGATCGGGGCCGTAGCGCCGCCACACAAGCAGACCGGGTATGTCCAGGCAGTGGTCGGCGTGCAAATGCGACAGCAGCACCGTCACATCGTTCGGATTGGCGTGGCGCTGCAACGCGCCCAAAACACCGCCGCCGAAGTCGACAGCAAGCGGCGGAGCGTCCGGAGCGGTCACCAAATAGCCCGAGGCTGGCGAGTCCGGACCCGTGACACTGCCGGAGCATCCGAGAACGGTGAGACGCACGCGACTATCTTCCCATGTTTCTCAGACCGCCGCTCGCCGGGTCCAGCGCGAGTGCGGCAAAAGCCGGGAACCGAGCAGGCCGCCGGCCCATTGGAGCAGTTGCTCGGACGCTCCGGTCTGCGTCACCAGCACCGAAGCCGGGCCCTGCGCCGCAGGGCGGGCGGTCCCTTCGGCGGCGAGAATCCGCGCGATGTCTTTGGCCGTCTCCTCCGACGGCGACACGAGGCGCACGTCCGGGCCCATGACAGCGCCGATCAAGTCCGCCAACAACGGGTAGTGCGTGCAGCCGAGCACCAGCACGTCCACGTCCGCCGCTGTGAGCGGCGCGAGGTATTCGAGCGCCAACGCCTCAAGCTCCGGTCCTGAAACGACGCCTTGCTCGATGAAGTCCACGAATCGCGGGCACGGCGCGGACACGACGCTCGTGTGCGGGGCCACCGCCGCGAACGAGTCTTCGTAGGCGCGCGAGGCGATGGTGATCCGGGTGCCGATCACCCCGATGCGTCCGGACCGGGTGGCAGCCAAGGCGCTGCGCACAGCGGGCAGCACCACTTCCACCACTGGGACCGGGTAGCGCTCCCTGGCGTCGGCCAGGCATGCCACCGAAGCCGAGTTGCAGGCGATGACGAGCATTTTGACGCCTTCGTCGACCAAGGAGTCGAGCACGGCCAACGCGTGCCTGCGGACTTGGGCGACGGACTGAGGCCCATACGGTTGGTGGGCCGAGTCCGCGACGTAGCGCATTGCTTCGTGCGGCAGCAGATCGGCGACGGCGCGCGCGACGGTGAGGCCGCCGACTCCGGAGTCAAAGACTCCGATAGGAGCTTCGGGGTTCGGGCGGCGCATGGATGCCAAGATTAGCAGAAACGCTCGGCAGGATACGGGAAATCGCTGTTCACAAAGAATTTTTCGGATCAATGAGGTCGCGATACGAGGGGTATCCGCCGAGCGGGGAAGCGGAGACGACGGCGTCCACGATCGCCCGTTCCACGCAGTGCGCCGCCGCCTCGCACAGCTCGCCGAGCCCGGCCAGCTCCACGAGCCGGTCGAAAGCCTGCGGCCCTTTTCCCGTCGAGAGCGCGAAAATCGCATCGCCGTCGAAGGGCCCATGCGCCGGACGCACCGCGCGGGCCAGTCCGTCCTGCGCCGCGCCCGCCAGACGCAGACACGCGTCTCGGGAGAGCGCCATATCGGTGGCCACCACCCCGATCGTCGTGTTGAAGCCGATCAAGCCCTCCTCGGCGTTGGCCCGCGCCCGCTCGGCGAGCAACGCCAACGCCTCCCCTGTCAACACGGGGAACCTGCGCTTGGCCAACGGGAACGCCAATTCGCCCCAGAGGCTGCCGGTGTGCGGGTCGTACACCGAGCCCGAGGAGTTCACCGCGACGAGCGCCCCGACCTTGGCCCCCTGCGCAAGGCCGGAGGACACGACGGCGCTGGCCGTGCCGATCCCGCCTTTGAGCTGCCCGGCGGTCGCGCCCGCCCCAGCGCCGACCACGCCGGTGGCGAACTCCGCGTTTGCCGACTGCGCCGCGCGATAGCCGAAATCCGCGTCCGGCCGGGCCGACCAAGACCCGAGCGGCAAGTCGAAAAGCACAGCGGCGGGGACGATCGGCACCACGCCGCCCCAACCAGGGGCGCTGACGCCGTGGCCGCGCTCTTCCAACCACCGCATCGTCCCGTCCGCGGCGGCAAGCCCGTAGGCGCTGCCGCCAGAGAGCACAACCGCATGTGCTTGGGTCACCGACTTGCCCGGTGAGAGCGCGTCTGTCTCGCGTGTCCCGGTCGCGCCGCCGCGCGCGTCCACAGCCGCCACCGCGCCGTCGGGCACGAGCACCGCCGTGGTCCCTGTGGCCCAACCGGAGGCGAGGTCGACGCGGTGGCAGTGGCCCACGAGCACACCCGCGACATCGGTGATTCGGTCGTGCTCGGCGCTGTGCGGCATACGCCGAGCCTAGTGCGGTCTCGATCGCCGCAGCCGCGTCAGTGTCCTGGAACGATGGCGGATGCGATGCAAGGCAGCTGGAACCGGCGCGGGCGGAGGCGGCTGTCGCGACGTACGCTGCCAGTGTATGCCGCACCTGGAATGGGGTTGCGTATGATCTTTGCCATGGACGAGCCGGAGCACGCGGGGAACACCGATGGCCCCTGAGCAACCCGAGGCCCGCGAGCCGTTGGGCTTCGAGGAGCGCCGACGGGTGCTCGCTGAGGTTGTCCCGGCCATTGTCGGGGAGGGTGTGTCTCCGTGCGGGAGGGTGCGGGCGTATGTGGGGCATGAGTGCGAGCTGCTGCGGTTGGAGTGGGACTGGGAGCGGCTGAAGGAGCAGCTGGCGGGCAAACGGGGGTCTATGAACGAGCTTGTCGGGGCGCAAGAGCTCGCGCAGTTGGTCGAGTACGCGGTCATCGTCGCCGTCAACGACCGCCAGGTGAAGGTCACCGACGCGTTCCACTTGCCCGCGCCGACACGGGCCGCTCTTGCGGAGGGCTATCGGGACGAGTACTGGTCCCTCCCGGAGCATCTGCGCCCGGACAGCGAGGACGAGTACGTGCGCGAGCGCCTCGCCGCGCACGGCCCCAAACCGGACCCCCAAGGGCAGGCAGAGGCGGACATCGCCGCGTCACGCGAGCGGTTCGGCGCGGTTGTGGCCGAGCTGGAGTCCGACCCGGGGAAAATCCGCGCCTCCGAACCCGGTGTCGTCCTTCCCGCTGGCGTCGCGGAGGCGAAGGAGGACGCGGCGCGTTTCGTGGAGCGCCTCTCGCAGCTCGATCCGCAAAAAGCGCGGTTCGAGGGCAAGGACGACGAGCACGCCCCGTCGGTGATCGTTGTGGCCACGTTCCAGAGCCCTTTCGGCTTGTGGCTGCACCCGGATGTGTTCTCCCGTGTCGGCTCCAAGCTCGACAAGGCGATCATCAAATGCGCGGCGGGGGCAAAAGCCAAACTGGCCGCCTCGATCAGGGTTGCTGGGGAAGAATCCGACGACTTCAAACCCTAGCGGTCGCGAACTTCGTGCGGTATACTCCAGCATAGTGTGAGTCGGCCCGTTTGGGGCCGGGGAAGGGAGCTGTGGTGACTGGGCAGACGAGTTTCAACGCGGACCGGTCGGCGGCCGCGGAGTCGAAAATCGCGGCGGCGGTCGAGAAGATCAACGACACCACGGCGAAGATGCGGGCCCTCTCGGAGCGCTTCCAGGCCGCAGCCGGGTCTGACCAGAAGAATGGGAACCTCAAAGCCCAATCCCAATCCGAGCAGCAGAACAAGCAGCGCAAGGGCGACTCAACGGTTCAGGCCGCTGAGAAGGACCAGCAGACCGCCGCTGAAGCGCGCGGCGCCTACCTCGGAAACGACAGCGACAACGCCGCCTCCATCAACAGCACCAACCTCGGCGGCAACGCGCCCTAGCACGCGAAGAGGATCGCCCGCATGAGCATCGAAAAACTCCCGCAGAACAGCGTTAGCCAAGCCCCGACGAGAATAGGGCGCGGCCGTGTGGTCGCCGCCCCCGCGTTGGCGGTCCTCGCCATGCTGGGCGCGACAGCCTGCACCAGAGAAGTCGTCGTCAAAGAAACCCCTGCCACCAGCAGCCCCACGGCAAGCAGCAGTTCGACGACAACCACCCCCAGCGTCACCGTCAGCCCCATCAACGACAGAGCCAAACTCTGCAACCGCGCATGGGGGCGCGTGAGAGAGATTAATCACTACACAGGTGAGTACTGGGACGCGGTCCACAAGTCTGGGTTTGGCGATCCCACAGTAAACGATGCCGGAGACAAGTTCAGAGAGGCTGCGATGAAGGCACTCCCTTTGCTGAAAGGTCTGGTCGGCCCAGAAGCTCCACAGGATGCCGCCACTGCGATCAACGCTTTCGCAGATGCAACGGACCAGTTCTCTGATGCCGCAGGCGCGCACTCCTCAGCGGATGAGATCAACCCCCTAGCGTCGAAGTATGGGGACGCTCTTGACGGGATGACTCAAGCGTGCGGCAAAGGGTAAGCTAAGTGGAGCATTTGGGAAGACAGGCATAGTATGGCGGGGTTCTCGTGGCCGAGTGACCTTGGAATCTTCCAGGACATCGCAGACAAATTCTTCTCAGACGCGG
>JGI2924J29684_1077242_pt1 | contig 14992 bp, 19 predicted proteins | sample BenlonsequencITS_FD_29684 | JGI IMG/M metagenome (IMG submission 29684)
CCTTTGTCTCTCTGATGGGGAGCGGAGCGATGCTTACTGAAAAAAAAGAGCCCGTCATCGGTAAGAATCAATGACACGGGGAGATCAATGACTGACGATGTATCGATCCTCTCCACTGGAGGCTCCGTCTACTCTTCCCTTGAGATACCGGGCCGTCTGGTGTTGTCGAAATGCTTGTACACAGCAACTGTGTTTCTTTTTTCGTTAAATACAACACCACCATCCCAATATTCGAGGGCGGCAAACAAGGCATTTCCTCCGTCGTTGTCTTCACTTTCCGATGTACGATAGGAAAAATACTTTTCTAACTCTTCGTAATTATGCTCACGGAAACACTGGTTTCGCCGACGATTAAACTCATTCCAAGACTCAAGGTTTTGAAACCCGGCACCCTCGTCTTCGACAATAACATGAGCATGATGCTCGCTGAACGATGCCCAGACGCGAACATGCTTTGAAGGATCTTTTTTATTTCCGTGACGAACTGCATTCTTGATCAGCTCACTTATCTGCTGCTCAAGGAGATTGATCTCCCGAATCTCAGGGGGTGCCTTCTGAGCAATCAACATGGAAAAAAAACGAACCTGCCGATAGTCGCTCGGGAACTCCTTATGAAAGGTTCCCTTTCGATCAAAAAGCTTGTGAGAACCATCGACGATTATCTCTTTTCTCGATTCCATCACTGCTGCCCTTTTCCGCTCAATTCATAGAGAGCGTCTTTTACACTGTCGACAATGGGGAAGTAGTCCATGAGTTTGGTCAGACGGATAACTTTTTCAACAGAACCGTGGACATGAGTAATCCGCATCTGCAGCTCCCGCTGCTTGACCTGCGTGAATACATGAATAAGCGCCCCTACCCCGCTTGAGTCAAGGTAGTCGACCTTTTCGAGATTGATAACAAGCTCCGAGACACCTTTTGCAATCAGTTTGGCAACGACATCTTTCAACCGATGCGCGTTGTAAAGGTCCATATCCCCGGAGATATCGATAATATAAATAGTATTATAACGACGCAGCTTTATGTCCATCTACCGACCTCGCTGTACGGTACCATTATTCCACCCAGCAGTCAAGTTAACTTGGTGTAAAAGCACCAGGAGCCATGAAGAGGGAGAATAGGGAACCACTCGCTTTCAGCGTATTGAAAATTGCACACTAACCTCCCAAAATGGTAATTAGTTCTATTTCTTAAGAAAGATGGAAATGATGAATCGTCCATGGTGGAGCGCCAAATGACAAAAGTTCAGGAGCGGCTAATTGCCAACCTTCGGGAAGCCCGTTACACATTAAATCTGACGCAGATGGGATTGGCTGAAAAGGCGGGGATTTCGATCGGATTTGTAGGAGACATAGAGGCGGGAAAGAAATTTCCTTCGGCAAATACATTGCAAAAGCTATGTGACGCCTTGCAATTGGAGCCGCATGAACTCTTTCTCCCCGAAGGAAAAGACGGAAAAAGGGAGAAAGGTAAAAGAGGAAAGGCTTAATGGCCTAAAATGTGGAACCGTTCCAGCCCCACCATGCCCCCGACGCACTGGTAAATTCAATGTAGATGCGGGCGGAGGGAACGCCAAGTTCCTGCTCGATGAGGGTGCAAAACCGGCGGGAGATCTCTTTTAACGCGGCCTCGGCAAGAGCAATGCTTTTCAGTTCAACAAAAGCCGCAGGCTCTTCGCTCCCCCCAAAAGTCAGGGCCGCATCACTGCGAACCAATGCCATGACGTACTGCTCAGGTTTTCCCACAGCCTGTGCGGCAGCAGAACTGAGTGCTTTACAGAATTGTTTGCGTTTTTCCGTATCGATGGCGAGATTTGTTTCTACACTGACAAAGGGCATAATTTCACTCCTTTCTTTACTTTTTCACAGGATAGGAAGAAATCCAAAAGAAATCAAGCTTCCCAGATATATAGCCCCCTACCGTCTATGCCCGTATTTCGCTATACTTTCTACTATGCGGGCTATACCGATCAACACCTACGATTCTCCTACCGTTATTCTGGAATTGATCTATCGTCTCAAGGTCAAGGATGTAATGTGCAAAGAGGTGACGACGGCAGGACGAAACACTCCCCTCCGGGAAATACAACAGACAATGAGACGACGAGGCATCACAGGCATGCCGATTGCAGAGTCCGGAAGATTGTTCGGTATCGTCAGTATGGACGACATTATACGGGCTCTCGAAGGCGGGTATATCGACGAGGCCGCAGAGATGCATATGTCGAGAAAGCTCATATTTCTTGAGGAAGATATGCCGGTCAGCTTTGCCATCAGTTACTTCGAAAAGTACTCATACCATCGCTTTCCCATTCTCGATAAAACCAACAAACTGGTGGGAATCATCACCAGCAGGGATATCATTACAAGGCTATTGGTCGAAATAAACAAAGAGATGGAGAGGATCGAAAGGATCAGCATCCCCTCTCCCGATGCGCTTCAGGGCAAAGCATCCATGGAGTTTCGGGTAATCAGAAATGATTTCGAGAATGCCGGACATGCCTCTACGGAAATCAAAAAGTTGTTGAAACAACGGGGAACCGATGTAAAAATCATCCGAAGGGTATCCATTGCCGCTTACGAATTGGAGATGAATCTGGTGGTCCATTCCGACGGCGGTACCATTTCGATTGAAATCGACGAGCAGAAGATCGTTATTGTAAGCAGAGACGGCGGTCCAGGAATTCAGGATGTGGAGTTAGCACTCAAGGAAGGTTGGACTACCGCAAATGAGTGGATCAGGTCCCTGGGCTTCGGTGCAGGTATGGGTCTGCCCAATTGTCGCAGGGTTGCGGACCAATTCACCCTTGTATCGCATACTGATGGGGCAGAACGCGGTACCGTTGCTCGGGCGGAAATTCTGCTACCTCATAAAGAAGAAGAAAAGGAGGGAGTCCGACATGAAAACGGCTGACATTGGGAAGGTGCTTGGCTACGAATGCCTCTGTTCGGAAGGAATGGAAGCGGAGATTGTCGATGGATATACATCGGACCTACTCAGCGATGTGATGGGCAACGCTCCGGATAGTTCCGTGCTGATCACCATCCAGGCACACCGAAACAGCGTGGCGGTCGCAAGCCTTGCGGGGATTCGGGCAATCGTGCTTTGCAACGGGAGGAAAGCCCCGGAGGAGATGATAGAGGCGGCTATCAACGAGGATATCGCCATTTTTCGGACCAGCGACAACCAATTCACCGCAAGTTGGAAAATTGCAGGTCTATTGAAAAAGAACTGAGGAATAAAGCAATGAGATTCAGGGCCGACCTTCATATTCATTCCTGCCTGAGCCCCTGCGGCAGCCTGGAAATGAGCCCTGCAAGGATTATTACCGAGGCGGAGGCCGCGGGTCTCGATTTGGTTGCCCTGACCGATCACAACTGTGCACGGAACCTGCGAGCCTTCGACCATGCGGCACGAAAAAGCAACATCACCCCTATTTTCGGCATCGAGGTAAACAGCATCGAAGAGGCACATGTGCTGTGTCTCTTTCCCACAGTAAAGCAGGCCGAAGAGCTGGGAGACTTCATTGAGAATCGTCTACCGCAAATTCCCAATAATCCCGATCTTTTCGGGGATCAAGTCTATGTGGACGAACATGAATTCATTCTGGGAGAGGTAGAAGTTTCGCTTCTGCAGGGGGCTGAAATCGCCTTGGAAGAGCTACTGAAAGAGGTAAAAGAGCGGGGCGGACTGTTCATTCCCGCCCATATCGACAGACCCTCTTTTAGTGTCGTTAGTCAGTTGGGATTTCTTCCCCGCTTGGACTACTCGGCAGTGGAATGTGTAACATGGCCGCCGGTCATCGACACGGCAGACTATTGTGTCATTACCGACAGCGATGCTCATTATCCACAGGATATCGCAAAACGAAGCTTTACGTTCGAAGCCGATTCTCCAACCTTCGAAGGTCTATACGACGCCTTGGTAGCAAAAAGGGTCACTCCTCAAAAACGCTCCTGATTCGTTCAAGCACCTTCTTTCGATCCAATGGCTTTATGATATAGTTTTTCGCTCCCAACATAAAAGACTTTTTCACCAAGTCCTGTTTTCCAAGGGCCGAAATCATGATTATCCTGGCGTCCTTATCGAATTCCATGATTTTTTCAAGTGCGGTGACTCCGTCCATCCCCGGCATGGTGATGTCCATGGTAACAAGGTCAACTCCCGGATAGAGTTCCTTATATTTCTCCACAGCCTCAGCGCCATGTCCTGCAGTATCCACTACTTCATAGCTTTCGCTACCAAGAATCTGGGTAAGCTGCTTTTTGACAAACATCGAATCGTCCACGACAAGAATCTTATAGGGATTCCCATCGGGGCCGATCCCATCGGGTTTGCGGGAATTGATGTCAGGAAAGTCTGTTTTCGTTTTCAAAGGTTCCTCCCGGAAACGATATCTGCTTTCCCTATTGTATGCTTTTTAAGATGAAATTCAACCGCTTTTCTCCTCTTGCTCCGGAAAGCTCATTTCTTTAGGATAATACGAATGAAAAGCTACGAAGAAATCAACGAGAAAATTGCATCAGGCAAGGCGGTGGTGCTCACCGCCGATGAAGTCTCCGATTATGTCGATCAAAAGGGCTTGGCAAAGGCGGCCGAAGAGATTGATGTCGTGACCACGGCGACCTTCGGAGCCATGTGTAGCTCCGGAGCATTTGTGAACTTCGGTCAATGCGCTCCCAAGATACGAATAACCGAAGCATGGATCGATGATGTTCTTGCCTACTCGGGAGTAGCTGCGGTGGATGCCTATATAGGGGCGACCCAGCTGAGGCAAAACGATCCTGAAAACATGTATTACCCAGGAGAGTTCCGCTTCGGAGGGGGCCATGTTATTGAAAAACTGGTAGCGGGGAAACAATGCCAGCTCTTTGCCCTCTCGTATGGGACCGACGAATATCCCAGGAGAGAGCTGAGAACCTGGTTTACTATCGACGACCTTAATCAGGCCATCATGGTCAATCCGAGAAACTGCTACCAGAACTACAATGTGGCGACAAACCTATCTGACAAAACCATCTACACCTATCTGGGGGCCTTGAAGCCACACATGAAGAATCTGACCTATAGCTCGGCAGGACAGCTTTCGCCGCTTCTCAACGACCCCCTCTATCGAACAATCGGGATAGGCACGGCGGTGTGGCTGGCCGGAGCAAGGGGCCATGTCTACGCCGAGGGAACGCAACATGCTCCCTCCATTTCACGTACGCCGGGAGGAGTGCCTACCGGAGGGGCAGGAACCCTGGCACTTACCGCGGACATGAAGCAGATGAACGGCCGTTATGTCAGGGGAGTAAGTCTCAAGGGTTACGGGGTATCCCTGGCCCTGGGGGTCGGTATCCCTATTCCTATTCTGGACGAAGATGTACTTCTGAAAACCACCGTACGAGACCGGGATATTCCGGCGGAGGTAATCGATTACAGCAGTGATTATCCAAACAAAACCGGCAAGGTACTCGCTCATGTCAACTACGCCGATTTAAAGAAGGGAAATATTGAGCTTCTCGGCAAAAGGGTTGAGGTCTCTTCCATGTCAAGTTATGCAATGGCCTTGGAAATTGCTGAGTTGTTGAAAGAGGAAGTTCGAAGCGGAAGTTTCCTACTGAGCCGGCCTTTACAGCCGCTTCCGGTGGAACAGGAACTGAAATCGCTGAAAATCCGGAAAGAGGATGAGGTACGCTGAAGATGATACAAAAAAAATTCCTGCTCAATTTTTCAAAAGAGGTCTCCGAACAGCCGCACATCTACCATTTGGTCAAAGATTACGACCTTATCGTCAACATCTTTCGGGCAAAGATAACCGACGAGGCCGAAGGTTTTATGATCCTGGAAATATCAGGGGAAAAAGATGCCCTGAGGAAAGGCATTGCCTACCTTAGAGATCAGAATGTCGGTGTAGGCGAAGCGGAAAAGGGTGTTGTTTGGGACGAAGAGCGTTGTACTCAATGCGGGAACTGCCTCTCCCACTGCCCGACCCATGCTTTACGGATAGATAATCCAGCCACGATGCATATCATCTTTGATGCCGAGGCCTGTATCGAATGTCTTGCCTGCATAAAGAACTGCCCCTATGGCGCCTGTACTTCGGTCTTCTAAACGCAATTTTAGGGCCCTTTCCTTTCGAGGGGCCCATTATCGGATAAGCGATAAGGCCTTTGATTCTGCCCGACGCTATCTCCCGGTGCTTCGAAAAGAGCTGGAGAAGTATATCCGCCATTTCCCCGACTTTCAGAGAGCCCTAACCCCGCTTACGGTTCTCCAGACACCGGCGCCGGAATCCGCCATCAGGATGCACAAGGCATCCTTACGCATCGGAGTAGGCCCCATGGCTGCGGTTGCCGGAACCTTCGCGCAACTGGCTGTCGAGAAGGCCTTATCCGAGGGGCTTGAAGAGGCAATCGTGGAAAACGGCGGTGATGTTTTCATGAAACTCGAGCACGAACTTATCCTTGCCCTCTATGCGGGAAAGGCTCCGGAGGGGTTCCGGCATCTGGCATTCCGCATCGAAGCCGAACAAACGCCCTTGGCAGTCTGTTCCTCAAGTTCAAAGATGGGGCATTCACTCAGTTTTGGAAGAGCGGATCTGGTAACGGTAGTGGCCCCCGATGCCGCCATAGCCGATGCGGCGGCAACCTGGGGAGCAAACGGCATCGACTCACCAAAAGAACTGGGGCGCAGAGCGGAAGAGATCGCAGATCTTCCCGGAGTACAAGGGGTACTCATCATTCTTGACGGAACAATGGCCATGGCGGGGAAGCTTCCTCCCCTCATTCGCCATGTTGATCCACGGCTTAAAAGCCGGGTAAGCAAAGACAAAGAGAGCAACTTTCCCGGATAGTGGAACCGGATAGAGGAATAAGGGCTCAGCCCATCAAAAAAATACCCAGAATCCCCGAAAGGATCACTCCCAAAATGGGATGAAGCTTGAAACGGCGCACAAGAATCAAAATGAGCACAAAAATGATACATCCGCCGGGATTGAGGGCAAAATTGAGCTTTGGCCCCCCCTTACCGGCAATCCATGTTCCAATTGTTTCAAGGCCGATGTGACCACGGAAGATGGAAAGCTCGGCAAAAAACAGGACCGCCGTAGCAATCAAACCGATGGTAGCCGGACGGACTCCCTTTATGACAGCATCAACGATCCTGTTGGTTCTGAAGGCATTCAAAAGACGGGCGATGATAATGATGATCACAAACGATGGAAGAACGACCCCCAAGGTTGAAACAATAGCACCACTGATACCGGCCGTTCTGATGCCGATGAAGGTGGCGGCATTAATGCCGATGGGACCAGGAGTCATCTGGCTGACAGCCACCAGATCGGCAAATTCCTGGAGGGAAAGCCAGCCGTGTCGCTCAATTTCCATCTTCATGAGGGGGATCATCGCATAACCGCCCCCAAAACTGAAAAGCCCTATTTTGAAAAAGGTCCAAAGTAAATCAAAATGGAGTGCCATCTACAGCTCCTTGCGCAGGAAGTAATAGTGCAGCACACCGGCAAGGCCGGCCGATGCAATAATGGCGATGGCATGCAGATTAAAAACCACGAGGGCAAGAAAAGCGGCAAGAGCGACAACAATAGGGAAAATCCCCTGTATCACCTTCTTCCCAAGCTTCAGGGCGGCGATAAAAATCAGGGCTGTCACCCCAGCCCGCACTCCGGCAAAGGCTCGCTGCACCTCCGGGACATCCCGAAAACGGACCAGAAGGGTCGCAAGAACTGAGATGATGATAAAGGAGGGAAGTATCATGCCCAGGGCAGCAGCGACCGCCCCCCGAAAGCCGGCAAGGCGATAGCCGATAAAAATCGCCGAATTTATTCCAATCGTTCCGGGAACAGATTGCACAATCGTGAAGACATCGACGATCTCTTCCTCGCTTACCCAACCCTGTCGATGGACAATCTCCCGTTCGATCAAAGGCAGCATGGCATAGCCACCGCCGATGGTAAACGCTCCGATCCGAAAAAAGGTAAAGAACATAGAAAGGGCCCGGCGCGACGGCTGGTCGTTACCGGGCCCCTTGAGAGAAGGCTGTCCCATAAAAGACTATCTGCGCCTGCCGAAGATTCTCAACAAAAAGAGAAAGATGTTGATAAAGTCAAGATAGAGCTTAAGGGCTCCCATGATCGAAATCTTAACATACCCTTCCTCATCGACGGAATTACCATAGGCCGCATTCCAGCGTTTGATAATCTGCGTATCATAGGCCGTAAGACCAAGAAAAACCGCAATACCGATGTAGCTGATCATATAATAGACCGTAGGGCTCTTGAGAAAGAAATTGATAAGAGTCGCAATCAGAACCCCCCAAAGCCCCATCATCAGGTAATGACCAAGGCCGGAAAGATCTCGCTTTGTCGTCAACGCCCAGAGGCTCATCCCTCCGAAGGTCGCCGCCGTTGTAAAAAAGGCAAGAGCGATGGTCTGACCGGTATATGCAAGAAAAACAATACTAAGGGTGATACCGTTCAATACGGCATAACCGGCAAAAGCCAAGGTTGCAGACGAAGCGCTCATCTTGTTGATTCGGGCCGAAAGGACCGAGACAAGAACCAGCTCGCCGATGATCAGAGCGAAGAAGAGGACGGGATTACCGACCAAGGTGGCAATCATACTCCTGCTTGACGAAACGGCCATGGCTACCACCCCGGTAAGAGCAAGGCCGGCGGTCATCCAGAGGTAGACGTTCCTAATGATATTTCGTTCACGAACTTCGGCATAGCGAAGCGTTTCTTCTCTTGCAAAAGCCATACATAACCTCCATCGTCATGTCGCGTATTCTTATCTATAAGGTACGCAATCAATCGGGAATTGACAAGCACCCGGGAAAAGCGTCTACTAAAGAAATGGTACGAACTATCCTATTTATCACCGCTTTTTGGATCATGATGCTTTTGTCCATGCTTTTTCTCTTACCGATTCCCTTTCTCTACCTTTTTGCTTGTGTCGCAAAGCGTCGGGCTTACGTCCTTACCATTACCAGAGCCTGGGCACGCATCCTGGTATACAGCTGCGGAATCGATATAGAGGTACGGGGCTTGGAACATCTTCCGGAAGCGGACAATCTCTGCTTCGTCTCGAACCATCAAAGCTATCTGGACATACCGGTCATCATGGCGTCCGTGCCGAAAATCATTGGGTTTGTGGCAAAGAAAGAACTTCGCTATGTTCCATTTCTCAGTAGTTGGATGAAGCAGATCGGCTGCATTTTTCTCGACAGGAAAAATCCGAAACAGGCACTTCGGCTTTTTGATCTCGGTGCCGAGGATATCCGAAGCGGTCATGCCAAACTGATCTTTCCCGAAGGAACGAGGAACAAAGGATCAGGAATGGGCCCGGTGCGGGCCGGAGCCATGAAGCTTCCCTTCAAGGCCGAGGCACTTATTGTCCCCATCACCATCGACGGAACCAGAAGGCTTCTGGAAGCCGAGGGAAAGGTCAGATCGGGGAAGGTACACCTTACCATCCATCCTCCGATGCCAAGCAAAGGGCTTGGAAGAGAGGAGCAGAAGCGGCTAACCGAAGAAATCGTCGGGCAGATAGCCTCGGCTCTTCCCCAGTAGGGCCATGCTATAGAAACCATTCTTTAGTGTTCCGAATCCTGGTGGTGTACGAGCCACTGTGCCGGTAAAATCCTTGCTTTTATGTCAGTGCTTCCTTTTTTCCATTGTTCAACTTTCAGTTTATTATAGGAAATGGAATTATGTCTCTTCAATCACCAGGATTCGGAACAGTAGAAAACCATTACAAAAAGTGGATTTCCGTCTCTTTCAGATAGAGCTCTTCAAGGATTTTTTCTATTTTTCTGACAATGGTTCTACGCAACTCCATCTCAACCGGTATATTGGGATCCTGATGGGCCTCGTTGATTTTCGTTCCGACCAGAAAGTGAACGGAATCGCTGTCGAGAAGCAATTCCAGATAGGATCTCACCGGCCCGGGGGACAGAGAAGAGGGATCGACCCGCTTTTCAAGGGCAAGGGAGACCTTGCTCAAGGTGATAAGTCCTTCGGTCACCAAATCGGCCCCTTCCATGGTGGAGGCGGGGGGCACGTCGTCACAGCCGCTGTGAAGTCTCACCGTTACCTGGCGCCCCAGCTCCCGAGCAACCAGGGAGGCGGTACTCCCTCCGCTTATGATTCGTTTCCCATCGAATTTGTCGAAAAAAGAGGCCATCCAGGGATCCTTGTCCGGGTCCACAGGAGGGCCGGTAACGATCAGAAGCTGTCTGGGTTTGCGAAAATAGACGACGGCGCAGGTAATATCGTCCCGAGCGGTAAAACCGTCGTTCCGCCTCGCCCGATTACAGATGGCATGTGAGAGCTCCCGTGCGCCGATATCGGGTTGTGAGGCCACTATTTCCTTGACTGCCTCAATCAAAGGCCCTCTCCTCCAGCCCAGAGGGAAAGAAGGGCTTCCCATGCCCGACTGGGTGACACCGTCGCTTATGAAAAGAAGACGGTCTCCCACCTCAAGGTTCAATTCAGAAAGCACAAGCTGTTCCTCTTTCATGGCCCCCTCCCGTTTCAGGGAAATGGTCTGTTTGTGAGGATCGAGTAAGCTGCTTCCCCGCAGGTAGAGAAATGGGGGATTATCGTATTCAATGATTCTCGCCCTTCCGTCTGCAGTGATATCGGCGATGGAAAAGGTCGAATAACTGATCTTTCGCACCGCACAGACCGGCAGGGTGTTCATGATAATGGTTGCGCTGGTTCTCACATCCAGCCGCTGGGTAACGAATCGCTGCGCCATGGTGGCCGTCAGGTTCGCCAGTACGTTTGCTTTCACCCCGCTGCCGAGACCGTCCGAAAGGGTACAGACAATCCTTCCGTCCTCTTTTTGACGGGAAAGGAGGAAGACATCACCTCCTATTCGCTCTCCTGCCTTGAAATGTTGCCCGTAGTCGACCTCGATAAAGGAATTACCTGCCCTCACCGCCACCTCCGGAACTCTTAAAGACATCGATAAGGCTGGAAAGGATGATCTCGGTCTCGGCGGCGCTTTCACCGAGGAGGCCTGCGATCTGCTGGACCGTTGCAAGGTTCTTCGCGATGACGGCCTCGGCGTTTTTGATCACTGTATCCCTCCGTTTGGTGAGGCTCGTCACATCCTCAAAAAGGACCCCGGTAAAACGGTCCCGTTCGATGATGAATATCAAGACCTTCATGATCCGCCCCCGATACTCAAGCCGTTTTTCCACCAGTTCCCGTTCTCCCCCCTGAATTCGCCTGATTCCCTCTGTCTCGGGAAGGAAACGGGCAGCGGGCCTGCCGACCATGTTGTCGATAATGACCTCATCGATCTCCTCGGGGGGAAAGTCGGAAAAGAATTCGAGAAACTTTCGATTACACTCGACCACGTTCATCTCGTCATCGACGATGACAACCCCCAGGGGAATCGCCTTTATGATGGCGTTCATCTTTTTTTGGGCAATCCGGCGCATCGAAGCGACACACATCGCCTTTTCTGCCTTTCCTTCTATCCAGGCTGCGGCAAAATCGGCACAGGTGTGGTAACCGCAGCCCCCACAGTTGAGGCGATCCTCTTTACGCTCTTTTCCCAAACGAATAAGGGCCGATTCAATCTCCTCGGAAGAAAAGTGTCGGCGAACAACGCCCCGATCGGCTTGCCACCGCTTGGAAAGCTTCTCATCTCCGACAGGCGCCAAGCTTGATGCAGCCTCCCCCTCCTTGCTTCTTCGGGCGGCGGTCTCTATGACCCGAAGCCGTTTGGAAACAAGGCTCCGCTTCTTGTCGGTTGCAGGACCATTGATACAGCCCCCCTTGCATGCAAGGAACTCAAGGAAAAGGGGTCTGCCGGAGGCTTGTTCCCCAAGATCATCAAGGCTTCGCATGATCGACTCCGTGCCGGAAAGGGAGATCATCGTGGCATCGATGATCTGTGCCCTCTCTTTTATGGAAGCGATCATACCGCCATCCACGGGGTAGAGGGCCCCGCCTCGGGAAGCCATTCCATCGAAGGAGGCGGGTTCAATACTTCGAAGGTCGATTCCTGCATCGTCAAACCATCTTCGAAGCTCGTCGAAGGTAAGTACTACATCCACACAATCCTCATGTTTATCTCCCTCCTGCTTCTTTGCAATGCAGGGACCGGCAAAGACGACACCGGCCTTATCGCCGTAGCGCTGTTTCAGCATCAATGCATGGGCAAGCATTGGGCTCTTCCAGGGAGAAAGATGGGAAGCCAACCGGGGATAGTACTTTTCCACCAGTTCGGTTACGGCGGGGCAGGCGGTAGAGAGCGAAAGGGAATCGGAAAACGAACGACGAATGGCAGACGAAACGACCTCTGCCCCGATACTGGTCTCCCCGGCGGAGCGAAAGCCGAGGGCAAGGAGGGCGGCTGCCATTTGGCCGGGAGAGCAGGGAAATTCGGAAACCCAGCTTGGGGCTATGGAGATGTGGCAGGATTCCCTACGGGCAAGAAGGAGTTTTGCCCGTGGCAGATCCTCCCGCATCCGTTTCGCCCCGACGGGACAAACCGTCACACAATGGCCGCAGTAGAGACATAAATCCTGTACAACCACGGCATGGCCGTCTTTCACCTCAATAGCCTTGACAGGACACTCTCTCACACATTTATAGCAGTCCTGGCAGGCCGCCTGTTCGGTATAAATCGCTGGTTTCATTGTCCTTCCGTTTTCGCCCCAAACCGACTTCGAAGCAGATCGATAATACTCCCTGGGGCAGCCTCGTGATAGATCTCACCATCTATAATAACGTTGGGCCCCTGCCCACAGCAATCGGTACACAGACACCCTTTAAGAGCGACCCGATCAGAAAGCCCTTCTGTTTCGAGAAATTGTTCCAACGCCGCCAGCAGGTCCCGATTTCCCCGTACATAACAGGAGCTTCCCATACAGATCTCTATGGTCATAGCCACTCCTTTTTATCGGTATTTTTTTACCGATAAAATATAATCTATTATACAAAAATCTTCAAGCCTGCAGCACTTTTTACGATCAGCTCACAGGATTCTCACACAATCCTGAGATACTGGCTGCAGGCTACAGATTGGAAGAGGCAATAGATGAAACACATTGGCACTATGCAGATACCGGAACTCCTACCGAGCCAGGCTCTCGGTAAGATTGCATCAAGCTTTTACTACGTACATTACGAAACATTGGTAGAGGAACTGCTGGAGTTCATTAAGGAACGGGGTGAAGAGATTCCCGCCTTCGGGGTCGTAAACGACAAGATGGAACCAATAGGCCTGATCGACCAGAATCAGTTGACAAGCCTCTTGAGCCGCCCCTTCGGCCGCGATGTCTTAAAAAATCGATCGGTAAAAAAGATTACCATGCAGCGCCCTTCCTTCAAGCTTCGGGAACATATCCTGGTCGTCTCCGAATATCTCGCGGAAGCCCTTTCAAGCAAAGAGGAATCGGTCTTCATCATCATCGATGAAGCCGGCCACTTTTGCGGTACCTTCTCGACCCTCGATCTTTTGACCTTTCTTTCCGACCTGTCGAGAAAGGATATCGATCTTGCGCACAATGTACAAAAGCGTATCGTTCAGGAACGGCAGGCCGTTCTCACCACCCACCTCGAAGTGGTTGCAAGCTCAACCACGGCAAAGGGAGTCGGAGGCGATTTCTACGCGGTAAAGAAAATCGGCGACAGCACATGGTTCATCACGATCTGTGATGTTTCAGGCAAGGGGGTCGCGGCCTCCATTGTCACGGCAATGCTGCACGGAAGTGTCGAAACCTTTGATTTCTCCCGGCACAACCTGGTCGATTTCGTCACCCATGTAAACCGATCGGTCTTTTCAACCTTTGAGGGAGACAAATTCCTCACGGGAATCTTTCTTGTTTTCGACGAAAAGAGCGGCAGGATCACCATCCTCGATATGGGACACTCCTATTTCGGACTTTTACGGGGACAAAAGTTATTGAAGGTGGTCACCTCGAACGAGAATCTCCCCATAGGCATTACCCCGCAGATCGAACCGAAACCGAGCACCTTTACCCTTCTTCGAAAAGATATCCTCATCCTCGTTACGGATGGACTGACCGAACAGCAGAACCTTGATGGTCAGGAGTACTCCATGACACGCCTCTTTTCCGTGATAAAAACGTATCGGGAGGAGGGGCCGGAATCCATCAGAGACCATATCCGAAGGGATTTCAATCGCTTTCGGGGGGACGCCCCCTACCACGATGATGTAACATTCCTCATTTTTCGCTATCCCGACGCAAAAGAAGTGGAAATGGACCTATCTCCCGAACAAACCATGCAATGGGAAATAGCATAGCCCCTCAGTCGTAACTGCGGGCAACCGCAACACAATTGCCGGCCTCAGTGAAGACGACCCCTCTGTTCCAGAACTCAACAGCGGCAAAGAGGGCGTTGCCTCCATCGTCATCGCGGCTTGTGCTGGTGCGAAAAGAGACATAGTTCATCATCTCTTCAAAATCATGCTTCTCGAACGCCTCCCGTTTTTTCGCGTAAAAGCTGTTCCATTCCCCGATATTCCGAAAGCCTTCACCCTCGTCTTCTACGATGAGGTGGGCCGAATGGGTGGAAAAACGGAACCAGACGCCGATTTTTTTATTCGGATCATTTTTGTTTCCGTGCCGGACCCCATTTTTGACCAGCTCACTGATCTGTTGTTCAAGGAGATTGAAATCCCTGATTTCGGTCGGAGCCTTTTGCACGATCAGCTGACTGAGGTGACGGACCTTCTTCAAGTCGAGATGAAAGTCCTTGTGAAGCATCCCTTCCCGCTTGAGCAGCGGGTGATTATCATCCTGAAGAATCCACTTTTCGTCATAGCCCTCCTGTTTCTCACTGTCGGTACCGGAGGCGGCAAGCAGAGACAAAGCCTCTTCCCGCGCTTCGACCATGGGAAGGAAGCCGGTAAGCTTGGTATATTCGATAACCGATCGTACCGTTCCGTGGATACCGCACAAAAAAAGCGGTGCCTTCATGCGGTGAGCGGTGGTAAAGACCGAGATAAGC
>JGI2924J29684_1077241_pt1 | contig 14991 bp, 10 predicted proteins | sample BenlonsequencITS_FD_29684 | JGI IMG/M metagenome (IMG submission 29684)
CCAGCCGCCGCTATTTTCCCTGAACTTAAGGCTTTAGCCAGAGCCTTCTCATCAATGGAACTGCCTCTAGCCGTATTCACAATGATCGATGTCGATTTCATAACACTCAAAATTTCAGCATTGATTATATGCCGTGTATCTGCACCACCAGGGATATGGAGAGATAGAACATCCACATCTGCCGCAAGCGCCTTTAATGTAGGAAAGTATTGCGCGTCACCGGCATCCTCGGCTTCACGTCGGCTATAGTACGCTATTTTCATACCCACACCATCACGTGCACGTTGAGCAGTCGCTCGCCCAATACGGCCAAACCCGACGATACCAAGTTTTTTTCCTGCTAAACTTTGCCCTACCATGTGTGATGGACGCCAACCTGTCCATTTTCCAGCGCGTAGCTCCCGTTCCCCTTCTCCAGCACGCCGCGAGGCCATCAGCATCAAAAGCAAAGCAAGGTCAGCTGTTGCCTCAGAAAGCACGTCAGGAGTATTCGTTACAGCAATACCGGCACGCTTAGCAGCTTCCAGATCAATATGATCCACGCCCGCCCCAAAATTCGCTAAAATTGAAACCCGACAACCAGGAACTTCTATAACGTCCGCCCCTAATTTATCCGTAATTGTCGGACAAATAGCATCATATTCAGTCATAGCCTGCCGCAACTCATCAGCAGTCAACGGACGATCCATTTCATTAAGGTCAACGTCATATTGAATTTGAAATAGCGCTTCAACAGTCTCTGGTAAGCGGCGCGTCACTAAAAGACGTGGCTTATTCTGCATATTTTTTCTCCTCTGACATTACGTCATCTTTAACGATTCATCATTGTTTTGCGCGCGGTCACAATGGATATTTTCATATCTTTCAACATTTTCGATCGCTATTTCATTATTTAGAGCTCTCAAATAGAGTAAGCATCTTACAGACAATTGACGTAATTACAAATATTAGTTAGACGTTTTGAGATATCAATTTGTCTTAATAATCTTTCAAGGCGACAATGTTTTTGCTCATACAATAAGCTAATCTGGTTTTGCAGTCAGTTTAGCGACCCAAATAAAAGGATTCGATATGAAATTGTGCCGCGTAGGTCCATCAGGTCAAGAAATTCCAGCCATCGTGGACAATGCTGGAAAATTGCGTGATTTATCATCCCATTTATCAGATATTGAGCCAAGTGCGCTTAATAAAAAGTCTTTGGAAAAGATATCCGCATTAGACTTAGAGTCTCTTCCATTGATTGAAGGTAGTCCTCGATATGGGGTCCCAGTCAGTGGCACTCGCCAGTTTGTAGCTATCGGGCTGAATTATGCTGATCATGCTGCGGAATCTAATCTCCCTATTCCCGCTGAACCGGTAGTCTTCAATAAATGGGTGAGCTGCATTCAAGGCCCGAATGACCCAGTTACAATTCCGCGCAATTCAACAAAGACCGACTGGGAAGTTGAATTGGGAGTCGTTATTGGAGAACAAGCTTCCTACGTTTCTAAGGAAAATGCGTTAGATCATGTTGCCGGTTATTGTGTCATTAACGACGTATCAGAACGTCACTGGCAAACGGAACGCGGCGATACCTGGGATAAAGGAAAAGGCTTCCCCACTTTTGGTCCAATTGGCCCCTGGCTTGTAACAGCAGATGAAGTTGGAGACCCGCAAAACCTGACTATGTGGCTGGATGTAAATGGCAAACGCCTCCAAAACGGCAGCACAAACACAATGATTTTCAATGTAGCTGAAATCGTATCATACCTAAGCGGGTTAATGACTTTGCTACCCGGCGACATCATTACAACAGGAACACCTCCTGGTGTTGGGCTAGGGCAAAAACCCGAGCCTTGGTATCTAAAAGCCGGAGATGTTGTGACACTTGGAATCGAAAGATTAGGTGAGCAGCGGCAAGAGTTCGTAGCTTGGAAGTAAAAACAAACGACACATAGGAAGAACTGATATGTCCCAATTTCCCATTATAGATCCACATATGCATTTATGGGATTTGGACAAACTTACATATCCTTGGCTCCTTCCTCCTTTTGATGAAGAGGCTGCAATTGGCAGCCTCTCATTGATTGCTAAGACATATCTAATTGACGACTATCAGCGTGACGCCGCTGGATGGGATGTACGCGGAACAGTCCATATTGAAGCCGGTGCCAGTGATGCCTTGGCGGAAACCGATTGGCTGCAAGAATTAGCAAATAACGGAGAGATCGTCAGAGGCATTGTCGCCGCCGCCTCCCTAAACGCTCCTAATATAGAACCCCTTCTCGCAGCGCATGCAGAACGCAAAAATGTGAAGGGTATCAGACAAGTTATACACTGGCATTCTAATCCTAAAATTAGCGCCGTCCCAAATGATATTACAACATCCGAAGCTTGGAAGGTTGGCTTTTCACACCTATCCAAATACAATTTACGCTTTGACTTACATGCATACCCTTCACAATTTATGCATTTGTCTCAACTATTCAAACACTACCCCGATATACCGGTAATTATTAATCATACGGGGCTTGGTATTCCCTCCGACGTGAACTGGAAAGACGTATGGCGCGAAGGTATGAGAGCACTGGCTGATCTTCCGCATGTTTCTCTAAAAATCGCCGGATTGGGTTTTTTATGGAACCCTTGGACAATAGATCAAATACGAGACTATGTACTGGAGGCAATAGACATTTTTGGAACATCTCGCACAATGTTCTCAAGTAATTTTCCAACAGACAAACTATTTGACAGTTTTGACCGCCACTACAAAGCATACGATCTTCTTACAAAAAACTTCTCAGAAACTGATCGATCTAAATTATTCGCAGAAAACGCAAACAAAATCTATGACCTTGGCATAGAGCTTTAGAATAGCGACAATAAAACTTCATACTGGATTCCATATCAGTCCACTAGAAATACTCTTTCACCAAAACAACTATATTTCGCCCGATATTCAAACGTAACGCCTACATACATTTGCAATATTTTGCCCGCGCTCGAAGCAAACGCTGCACTCAATACAGTAATGCTCTCGCTGCCATGCAATCTGTTCCAGAAACCATTGATTCATCCAATATTCTATTCTTGGTAGTCGACCATATTAAAGTCCTCGTTGAAAATATTGACAACTTTTGCCAACAGCCCTCTAAATATATCAATAATTAGATATTGCACTTGTTATTTGTTTTAAGATATGTCAAAAAACACATCTGAAATATCAGAAGACCGTAGAGTCTCAACGGGAGGAAAAAATGAAACTCATAAAAAGCAAATTAACATTTGGGGCAAGCAACCTTGTTTTAGCTCTATTAATCGGGGGCGCTAACGGCGCATTAGCTCAAGAGGTTGTCGCAACCGAAGAAGCAACAATTGATCAAACCACTGACGATAGAGCTGTTTTGGACACTATCATTGTCACCGGGATCAGAGGATCACTTGAGCGCGCAACTGAAATAAAAAGAAACTCAGTAAACTCGGTTGAAGCTGTTGCAATGGAAGATTTGGGAAAATTACCAGATCAAAACGTTGCAGAATCTCTCCAACGTGTTCCCGGCGTAACGATTGAAAGAAACCGTGGAGATGGACAATTCATTTCTGTTCGTGGTTTGGGGCCTGATTTCAACGCCGTCACAATCAATGGCAGAACCATTGCTACTGATAATGTCGGTCGTGCTTTCAGTTTTGATGTTTTGCCATCTGAGCTCATTTCCGGCGCTTCTGTATATAAAAGCCCTACAGCAGCCATAAACGGCGCAAGCATTGGTGCATCCGTTGATATTTCAACTATGCGTCCCCTTGATCAAGACCCATTTAAAGCTGTCGTCAATGTGCGCAGCACATACAATGAATTAGCTGAAAGCAATTCACCCTCACTTTCAGGCCTGTTTAGTTATCACAATGAAGCCAAAACACTTGGTGTTGCACTTGCTGCTTCCTTTGTTGAACGCGACATTCGGTCGGATGCGTTTACCATCGGTGCAGGACACACACCAAGAAGCAGCACTGCTGGCGGTTATTTTGATGGACGCCTAGGGCCAAACGTCGCTGAATTTGAAAACGTTGATACCCCGTCAAACTTGTCCCCCTTCTTCGTTCTAAGAGAAGATTCTCGTTTGGGATTGAGCGGTGTCTTACAATACCGTCCGGTCGAAAACCTAACAATGACATTCGATGCATTGTACACCAAGCTGGATCAAACAACGGACCAAATTGGTGTGGCTTATGACTTCAGCGGTGGTACGCTGGTCGAGCAGGTCGTTGAAGACAATGCAGCGGTTTATCAGCGTATTGAAGGCGGATTTGTCGATCAAATCCTGGAACTGGGTGAGCGCCCTGCTGAAACCGTTATGCTAGGTTATAATGCAGAATGGCAATCAGATAGCTTTGAGCTAAGTTTTGATGCGTCCTACTCAAAGGCCAAACTTGATAGCGAAGGCCTCTTCACCACGATTCGTCGTACAGATATGACGCTAGAATATGATCGTCGCAACGGGAATAAAATCTATGATTTCAATTATTCCAGCCCTAACTACCCAAATGCACCAACGGACATAGACAATGTCGCTGCTCACTACGTCGCTATTGGGTCTGAAAACCGTGAAGACCAAACATTAGAGTTCCGTTTAGATGGGAAATGGGATTCTGGCGAAGGCGTTGTCGCATCTGCGGGAATAGCAATGCAAAACCGCGAAAAAACACGCGATACATATGGGCAACCATTCGACGTACAATGTGCGTTTTGTGGTGGTGAAGTCTATACTCTTCCTTCGGATTTATTCTCTTCTACCGGCATGACATGGTTTGATGGTGAAGGCGGAGATGTCGTGCGTGATTGGATCCAGTATGACGAACGTGCACTACTTGAAGTTATGCGCGCATACGATGGGCCTTATGTGGATTGGATGGAAACTGACGGATATGCAGACCCTGTGTATCAACCAGAAGCAAGTTCTGCTGTAGAAGAAGATGTTCTTCTTGGCTACATCATGTTCGACTACGATACTGAACTTGCAGGAATGCCATTTGCTCTGAACACCGGCCTGCGAATGGAAGCGACAGAATTTTCTTCCAGTGGTGCAGCTCAGACAATTTTGAGCGCTCAGCCAAATGGACTAGGTCAAAACATTATCGTACTCAGTGATGTTGTGCCAATCAGCTTTGAAGGCGATTATTTCGATATTCTTCCTTCTCTGAATGCTAGATTAGACCTTACTGACCAGCTTGTTGCCAGATTTGCGACATCTCGTGTGATGACGCGCCCTACTCTAGATGATCTATCACCCGCGCAGACCATTTTGAGTAACCCTGGAAATGAAGCTATTTCTCGCGGCAACCCTGACCTTCTTCCTTTCCGTGCATCACAAATGGAGCTGGGATTAGAATGGTATTTCAATGAACTTGGTCTGTTGTCTCTTACAGGCTTCTATAAAAACGTAGATTCCTTTGTAACAACCACGACAACACCAGAATTAGTCGATCAAGTAACTTTCCAAGTCACAGAGCCTGCAAATGGTGAAGGTGCTGTCGTTAAAGGGCTTGAAATCGGATACCGTCAGGCGTTTGACAATCTACCTTCTCCATTTGATGGTTTAGGGGCAGAAGCTAGCTATACATATGTTAGCAGCGACGCCAATTATGAGAATGAATTGACTGGCGTTAGCTATGGCTTGGAAGGATTGTCAGAAAACTCATACTCACTTGTAGGTTTCTATGAAAAAGGACCGGTTCAAGCCCGTTTGGCCTATACATATCGTGACCCATTCCTTCAGGTCGCATTTGGCCGGAATGGAGACCCAGAGTATTTTGACGAATATCAACAATTGGACGGTAGTTTCTCATTCGCAGTGACAGATAATTTCACTGTGTCTGTAGATGCTCTGAACCTAACAGATGAGAACGAATTCATCTATTCAACAACACCTGATCGTACAAAAGAATACCGTACAACAGGACGTCGTTTTATGGTTGGTGTGCGAGCTAACTTTTAAGCACCAACACGTTTAACTTGAACTAACTGACGACTGAGAGCGCCCCTCCCACCTCTTCAAAATGCTCAAAGTCGTCAGTTGGCTCTTTATCGATTGATATTATAGAATACAGTTATTCGTTTGGAATATTTTCTCTAAATATAACTTGAATACTCGGTAAAAACTCTGCTTCAGCGATTTCAGAAACAGCAGATTTCAGCATTTTGACGACTTCCCTTGCCTGCACTTTTGCATTTTGATCAATCACCGCATCCAACGTACGATTGATGAGCATCAAACGGCTAGCCTCTGTAAGGTCGTGTCCAATGAAAATCACATCGTTTTGCCTTCCCAGCTCCTGCAAAGCTCGGCCAATTCCCTGGTTTCCAGCTCCACTACTATAAATCCCGGCAATTTGACTTTCTTTAAACAAAGAAATCGTTTTTTCATATGCAAGGTCTCGGTCATCCCCGACTTCAGCTGTGCAGCTAAGCGTAATATTTGGATATTCTTCGGTCAGTATTGAACGAAAGCCCATTTCTCGTTCTTCATGCCCTCGATATGCCATGGAACCCGCAAACAACACGACATTGTGTTTTTGTTGTTTCCAAAGAAATTTTCCAAGCAAATGTCCAGCAAGCCGTCCAGCAGCTCGGTTATCAATACCGACATAGCCAACTTTGCGAATTCCATGTATGTCCGTTAACAACGTCGCTATCTTCACACCTGTATTGGCAAGCGTATTTACAGATTCGCGTATCTCCGGACGATCAAGCGCGACAAGTCCAACAGCATCTGTCCGTCCCCTCATGTCGAGTAGTAATTGTGAAAGCCCGGGCAAATCATAAACATCAATTTGATGCACCGTAATATCACAATCAACTCGACTTCCCTGCACATCAACCAATTGCCGGCTGAGGCTGCGCATGAAGCTATTTGCCCCCTTAGGTAGTATAAAATCCATCTTGACCCGAGCACTTCCAACACCCGAAACCGGTCCAAAATATCCAAGTCTCTGAGCAATTTTCATAACAGTATCATGTGTTCTCTGACTTACACCCGGCCGATGATTAAGGACGCGGTCTACCGTCGCGACAGATACACCTGATTCTACTGCTATTTGAGAGATAGTCGTTCTCATGACGGAATCCATATGATGCTTTTTGATATGCAAACCATATCCATCATAAAGATTCATGTCCATCCTACTCCAACGGAACAATACCCACGTATTAGGACAATAAACCATCTTTTTTGATGTTAAATGATGTAAAATGATGTTTGTAGACAGATCAATTTCACATCAAAATCATCTCAAATATCGTGGATCATCGTCACAAATAGATATGCGTTTTCGAACCGCTCTCAAGGCGTTTAATTTAAAATACTGAGCTGGAAAATCATGGTTAAATTACACGGGAAAGATTTCAGCCGTAGAGATATAGAATCTCTTAGTGGTGACATCCGCCATGTCGCCGGCGTTCGCCAGATGGAATTATCTGACGGACTTGAACGCGGCATAAGAATACTGGAATTTCGTTCAGGCACAGGACTACGGTTCACTGTCCTAATTGACCGAGCAATGGACCTAGGTGATTGCGAACACAATGGGCGCGCAATAGGTTGGAATTCACCATCTGGATTTCGCAACCCTGCACTTCACGAATATGAAGGTGAAGGTGGCCTTGGTTGGCTGCGTTCTTTTTCTGGACTCATGGTAACGTGCGGGTTGGACCACACGCTTTTTATGAATTCGGTATCAGCTGAAAATTACAATTATAATCCTCGTCAACAGTCAAACCATTCTTTACATGGCCGCGTCGGAACCATTCCGGCACGGCTAACTGGCTATGGTGAACGTTGGGAAGGAGACCGCTGCTACCTATGGGCCAAAGGTATCATCAACCAAGGCGCAGTTTTCGGAGAACACTTAGAGCTACACCGCCATATAGAAATAGAAGTCGGTACAGATATCATTCGATTAAATGATGAAGTCATCAACCGCGGTTTCTACAAAACACCACACATGTATTGCTATCATATCAATGTTGGCCATCCCGTACTGGAAGAAGGTTCACGCTATCTTGCACCAATCAAAGATGTAGTGTGGGCGGCTCATGAAGAAGAATACACTGCACAAAAAACAGGATATCGAACAGCACCCGCACCGCAGATGAATTTTCATGAACAAGTCTGGCAACATGAATTGGCATCAGATCAAAGCGGTAAAGTACCCGTCGCAATCGTCAATGATCGCCTAAACATTGGATTACAAGTCACGACGCGCAAGGACCAATTTCCTTGTCTTTATGAATGGCAAAACTACCAAGCTGGACAATATGCATTCGGTATAGAGCCCTCAACGCATCATGTTTTAGGCAACCAAGCGGCACGTGATCGAAATGAAATGATCTGGCTAAATCATGGCGAGTCAAAATCTTACAATACTGAATTTGAGATACTTAACAGCAAACAAGCTATAGCGAATTCAGAATCAAAAATAAAAGCTATCGCCCAGCAGCCCACAGAAGATTTCCCTCCCCTATCCAATAATTTTGTACAAATCGGAGGCAGAAATTGACGAACATCTATACGAATAAGTCTTCAAAACAACTGACTGGACGCAAAGTGTTATATACAGGTGCTTCTGGCGGTCTTGGAATAGATACAACGATTGCACTCTTGGAAAACGGTGCAGAAGTCATCGCAATTGATCGTGATCAATTGAAAAATGAGCAATTGCGTTCACAAATACCTGTTCACCTTTCTGAAAAATTAACCCTCGCTGCAATTGACTTATCTGATACGTCTGCTCTTCAAAGTTTTCTGGATGACATAATATCTATCGCTCCAATTGATATCGTCATCAACAATGCAGCAATTTACCCGTCTAAGCCTTTTGAAGAGTTCACATTAGAGGAACAGCGCCACATTCATTGCGTGAATGTCGAGGCTGCATTGATATGCACCAAGGCCGCCCTAGATGGCATGCGCGCTCAAGAATGGGGTCGCATTATCAACATTACTTCAATCACACTTTCAGGAGGCTGGGAAAACCTGACTCCTTACGTTCAATCAAAGGGAGCGTTGATGGGATTAACGCGCGCTTGGGCACGCGAATTTGGGAAATGGGGCATTACGGCCAACGCTATCTCTCCCGGCGCATTTCCAACAGACGCTGAGAAAATTCACCCAGACCCTGAAGGGTATCAACGCTTCGTGCTGGACCACCAGAGCATAAAACGTCGCGGCAAACCCGAAGATATTGTCGCAACAATTCTTTTTTTAGCTTCTGAAGGAGCTGGATTTATATCTGGCCAATCTATTTCAGTTGACGGTGGATGGGTGATGCAATGAGTGGATCAATTGATTTTAATTTAGATGGCCAAATCGGGACGATAACGCTCAACCGCCCCCAAAAATTAAATGCTATTTCAAGGGAAATGGCGAGAGAAATGGAGGACGCCGTCGCCGTTTGTAATTCAAATGATGTACGAGCTGTTATTTTCACAGGTGCGGGAGAAAAAGCATTCTGTGCGGGAACTGATGTAAAGCAATTAGATGAATTTGACACAGTCTGGGGCATCAGAAATCGGGAGGATTATTGCGCATACATCCGCCGTATCCGTTGTCCGGTTATCTGTGCAATCAATGGTTACGCTCTAGGTGGCGGCCTAGAAATGGCCATGGGCGCGGACATTCGTATTGCAAGTGAAAATGCAAAGCTAGGCGCTCCCGAAATTAAACTCGGCTGGATTGGAGGTGGCGGAATGTCAGTTCACCTATCTCGCAGCGCAGGATACTCCAATGCTGCCCTCATGCTCATGACAGGTGATCCAATAGATGCGGAAACAGCGTTGCACTGGGGTCTAATCTCAGAAATCTGTACACAGGAAACATTGCTTGCGAGAGCAAAAGAAATTGCAGCAACAATCGCATTGCGCGCGCCTATAGCAGCGGAACACGCAAAGCTAAATCTAGCCGCAGCAGGCAACATGCCAGATGATCAAGCGATGCAATATGAGCTTGATCTTCAAGCTGTCGCCTTTGCAACAGAAGACGCCAAAGAAGGCCGTGCTGCTTTTGCAGAAAAACGCACCTCAAACTTCAAGCGCCGCTAAATATCAACGCAAGTGAAAGTAACCCAAATGAGCATCCTTAAAGGAATTCGAGTCCTCGATTGTTCAATCGCAATGGCAGGTCCCCTCGCCGCTCAACGCCTTGCAGATCTTGGTGCCGATGTCATCAAAATTGAGCCGACAAGTGGTGAATGGCAAAGGCACACCGCTGCTGGCGGCGCGACCGGCAACAAAATCAACGTTTCATTTTTGTCGCTAAACAGAAATAAACGCTCTCTGTCGGTCGACCTGAAATCTCCCGATGGAAAAGCCGTGCTGCTGGAAGCGGTCAAAACGGCTGACGTATTCATCCAAAACTACCGAGCAGGTGTCGCGACACGTCTTGGCGTAGACTATGAAACATTATCTGCAATTAATCCCAAACTAGTCTACGTTTCCATGTCGGGATACGGCGAAACAGGCCCATCAGTTAAACGCCCAGGGCAAGATCTTCTCCTTCAGGGTATGTCTGGTGCAATGATGGCAACAGGCGAAGGCGATGGTCCACCACGACCAGCGGGTCAATATCTTGTGGATGCAATTACAGCATACTCAGCATTTGAAGGAGCGCTAGCGGCCCTCTTTCACCGCGAACGTACTGGAGAGGGGCAAAAAGTAAGCATCAATATGCTTGATGCTATCACTACTATCCAAATGCAGGAATTATCTGTTTTCACAAAAGGAAAAGTGAAACCTGAACGCACAAAAGAAGCACATGCACATGTTTATATGCGCGCACCTTATGGTGTATTTCAGACGTCTGACAGCTACATCACATTAGCCTTCGCCCCCTTGGACAAATTGGGTGTAATTCTAGGCAGTGATGTACTTGCAAAAATGAATAGTGAAACGCACGGCTTCTCTCATCGAGATGAAATATTTGCAATCACACGTAAGGCATTATTATCCAAAACATCAGATGAATGGCTAAAAATATTTGATGAAGCCGGCATGTGGGCTGGCCCAGTCTACAATTACGAGCAGCTGATAAATGATCCTCAGATCAAACACAACGGCACTTTTATATCTTATAATCACCCAACAGAAGGCGAAGTCACAACACCAGGCTTTCCTATAAAGTTCTCAAAAACGCCGAGTGAAATCCGTTATGGTGCCCCCATAAATGGTCAACACACGATTGAGGTATTGAAAGAACTAGGCCTTGATGATGAAAAAATCTCCGAGCTGATCGAAAAGCAAGCTGTTCATGTTGGAGAGGATCTCGCGTGAAATCGTTTAAAGGTCTAACTTGGGATCATCCACGCGGCAAAGATGCACTAATAGCCTTTGCCAAACTCATCTCTCGAGAAAGAGATGAGTTTGAATTGCAATGGGATGTTCAATCATTGGAAGGATTTGAAAGCGCGCCCATCGCGAAATTATGCGAAGCCTATGATATTTTGATCATCGACCATCCACATCTTGGTGAAGCATGCGCCCACAATTGTTTGCAGCCTTGGGACAATTTTTTAACGCCAGAGCAACAACAATCTCTTGATGAGAAAACTGTCGGCCCAAGCCTACCAAGCTATGTCATGAATGATCAACTTTGGGCTTTGCCTTTAGATGCAGCTACTCAGGTTGCTGTCCAAAAGCCTCATTTGCTCAAGAATGCACCTGACACTTGGGAAGATGTACTAGCCTTAGCCCAAACAGATGGAAGAGTTGCTCTGTCTTGGGCTGGGCCACATGCTTTCCTGTCATTCTTATCTATTTGTGCTGCTTTTGACATCGGATTTGGCCTTCACCCCGCTCAAATGGTTCAAAACCGCGACGGAGCTATATCGGTTCTAGACCTTCTAGCAAAACTAGATAAATATCAGCCTGAAGCGACACGCCAATTGAACCCGATTGGGTTATTGGAATACATGACGAACCATGATGATGTTATTTACTGCCCGTTAGTGTATGGCTACGTCAATTACGCCCAACTCGATGCACGCGAACGGTTATCATTTCTGAATGCTCCCAAAGGGCCCAGCGGTTTTCGTGGCTCAACTATTGGTGGAACAGGTATAGCCCTTTCAGCCAATTGCACCCCATCCCCTCAGCTGATCAAACACCTTATAGACATGCTCAATGGTGTGTCCCAGCACACATTAATACCAGAAAATAATGGTCAGCCGAGCTTACGCTCTGCGTGGAAAGATGACTCAATAAATCAGGCCTCTGGTGATTTTTACAAAAACACATTGGACACGATTGATACGGCTTATGTTCGTCCGCGATTTAACGGCTACATTCAATTTCAAAGCGAAGCCTCACAACTATTGAGAGCAAATCTTCAAGCTCAACTCCCAAGCTCGTCTATCTTGAAGAACCTAGAAGAGCTTTATGTTTTCCATAAAGATTTAAACCCTACACAAAACACCGCCCCTCACCCCGCGAAAGGAAACTAGATGCAATTACCAAAAGAAGGAATTTTTCTGGGTCGCGTCTGGAGACCAGAGTTTGAGGGACCATCTATTGTTACCATTCGCGACAATAATGTGGTCGATATTACCAACAAAACCTACCCGCTCATACGCGACATATGCGAGATGGATGACCCTGCTCATTACGTTGAACATGCCGAGGGAGAGAATATTGGCACCTTAGAAGACATCGCTCAAAATAGGGTTAGCGATTTTTCACGGCCACATTTTCTTGCACCACTAGATTTACAGGCAGTCAAAGCGTGTGGGGTCACATTTGCTAATTCTATGGTCGAACGCGTGATAGAAGAACGCGCTGCAGGAAATGCGCAAGAAGCCAATGCCATTCGTGAACGCATAGGCAAGCTCATCGGCAATAGCCTTAAAGATATTCAAGCTGGCTCTCAAGAAGCTGATCGCGTCAAACACATTCTCATTGAAGAAGGATTGTGGAGCCAATATCTGGAAGTTGGTATAGGACCCGATGCCGAAGTATTTTCCAAAGCCCAAACACTATCATCCGTTGGTCCCAATGCAGATGTTGGCCTTCATCCAGCATCCAACTGGAATAATCCCGAACCTGAAGTCGTTTTGATCGTATCTTCGACTGGAGACATTGTAGGAGCGACTTTAGGGAATGATGTCAATTTACGCGATATTGAGGGGCGTTCAGCCCTGCTACTTTCCAAAGCCAAAGACAACAACGCCTCATGCGCAATTGGCCCCATGATAAGATTGTTCGATCAGTCTTTTACACTCGACACAGTGCGAAATGCAGAATTAGAGCTCAAAGTCACTGGAGAAGATGGTTTCGTCATGACAGGGTATTCCTCCATGAAAGAAATAAGCCGCGATCCAACTGACCTTGTTTCCCAAACCATTGGTCGCCATCACCAATATCCAGATGGCTTGGTTCTCTTCCTTGGTACCCTTTTCGCTCCCACACAAGATAGAGACACACCAGGCGAAGGCTTCACTCACAAACTGGGTGACATTGTTGAAATTTCTGCACCAGAACTAGGCTGCCTGAAAAATACCGTCCGCCTCAGCACACAATGTCCAGAATGGACCTTCGGCACCAGACAACTCATGCGAAACCTCGCAAAAAGAAATCTGATTTAGGAAAATACAATGCTACAACAAAAACACCTTATCGCTGGCGAATGGGTAGATGGACAGGATTTTTTTGAAAATAGTCCTGTTGAAGGAACAGCTGACAGATTCCCCTTAGGAACAGCTGAACAAATGCATTTGGCTTGTGAAGCTGCTGAAGAAGCTTTTTGGTCTTTTGGTTATTCTGATCGCTTCAAACGCGCCGAGTTCCTCGTTAAAATAGCTGAAGAAATCGAAAAACGCGGAGAAGCTCTAAGCTTGCAAGGGGTTAAAGAAACTGGCCTTCCCAAAGCCCGCTTGGAAGGAGAACGTGGACGAACGACAGGGCAATTACGTTTGTTTGCCGAGCATATTTTAAAAGCCGAATATTTAGACTGCCGCTATGACGAAGCTCTTCCAGATCGCGCACCTGCTCCACGGCCTGATATGAGGTTGATGCAGCGCCCTATCGGCCCTGTAGCCGTTTTTGGTGCCTCCAACTTTCCCTTGGCTTTTTCCACTGCGGGCGGCGATACTGCGGCAGCTTTGGCGGCAGGTTGTCCTGTCGTCGTAAAAGCGCATCAAGCACACCCAGGTGTTTCTGACATAATTGCACAAGCCATAAATGCAGCACGTATAGCGTGTGACATACATCCCGGTGTATTTGGTCAAATACATGGGGACGGTCCTGTCGTCGGCAAAGCATTGGTTGAACACCCATACATCAAAGCTGTTGGTTTTACCGGTTCTCTACAGGGTGGCCGCGCTTTGTTTGACCTGTGCGCTGCACGCCCAGAACCAATTCCATTCTTTGGGGAACTAGGGTCTATCAATCCTGTTTTCGTATTAGACAGAGCTTTGGCCTCTAGAGGAATAGAAATCGCTAAAAATTGGGCAACCTCTCTGACAATGGGAGCCGGACAATTTTGTACAAATCCCGGTATCATCATCATAAATGATGACAAGCAAGGCGACACATTCATAGAAACAGCAAGAGACGCCTTGAATGCGATAGCTCCCCAAACCATGCTAACCAATGGGATAGCAGCCGCTTTTCGAAATGGCGGTCAGAATGTACTAGCATCCCAAATCGCAACTGAAGTGATCCCAAACACCAGCACAGACCGCCAATGTTCTCCCCACCTCTTTGTAACTGATACAAAAAACTGGCTTGAAAATGACTTACTGAGTGAAGAAGTCTTCGGGCCATTTGCCATCATTATTCGTGCATCTGGACTAGATGATAAATTGAAAATTGCGAAACAGCTCAAAGGGCAACTCACTTGTACGATCCAGCTGGATGCCGAAGACTCACAAGCTGCAAGCGAACTACTACCAATATTGGAACGCAAAGCCGGTAGAATTTTGGCCAATGGCTTTCCTACAGGCGTGGAAGTTTGTGACACCATGGTTCAC
>JGI2924J29684_1077239_pt1 | contig 14954 bp, 17 predicted proteins | sample BenlonsequencITS_FD_29684 | JGI IMG/M metagenome (IMG submission 29684)
CTATGAACCAGGAAACTCCGTAACTTTGTTTTGCTCATGGAAGCCCCTTCCTGAGCGGAGCGAAGGGAGGGGTAGTTCACAGGAGATAATATGGGGTATATTATAATTAGAAAACCAACGCTAGGTGAGCACTGAGTATTGTATTTAAGGCATAATTGTGTAAAATGATTATAAAAATTAATCGGGAGTGTTGAAAATGAATATAAATGAAACGGTATTGAAAACTTTGGAAGATTCAAAGGAACCTCTAAAAGCAGGAGAAATAGCAGAGATTGCGGGTGTTGATAAAAAAGAAGTTGATAAGGCTATCAAGGCCTTAAAAAAAGAAGGTAAAATTGCCTCACCCAAAAGGTGCTATTATGACTTAAACAAATAGTCTATCATAACTCGCTCAGGACTCCCACCTTTATAGGCGGAGATGCTTAACATTGCAAACTGGCCAAAACCATGCCCCGCGTAAATGCTGTAGATATAGGATATTAAATATGTTTTGTATTTAATGTGTACAAATACTTGAGTATGTAATAACAGATGTAAAATCAGATAACTTTAAATACTACCCAAAGAGGGCCTGCCGGCCCTCTTTGATGCGCTTGTTATTCTTTTTCCTAACGACTAATTTAAATCACTTTAAGGCTGTTCGTATAGTTTTCTACCGTATTCGGCAGCCTTGGCCAATGCAGTCCCGTGTTTCAAAATATCGCCTTTTTTATCTACCCCGTCAAAGCAGAGAGAAGCCATTAATTCAATTTCCAGCATCTTGAAAAAATAATTAGCTACCCGCTGCGCACCATCAAAAACCCCGGGTAAAGTGGTTCCCGCGCAACTGATAAAAATGCCCCTGCGGGGCTGCCTGTTGGCATCGGTGATCACTTTTTGTTTTAACAAATATTTAGTGGCCCAGAACTGCTGGGCCCGGTCAATAAGCATTTTAGCCTGGGCACAAATGCCCATTGAAAAAATGGGGGCTGCAATAATGAGCCGGTCGACGGTCAGTATTTTTTCATAAATAACTGCGGCGTCATCTTTAATGACGCAGCGGCCTGTTGTATTGCAACCGCCACAAGCCTGGCAGGGTTTATAATTAAACCCTGCCAGATATAAATATTCAGTTTTGCAGCCTGCAGTTGCACAGGCATCCAGAGCATGTCTGGCTAGTATGGCGGTATTTCCATTTTTGCGAGGGCTGCAGGCCAGAGCCAGGCAACTAGTTTTCATGCTAACCTAGTTCTCCGGTGAGAATTCATCCTTACCGACGCCGCACACGGGGCAGACCCAGTCCTCCGGAAGTTTGTCAAATGGAGTTCCCGGGGCAATGCCATTTTCCGGATCACCTTGAGCCGGGTCGTAAACATATCCGCAAACATCGCATACGTAATTATTCATTTTTTCCTTCCCTTCTGCCTGTTTTGGGACATAAGCAGGGGTGCTCCGGGGTACAGAACCTCTTTTTACCTGGTGGTAATAGGCGTAAGTCATGGGAATACCTTCTATAAGTACCTCGGCGTTGGTTATCCGGCCGATGAAGATATGATGCGTTCCTACATCTACTTCGTTTATAACTTCGGCCTCCAGGTAAGCCAGCACATGATCCAAAATGCATGGCACTCCACTGGTACCTGTTTTATATTTAATATCTTTGAACTTATCAACATCTCTTCCTGATTTAAAACCAAATTGTCCTACCAATGACAGAGGGGCTTCCTGGGCCAATATAGAAATTCCGAAAACTTTGCTTTCTCTGATAAATTCGTTGGTTAAGTTTTGTTTATTAATGCTCACCGCCACGGTAGCCGGTTCGCTGGAAATTTGAAAAACAGTATTAGCTATTTGCCCGTTAATTTGGTCCCCTTTTTTGCTAGTGATGATATATAGACCGTAACTGATCTTATGCAGAGCTTTTAAATCCAATATATTACACCTCCTTAAAAAGCAGATCTTACATGCGTTACTAAAAAATTATTACCGGTTTATGGTTTTTTATACCAGGCCGTGGGTTTATGATTAATAATTGGGGCACCACAGCTCATAATAACTTTTAGGGTGGGCGCAGGCCGGGCAATTTTCAGGAGCTTCCGTACCCTCATGCAGATACCCGCAATTGCGGCATTTCCAGGTTACTTTTTCCGACCGCTTAAATACCTTGTTTTGCTGAATATTTTCTAAAAGAGCTTGGAAGCGTTTTTCATGACCTGCTTCTGCTACCGCAATGGCTCTGAATACAGCGGCAATTTCCCCGAAGCCTTCTTCTTCCGCAATTTTGGCAAACTCAGGATACATTTCGGTATGCTCGTGATTCTCCCCGGCTGCGGAGGCCTGCAAATTTTCTATTGTGGTGCCGATTTTCCCTGCGGGAAAGCAAGCGCTAATTTCAAGATCCCCGCCTTGTAAAAACTTAAACAGCCTTTTGGCGTGCTCTTTTTCATGATCTGCAGTCTCTACGTATATAGCCGCGATTTGTTCGTAACCCTCTTTTTTAGCTACGCTAGCAAAATAGTTATAGCGGTTTCTAGCCTGGGATTCCCCCGCAAAAGCGGTGAGGAGGTTTTTTTCAGTACGTGTTCCTTTAATTTGCAAAATAATCACTCCGTTTTTAATATTATATTTAACCATTGGACCTGCAAGCTGACTATTTAACGCCTGGGGTTATTTCTCATAGCTTGGTGGGCTTGATATTCAATAACAAAACGATCTTTTTCCGCCAGGCATTCCGGACATACCCAGTCATCGGAGAGTTCTTCGAAGGAAGTGCCGGGAGCCACTTCATCGGTGCCTTTGGATGGGTCATAAACATAACCACACAGTTCGCATACCCACTTGTCCATATTAACTAATCCCCTTTTCACACCGATATTTGTTTATTAATTAAGCCTTCCAGTTGCCGTGCAGGTTACAGTAGGCCCGGGCTGTAATGTTGTCGGCGCTGATATTGAATACCGCCTCGGGCTTGTCTCCGGGTTTTAAAAACTGCCTGTATGTTTGGTCTTCCGTAATTACTTCTATCCATTCAATATAATGTTTTTCTTCCATAGGATGGGCTACGCTCCCCACCTTGATCGTTACTTTGCCATCAGCTTTTTCCACCACGGGCACGTGTTTTTCCCTGGCGGCGTCCACAGTGTTTTCCGCCAGCAAGACCATTGGTTTGTTACAGCAGACCAGCTGTCCTTTGCCTGCATGCAAAACTTCCACAATATTACCACAAACTTCACACTTATAAATTTGTCTTACTTCGGCCATTAAAAAAACCTCCTTTTATTTTAACTATTAATTAAGTCTTAGATTAATTTTTACTAAATGGAATCCCTATTTTTACTGGTAGATCTTTTCAACAGGTGGCAATTATTTAGCTGTAAGGTTATTAAAAGAATTATTCTATATTCGTAATTAATTCGCCCAGCTTTCTACCCGCATCTTTGACTGATTCCAGTTCTTGATCGTCGGGTAGGTATTTTATATTAATGGTGTCAAGGGGCATTTCCATGCCCATTTCCTGCATAGCCGCTGCTACTTCCCGGGCGCCTTGCCCCCCCCATCCGTAAGAACCAAAGGCAAAACCTAGTCGTTTTTGGGGCCGTAATCCTTTGATGTAGGTGAGAAATGCGCTGACTGTGGGCAGCATGCCGTTGTTTAAAGTGGGCGAGCCGATTAATATGGCCTTGGATACTAGTAAATCAGTCATGATTTCAGATATATGACTGGTTTGTAAAAATCTTACCGTAACCGGCACGCCCGCTTCCTCCAGTCCGGACCGCAGAGCTATGGCAATCTTTTTGGTGGAATCCCACATGGTGTCATAAACAATCAGTGCCTGTGGCTTAGTTTCATTACTGGCCCAGCGGCGATATACAGGCAATATTTTGTCTATATAAGAACGCCAGATGATTCCGTGGCTGGGGGCGATAGTGTCGATTTCCAGTTGGCCAACCACATCAAGAGCTTTTAGCACATTATCGCCATATGGAAGTACAATGTTGGCGTAATATGTAGACGCTTCTTCATGTACAATGTCCCAGCCTATCTCATCATCAAAACGTTCAGCGCTGGCGATATGCTGGCCAAAGGCATCGTTGGGCAGCAATAATTTTTCCTCCGGGATATACGTAACCATAGAATCAGGCCAATGCACCATAGGCACATGAACAAATTTTAATGTGCGGGCACCGATGTTTAATTCCTCGCCTGACTTGACAACCATAAAGCTCCAGTTGTCACGTTTGTAATACCGCTGTAGCCCTTTTTTGCCTTGAGGTGAGGTCACTAACCTGGCGTTTGGGGCAACCTCCATTATCCGGGGTAGTCCGCCGGAGTGGTCCAACTCCACGTGATTGGAAATCACGTAGTCAATGCGGGCAGGGTCAATAATTTCTTTAATCCTGTCCAGCATTTCATCAAATAGATAGTGTTTAACGGTATCTACCAGTGTAATTTTATCGTCTATGATCAGGTAGGCATTGTAGGTAGTGCCCCGGGGGGTTACATAGCCGTGAAAATAGCGTAGATTCCAGTCAATTCCTCCTACCCAGTAAATACCAGGCTTTATTTGTAATGGACTCAAAAAGCATCTAACCTCCTTTTTTAGAGTGCTTAAATCACTTACTAATTTATACGTATTATAAATTAGTAAGCTGTATCTTGTCAATCCTATTTTAAATAAATTTACTTAAAAAATTGTTATTATTAGCATGTTCCAGCTATCTTGTCCTTAGCCCTACCAAGGTGAAGAACATGATTTTCTCGTAAAAAACATCCGTAAAGACGGTTTTCATTCCGTGCTCTCAATATAAACTACATCAATTACATACTGTTTAAGTATTTATTAAAATTTGATTTGGTATAGGCACATCGTATATATAATAGTTATGCTATAATACTTTGTGGTTAAGTAACCCTTTGGAGGTAGAAAGCACGGAGGAAGAAAGGGAACCGTCCCTATGCTTCCTCTGCAAACTGGCTGTAATAGAGGTCGGCATAGAAGCCGTCCCGTGCCAGCAGCTCTTCATGGCGACCTTTCTCTACCACACGGCCTTTATCCATTACCAGAATTAAATCTGCATCCCGGATGGTGGAAAGGCGGTGGGCGATCACGAAACTGGTCCTTCCCCGCCGTAGTTCATTCATAGCCTTCTGAATTTTTATTTCGGTTCTGGTGTCAACGCTGCTGGTGGCTTCATCAAGAATCAGGATGGCCGGATCGGCCAGAATGGCCCGGGCTATGCTTAAAAGCTGCTTTTGCCCTTGGGATATATTGGATGCCTCTTCGTTTAACAGCGTGTCGTAACCATCGGGCAGCGTCCGAATAAAGTGGTCGGCCCCGGCGGCCCTGGCGGCCTGGATCACTTCTGCTTCGGTAACCCCTTCACGACCGTAGGCTATATTATCCCTGATAGTACCGTTAAACAGCCAGGTATCCTGCAGCACCATGCCGAACAGGCTGCGCAAATTGCCGCGCTTGAGCCGCGCAATATTGATACCGTCAATGGTTATTTGCCCGTCGTCCAATTCATAGAAACGCATCAGCAGATTGACCAGGGTGGTTTTACCCGCACCTGTAGGTCCCACTATGGCAACGGTCTGACCTGACCGCACGTCAATATCCAAGTTTTCTATTAATGGAACATCTTGTTGATAGCTAAAACTGACACCGCTAAACTTAACCTCGCCCTTGGGGGAGATGATGACCCCGGCATCGTGGGGTTCCGGCACTTGTTCCGGTTCATCCAGCAATTCAAATACTCGCTCGGCAGAGGCAATGGTAGATTGGATGATATTGGCCATATTAGCCGCCTGGGTTATGGGGTGAGAAAACTGCCTGGCATATTGGATGAATGCCTGCACATCCCCAATTTTTATGGCCTGCCTGGTCACCAGTACCCCGCCCACCACGCATACCATGACATACCCAATGTTGTTAATGAAATTCATCAGCGGCATAATAATCCCTGATATAAACAGCGCCCGCCAGCCTGAGTGGTATAGCTTTGCGTTAATTTCCTCAAACCGGGCGATGGACTTATCCTCGTAACCAAATGCTTTTACTACTAAATGGCCGGTATACATTTCCTCCACGTGACCGTTTAACTCACCCAAAGCCTTCTGCTGTCCCACAAAAAACTTTTGCGAGCGAGAGGCAATAGCCCTGGTGACGATAAAACTAAGGGGCAAAATCAGCACCAGCAGAAAAGTCATCAGCGGGCTAATGGTCAGCATCATCACAATCACGCCCACCAGTGTAACCAAGGAGGTAACTAACTGGATAATACTCTGCTGCAAAGTACTGCTGATATTATCTATATCATTGACCACCCGGCTCAGAATTTCCCCGTGGGTGTGTGCGTCATAAAACCTAAGGGGTAACCTGGCAAGTTTATGGTTAACTTCTTTGCGCAGGTCATAAACGGTCAGCTGGGCAACTGAGGACATTATATAATTCTGGAGATAGCTGAACAACGCACTGAAGATGTACAATCCGCCCAAGACCAATAAAATATGCAGTATATATTTAAAATCAATTCCAGCCCCCGGCACACCTTGGATTAGGCTCATCACATCATCGAATAACCTGGTAATGGCCGCACCTATAAGCTTGGGGCTCACAATATTGAATAAAGTACCCAGCACAGCCGTGCCAAATACGGCCAGCAGTTGATACCTGCGAGGCTTTAAATAACCCAGCAGCCTGATCAAAGTTCCCTTGAAGTCCTTTGCTTTCTCTACCGGCCTTACCATGGGTGGCCCGGTTCCGGGACCCCCGCCGTGCTTACCGTTAAACCTGCGCCCGACACGACCTCCGTTCATGCCAGTTCCCCCCCCGCCAACTGCGAGGACACAATTTCACGGTATACCTCACAGGTTTCCATAAGCTGCCGGTGTTTGCCCAGACCTGCTATGCGCCCTTTATCCAGTACAATAATTTTATCTGCGTTCAGTACCGTGCTGACCCGCTGGGTAACCATCAGCACCGTGGCACCGGCGGTTTCCTTTCTAAGAGCCGCCCGCAGCTCGGCATCGGTTTTAAAGTCCAGCGCCGAAAAACTGTCGTCAAAGAGATAAATCATGGGCCTGCGTACCAAAGCCCGGGCAATGGTCAAACGCTGTTTCTGGCCTCCCGAAACATTGGTACCCCCCTGAGCAATAACGGTGTCAAAGCCGTCCTTCAGATCGGCGATAAATGAAGCGGCCTGGGCCACCCGGGCTGCTCGCCAAATCTCCTGGTCAGTGGCATCCTCCTTTCCATAGCGAATATTATCCGCTACGGTGCCGGAAAATAGCATAGCCTTCTGGGGCACCAGACCGATTTTAGCCCGCAAATCAGACTGTAACCACTGGCGCACATCCACGCCGTCAACCAGAACGCCGCCACTGTCCACATCATAAAAACGGGGAATCAGGTTAACCAGTGTGGATTTGCCAGATCCGGTGCCGCCGATGATGGCCGTAACTTCACCGGGTTCAGCGGTAAAGGATATGTTGGCCAATGCCGGCTTTTCCGCCCCCGGGTAACTAAAGGTGACATTAATAAACTTGATACAGACCCCGGAAGACCCTATAGTCTCAAGTAGGGCCATCTCCCGTTTGGAGGATATGCCATCGGTGACATTCCCTGTTGGGGGAGATGTACCCATACTTTGGTGTGAAGTGTCTTCCCTTTGCTCAAATTGCGTAACGCAGTCAGGGATACCGGCCTTCCCTGCCCCGGCAGTGTCCCTAATAACAGGGGCCGTGTCCAGCACCTCGTTAATCCGGGCAGCGGATACCGATGCACGGGGGATCATCACTATCATCATCGAGAACATCATCAGCGCGAACAATATCTGCATAGCATACTGAATAAAGGCCATTAAATCACCTACTTGGATGCCGCCATGCTCAATGCGCAAACTACCGAACCATATGATTCCTATAATGGAGAAATTTAGCACCAGCATCATCAGGGGCATCATGGTGGCCATCACCTTGTTGACCTTGATGGCGGTGCCGGTAAGATCCAGGTTGGCCGCATCAAAACGCTCCTGCTCATAAACAGCGCGGTTAAAGGCCCGGATTACCCGAACTCCGGTGAGGTTTTCCCGCAGCACAAGATTTAATTTATCAAGCTTGGCCTGCATGGCTTTATATAGAGGCATACTTTTGGCCATCACCACGTAGACAGATGCCACCAGTATGGGAATGACCGCGACAATCACCAGAGACAGGCCGGCATCCTTGGATACCGCCATAATGATGCCCCCCGCGCACATCATAGGAGCCCGTACCATCATGCGCAGCATCATGGTCAGCAGCTGCTGGACCTGGGTGATATCATTGGTGGCTCTGTTAATAAGCGAGGCCGTACCCAAATTATCAAACTCCTGCAGCGAAAATTCTTCCACATGTGCAAAAACCCGGCCGCGGAGTAATTGGCCGAATTTAGCTGATATCTTAGCCGATGAAAAACTAGCTACAAAGGCGCAAACCGTACCCCCGGCAGCCACCAACAGCATAACCACGCCCATCTTTATAATATAGGAAATATCGCCCCGCACTATCCCTGTATCTACAATATCAGCCATGATAGTAGGCAGATATAATTCCGCCAGGGATTGCAAAAAAATTAACACAAGAATGAAAGCTACCACGATACGGTAGGGCTTGATTATTTTGAAAAGCTTTAACAAGCCTGATCAACTCCGCTTCTTAAATTCCAACGTTAAATTTATCATAGTGCCACCAACTAATACGGTCAATGGTACTATTTTATTAGCATAGCTTAACTTGCCCTTTTGTTACCTTGTTTGTTATAGTGCAGATAATGACTCCTATCCACAAAAGAAGGAATTACTAACCATGAAAAAGCCTGTTAATCAGCGATTATGGGAAATCGATATACTAAGAGGCATAGCTTTGGTCTTGATGGTTTTCTATCATCTTCTTTACGACCTAAATGTGTTTTTCACCTTTAACATCGCTTATAATAAGGGTTTATTTTACTTGATAGGTAAATCAGCTGCCATATTATTTATTCTGGTAGCCGGAATTAGCAGTTCTTTCAGTAAAAATAATACTCTCAGGGGCCTAAAATTAATTATCTGGGGCTACGTTATTTTTCTGGTAACCTACATAGTTGTGCCGGGCTCTAACATTGTATTCGGAATACTGCAGTTTTTAGGCGTTTGCCTGTTGCTTTACCCGGTCTTTAAAAAAATTTCTCCTTATGTACTGGCAGCAGCGGGAACGACTATTATTTTGACCGGTGAATTCACTGCACAATTATCAGTAGGCCAAAATTGGCTTGTGCCGCTGGGGCTTAGGGAACCAAGCTTTTCTTCCGCAGATTACTTTCCGTTAATCCCCTGGCTCGGAGTTTTTTTATGGGGAGTATCAATAAGCAAAATAGTCTATAAACAAAAAAAAAGCTTAATCAAAGCAACAAACAAGCTTTTTCAACCCCTTGCCGTTATTGGGAAACATACCCTTATTATTTATCTTGTTCACCAACCCGTAATTATGGCTGTTTTGTATTTAATAATCGATCCACCTGGATTCTTTAATATGCTCGAAAATATAATCAAAAAATAAGTATTATATTAACTGTTTAATATGCAGGCCTTGAATTTGTTAACGCTTTTTGATTTAAATTTCAAACGGATTTGAAAAACTTTAAGCCCCGGGCTTTGCCCGGGACTTATTTAAGCTAACTTGAGGATCCAACGATAAGGTTAACTTTATCCAATTATATTAATATATAGTTTTATACGTTAAATAATTTAGTTAATTTTTGAAAAGGAGATCTCTCAGCATAATAACTGAGCTGCCCGTCAAGGGATTTTAAAAATTGGTCCAGGCCTGACATCTTAATTCCCGTCTGATTTAGAAAATTAGACAAATCGGGAGCACTTCCTATATTGGGATTTGTTCCCGGCTGTTGGAAAAAGTCAGCAAATTGGCTATTGCTTAAAACCTTTTCATCTGCCAAAGCTTCACTACCCCCTTATTACAAAACTGCATAGCCGTGTAAATTAATTGGGTCACATGGAGTACGGCTATATTCCTTACGTACGATATCGTCATTTCTAATTCAGGTAACAAATATTATTATACAAAAGCAGCTATTGAATTATATGGAATCCAAAGTATACCTGCGAGTTGAACCGCATCACCTCTTACGTCAGTAACTAGCGCCGGACCGGAAATAATTAAACCATCTCCTACATTCCAAGCAACCGTTGCCAGTGCACCAGTAATTTGCTTTAGCCTAAAAGCAGTTTCCATACTCTATACCTCCTTTGCATTTTTGTTAAAATATACTATGATTAGCAGTTTCAGTTTGCTACATTAAGACAGAAACATTTTTATATTAGCAAATATCCACCATAGTGGCATTAAATGGGAATTAAGCTAAAAAAGCCTCCTTATTTTTGTGTATAGTTACAACTTTCATGTACGGTAATTAAATGCATATTGTTGCATAATTTGTCAAAAGATCCTTTTGCACAAAATTTAAATTGATTACATATTTTAATACATAAAATTTTTGACCTAATTTCTTAAAAGGAGGTGTTTATCCTTGATTATAAAGAGCGTTGATGATTTAAAAGCGATGGATCCCGCACTATTAAAAAAACTTGGATTAAGAAAAATTACTGCTAATGATATTGCCAAACTTGGCCTGCGGGTTTTTAATTCCGGTGACGTTGCCAAAATTAACACCAAGCCCTTTGACATAAACGACTTAGCACAATATGGTCTTAAAAATTTTTATACCACCGAGTCTGCTGAACATTGGCTTAATAACTTAACTTCTTCTAAAAGCCAGCCTAAACAAAATAGTACTCAACCAAATGATAACCCGGTTAATTTTACAACTGATACTAGTAATAATTCGGTCAATTCACAGCAAACCGCAAATAAAGCCGGCATATCAAAAGAAGCTCTTGGTATAGAACAAAGTAATGTAATTAAAAAGCGTCCATATCCTAGAAGAGGGTGGCCATTTTTGTGGGGACGCCCTGCTTTTGGCAGAACAAGAAAGAATCATTATAGTACCGGCTCAAAGCAAGAGGAGCAAAAAGAAAAACTGCCCAAGGACAGTGATTTACCAGGAAATCATCTAGAAGATGCTTTACAACAAACCAGTGAGATGGGTCAAAAAATAAGTTCTATGAACTTGCCGGTAGGGAAAAAAAAAGGGGAAAACAAAGTAATGGACAGTGAAATAAGTGCCATTAACCTGGATGAGCTACAGAAGGTAAAAACTAATTCTAAAGATGCCTTTGAAGACAATCTCGTAAATAATTCTGAAGGTAATTTTGAAACTGTTTTTGATCATCCCCCCGTAGATAACAATGATGACATTTCTAATAAAGAGACGGAGAATATGGAAAGAATTTTTCAATTAGAAAGTGTAAAAGAAGGAATTGAAATACAAAGAAATCCTTATAAAGTTATGACAAAAAATCTTTGCCACATATGCAAAACAGATAACTATTGATAATTCCTTATGATTTTATCGCACACTTACCTCAACAAAACATATTATATCTTGACGGTACAATGTGGAGTACAAACGTGGGAACATCACAATCAAGTTTTCATGGGAGGGATAAAAATGAATGAATCGGCTGGAACAAAAAATAGTAAGTTTGGCTTCCCCGGGGAAACCTTTCGAGAAATTATCACTAAGGCTGTATGCGGAAAGGCACAAAAGTCAATAAAACTCAATGAGTATATCAAAACACCCGATAGCGTAGTACCCAACCAGATCTTAGGTTGCTCCGTAACTGAACTATTACTTAACGAACCGGAGGTGAAAGATGCTGATAATAATGTCATTACTGTTGTTGCCGGAGGGGTTTTTAAAATAAATATTTGGTATGCGTATAACAACGGTAAGGAAACAGACGTACTGAAGTACCCGGTTAAATTCGCTGAATCCCTAGCATTAAACGACTATGATTGCCAAACAGCGGGCTCACTGGATGTTAGGGTAACCGTAGACAAAAGCCCGGTGGTAGTAAGCTCCGAAATTACTGAAGATCACCGGATCAAATTAGACGTTGAGATGGATCTTTCCACCGAAGTAATTGGCGAAACTAAAATGCTGGTACAGGTATATGTACCCGGTTGCAATGATGATGAGGAGGAAGAGGATTAAACTCTGTATTGCATATTATTAAGTACAATAAGTGTATAACCGGAGCACGTCTTTGACGTGCCTTTTTGTTTCTCATTGAACCGTCTGTAAGCAATTCTTAAGGCTCTAGCCCTAGTCATAGCCATGATATGGCCAGATCCTTCTCCTAATTAAAAAAAAACAGCCTGCTTGTAACCAAACAGCTTTTAACAGAATAGTTTAAAATGTGAAGTAAGTGGCAGGCAATAACCACTTATATAAAATATCCGAGGTGATACAATGCCTAAACAGCTTTTATTAAACAGAGGTTTTGAAGATGGCCTTACAAACTTCAATATCCAGGGCACCGTCTCCAGTAACATTGATATTGCGCATTCCGGCATCAAATCAGCTTTATTACTGGCTAATCCTACCCAAATTGCCGAGTTGTCACAAGCAGTTCCTTTTATGATGCCGGGCAGCCCTATTAGATTTTCTTTTCGCGCCAGGAAATTCCTTAATAATGATGTTCAATGCGTATCAAACGTAAGGGCCGAGGTCAATTTCATCAATGCAACTGGAGCTATTATTCCACCCGGTTTAGTTATTAGTATAAGGGGCCGTGATCTTTCTAAAAAAAGATGGAGTTATTATGATGAGTACGCCGAAATACCCGTTGACGCTGTGGCGGCCCAGGTGGTGATCCGTCTTGAGTCGCCCCAAATAGGAAGCAGTGGCCTGCTGGTTGACGATCTTGCACTGGTTGGTGAAGCTATCTCACCTTTATCCTTAACTACTACATCAATACAACCCACATTAATACCAAACCCGGCCCATCAAGCCAATACGTCATTACCGGGTTGGCCCATTACAAACATGGCCCCACAGCAGCCTGAACAAAAACTGAAGGGTCAGGACTACGATAGGCCAACAAGAGAAATTGTGCTTGGTGAAAAAGAAGAAAAGTAAAAAAACATTTAATAAGCCCTAACACCTTCAACCAAACAAGGTGTTCGGGCTTTAATAATGCCCACCGCGATAGTAACAAATATTCCATTGGCTACATATATTGGCATATAATATAATGAGAGGAGGCTTAACCCAATGCCATTTTTCCCACCATTCTTTTTCCGGATTGGAATCCCTATTTTTCCCTTAATTTTTCCCTTTGTCTGGGTGTTTTTGCCTATACTGTAAATTAGTGAAAACGGGTAGGATTCAATTCTACCCGTTTTCATTGATATTGCTTAATAATTTAATTGTTTAAGCAATAATCCACATATAAACCACTAAATCACACATTCCATATATTGCAACAAAAACCATGTACTTTGTAACCAAATAAATTAAGCTGAATATGATAGAAAATGAAAAAAAATAGAGGTGATATTATTTTGGCCAAACAGCTTCTACTGAATAGGGGTTTTGAGAATGAACTTGAAGGCTACATTAGCCAGGGTGCAGTTTCAACCGATAATGACATTGCCTACAGTGGCGCAAAATCAGCAAAGCTGGTTGCTACGCCAACCTCCATTGCGGAGATATCCCAAGTAGTCTTTTTTATTCCCCCTTCTACTCCGGTAAAGTTTTCATTTCGCGCCAGGAGATTTAAAAGCGATGATGTAGAAAACGTGTCGAATATCAGGGCTGAAGTTAATTTCATCAGCCCGCTGGGCACGACTATTCCACCCGGTATAGTGATTACTATCAGGGGTCGTGATATTGGGAAAACATGGAATTATTACGACGGATATGCTGAAGCGCCCTTATTCTCCATAGCAGCTCAAGTAATCATCCGCCTGGAACCACCTGCCAATGGAAGTAGTGGCTTGCTGATTGACGACCTGGCCCTGGTTATCGAAACGGCCACGCCTGCACCGCCGCCAGTCCCGGCACCCCCAGGGCAGCAAGTAAACCCGGTATCTCCCGGGTTGCCTTTCGCACCCCCAAACGCAGCCCCGGCACCACCAGCGTTCCCCGGGTTGCCCTTTGCTCCGCCGAACGTTGCTCCGGCACCTCCGGCGTTCCCCGGGTTGCCCTTTGCACCGCCGAACGTTGCTCCGACACCTCCGGCGTTCCCCGGGTTGCCTTTTGCTCCGCCGAACGCAGCTCCGGCACCTCCGGCGTTCCCCGGGTTACCTTTTGCTCCGCCGAACGCAGCTCCGGCACCTCCAGCGTTCCCCGGGTTGCCCTTTGCACCCCCAAACGTTGCTCCGGCACCTCCGGCGTTCCCTGGCTTGCCCTTTGCTCCGCCGAACGTTGCTCCGGCACCACCAGCGTTCCCTGGCTTGCCTTTTGCTCCGCCGAACACAGCTCCGGTGCCGCAGGCAATGCCAGCAAATTTGCTTGATCTATTGTTTCCGGGCTCATCTTTGGCAAACTTGGTGCCGGAAGGCACCGGTATATCGGATAAAGAAGATCAAGGAAACTGTAAGACAAAAGACAACAATACCACTGGTGCCGAAAGGCACCGGCATATCGGACAAAGAAGATCAAGGAAACTGTAAGACAAAAGACAACAATACCACTGATCCCGAGCAAAACAGAAAATAACCTAAAATACTCCAGGATCACCCCCAATCCCCCTCATCTCCAATAAGAGAAGGGGGATTCACTATTTTTTAAAAAAATAAAAAGAATACTCTGCACCATTTACCAATATCCCCATATTATGTTATATACGGTCGATTGCCATTATTTAATATAAAACTTAAGGGGGGATAAAAATATACAAAGCAACTTTATAGAATAACCGTTTTTCGAAGTAATAACCAAAATTAAAAGAGTATAATCGAAAAACATAAAATCCCAAATACCATATAAAGGATGATTAGAAAAATATAAGCAAACTGGGTAAGTAAGA
>JGI2924J29684_1077237_pt1 | contig 14949 bp, 15 predicted proteins | sample BenlonsequencITS_FD_29684 | JGI IMG/M metagenome (IMG submission 29684)
CAATCTCGTCATACGTGCAATGCAAGCACATCGAGATCACTTCACTCCGCTCGTGATGACGGATTATTTATTTATGAAACAACCTCGAGACATCCATAGCCATGGGTGAAGCCCATGGTAAATATGCCCATCCAAGGTTTTCTGTTTTAGCCGCATTGTCCTCCCTATTCCCCACAACTTCCCGCTAAAACCCGTTCGTGCGGATGGAGGAAAACTATCGTTTTAGCGGTGTGAAATATTCTGCCATAAGAACATATCAACATTCATCCCTTGGAAAAGTGGCTTGAACCCATTCCTCATCAAGGCGGTGTTTACCGAAATGCTGAGCTAGGCTTTCAGCCTGAAAGGGAGAAATTATGGAATCTGCACCCCAAGGCAAGGCCTTGGGCTAGGTTGACCAAAGACTTATAGCCTTCGGTTTCAGCATGGGGTTTGGGGGCAAATATCCCACAAACCCTCGTTTGCAGCGAGAGGCTTATCGAGCAAGGCATTTGTGATGCGCTTGGCAGTTTATGATTAAATTTCACTCATTTACCTAGGAAGGTCGTTTCCTACGTAAGCATTGGGGTTTACTTTTAGGATGTTGGCTTCCCATTTGGCATTTATGGCATCGATGACCAAGTTGGTCAAGAAAGCATGGGCGCGTCCGTTTGGATGGACCCCATCCACGGAAAATCCACCATTGGGAGGAATGATGCTGGCGTTAAGGGCGACTCCTCCAGCATTGACCTGTCCTGCGGCGACTTGCTCAATAAAGGATGCTGCATCGACTAGCACCAGGCGTTCAGCGTTGGCATCGACTGTTGCAGCGATCATCTCGTTAAAGCTGGTGATTTTTGCATTGACCTCGGCTTGTTCATCGGGGATCAGCATGAACTCATCTTCCACGGGAAATGTAACTCCTCTTTTGCCATTCGGGTGTTCACTGGAAGGGGCACCCAATGCTTGTGCCAGCGGTAAGGTGGTTTTATCCTCTGCGGTACTTTGGCGAATGGGTGGCAAGCCTAGTGCACTAAGGTCTGTCAGGCTTTCATCTTCCATGACAAAGGCATTGGCGCCAGCGGTGAAGGTAATGGTTCTGTATTGCCGTTCTTCTTCTGTGATGAGGCCGCCTAGTGCAGCCTGCTGAAGGCCTCCATTATATAGGGCATAGGCTTGGTTGGCTTGATCGGCTTCGGATTGGGTGAGGGGAACAGCGTTATATGGGACCAAGTTAAAGTAGGGCAAGTGATTAAAGGGAGGGATGTTCAACACGACACCGAAGGCAGCCGTGTTGGCTTGGAGCATGGTACCCAAAGCGGCGGTTAGCCTGGCTTGGAAATCTTCATTTGAGGTTAGGATGTTTGGGTTGGAAGCACCATCTATGGCATAGCCCAATACGTCGTTCGATCCCAGCCAAAAGCTAAAGAATGTCCCGCCGTCGGCGAGAGCAGCTGCTGCATCTCCGATAATGGTCGATTGGCCAGGGGCGCTGGCAAATCTTGCATAGAGTGGCGAGTACGCAGGGTTTTGTTCACTGGCCGGGCCACCAGTCATGGGGGTCAGGGCTTGTCCCAGGGTGATCCCGGGCACGCCGAAATTATTCAAAGAGGCCTTGTCACCAGTGTAGGGCGCAGGAATTTCTCCCGGGCCAATAGGGGCCGGGGAAATGGAGCCATTGGGTGCCGTCGTCAGAATCAGCCTTCCAAGCGGGCCGTTTGGTCCCATGGAGAAGAAACCGTTTTCGGAATCAATGTCCGGAACATTAAAGGCTCCGCCACCCGCAGCTTCCAATTGTCCCGCTAAAATCACAGCAAAGGAGTGCTGCTGGGCACGATTGTAAAGGGCGCCGTCCATCAGGCCAGCGGTAAGGGAGTTTCCGACGGCCACGTACTTTGAAAAGTCAGCATTGCCGGCGTCGGGCTCTTGGACAGGTGATTCAGGGAATTCGTATTGACATGCCCCGAGCAATAGCCCCGTAAGAAGTATATAGATCGATTGGTTACGTAATTTCATGATCATTTGGGTTTAGTTTAGGAGTTCGTCAAAAGTGATGCTCACGTAGTAGATGGCGCCAATGGTCGGGCCACCGTAATTCAGAAAATAACGTTCGTTAAAGACATTTGATCCTCCGAGTTTAATGATGGATTTCCAGTCTTTGACCTTATAGCTTACTTGGGCATCCACTGTGCCCACCTGCGGCACTTCGCCGGCTGCAAAGGAAGATTCCCAGCGGAAGGCGGTTTGGTAGCGGTAGGTGACGTTAAACCCTAACCTTTCGGTCAGCTTCCTGTTGGAAAAGATGAGGTTAAACTTATGTTCTGGCGTATTGAAGTCCGAAAGGAAACCTTCTTCTATCGTCGTCAGCAGTTTGTTATAATTATAATTGCCGCTGAAGGTATAATTTTTGGGTAAGTTATAGGTGATGCCTATGGCGGCTCCGTTGGCCTTGACACTGCTGCCGACCAGGTTGGTATAGGTTTGGAAGGTGTTTTCCTGTCCAGGAGTGGTCACTGGGGTCAGCAGGGCTGGAGCATTGACGGCATTGATCGCAGCTTGGTCGCCATTGGCAGGGACGGGGTATACGGGGCCTGGTGCCTTTCTGACAGCGGTTTGAGTGATGAAGTCATTGTAAATATTGTAATAATATGCCGCGTCAATCAATAACCGATTATCTGCCAACAGTCCTTTATAGCCAATTTCAAAGGATTTTACCTGTTCGGGCCTTAGGTCCGGTAGGTCGTTGACCGCAACGAGTTCTGCTGTGGCTTCCGGTGCTGCCGGGCTGTATCCTTCACCTACTTTGGCGATATAGTTATTAACCGAGGCCAGTGAAAAGGCGTTTTCGAAAATCCTGTATTTTTCCCGGTAATAGGGCAGGCCACCCAAAAGCCTTGCCGAAACCACATTTAGGTCGATGTGCTGTCCCTGTGTGGTGGGCATTCTAAAGCCGGTTTGGTAAGAGAGCCTGATATTGCTGTTGCCTTGGGAGAATACGGCGGCAAAGCGAGGATTGACTTGGCCTTTGAAGTTTTCATTTTTGTCATAGCGGACTGAGGCCATCAGCTTTAACTTATCGTTCAGGACTTTTTTTGCCCCTTGGGCAAAGGCTCCATATTCCGAAATGGTGATGTCATTGCCTTCCACATCGGCGAAGATGGTGCCGTTTGAGCGCAGTTCGTAGAGGCGATAGCTGGCGCCAGCTTGCAGGTCCATGAAATCAATTTCATTTTTGAAATTATATTGCCCCTCGGCCATATACATTCTAGAACGATCATTGAAAAGCGATCCTTCGGGTATAAAATCGGATTTTACCTGCTCAGAAATGTTGTTGAATTCCGTGGTTCCAGGCATGATGCGACCTTGGTCCGCCACACCGCGTGCGGCTTGATGGGCTGCCGCTTGTTGGTCGACGGTACCAGAGGCTCCAGGAGCTACGCCTTGCTGAGCCAATGCGCCCATATAGGCAAGGGTGTATTCCCCAAACCAAGAGGAGTTGTCTTTCCAAGTATCGTTGATGCGGACACCTGTCAAGTCGGCAATAAACGATCCGCCGGAGTTTTCACGCGTGGTATAGCCCCGCAAGAAGAAGTTGTCCCCGGTCAGTTCCAGTTTGTGTTGGGAGATTTCAAAATCCGATAACGAATAACGCTGGGCTCCTGTATAGACGGAGGTGCCCGAGCCGTAGTTTAAGGTGTAGGAGAGTTCCAGAAAATCATTGATCCGATAGTGAAGGGCACCGTTAAATTTATAGGCTGCAGCGCCATAATCGACCAAGTAGGGTTCTTCATAACCGGTTCTTGAGACGATTTGATCGGGGATGCTGGGGAGATAACCGTCGATGCCCAGTGCAGCAGCCTGTTGCTGAATGGCACCTACATTTCTTAGCAGGCCGATGTTATTGGCTACCTCATCTCCGAAAATGTGGACACGGTTGGCGCCGGGGTTAAACGGCAGGTCACCTTGGCTTCTTGCATTCAGATCACTCATGTCGGTGCCGTACCAGTCTTCCGCCCGCATAAAAGAACCGTTAAGCTTAAAGGCCCATTTGTTGTTGAAGGCTTTGGCGTATCGGATAGCTCCTTCGTACATTGGCTGGGCACTTTGGGGTTCTCCTTCCCGGCCGTTGATATGGTTCACGCCTTGTTTGTAATAGGCACTTAGGCCTTGGTAGTCAAAGGGATTCTTGCTATTGACCAAAAGGATTCCGTTAAAGGCATTGGGGCCATAGAGCGCAGAAGATGCACCCGGGATAAATTCCACCGTTTCCACATCCAGCTCGGAGGGGCCGTTCAGGTTACTGATGGGGAAATTGAGCGCGGGCGCTTGGGTGTCCATTCCATCAGTGAGCTGTACAAAGCGGGTGTTGCCGGTGGAATTGAATCCACGGGCGTTGAGGATTTGGAAATTGATCGAGGAAGAGGTGACGTCGACGCCCTTTAGGTTGGCGATGGCTTTATAGTAACTGTCGCTGGCGGTTTCCTTGATGCTGAGGATGTCCATCTGTTCGATGGAAACGGGAGAGGTCAAGATGCTTTCTTCCACCCTGGAAGCAGATACGACCACCTCCTGGCCGAGCAGGGTTTGTTCTTCCAGGTTAATCTCCAGATCAGTAGCGTTGGAAGTGGTGATCAATACTTCTTGGCTGGTATAGCCCACCATGGATACTACTAACGTTAGGGGAGGAGCTTGCTGCACCTCCAAGGAAAAATTGCCGTCCAAGTCCGTGACAGTGCCGACCACTTTTCCTTTCACTAAGATGTTGACCCCTATCAAGGTCTCGGCAGTGCCGGCATCTGTGACGGTTCCGTTGATCGTAGTCGTCTCTTGGGCAAGTGCTAGGCTTATTCCTGAAAGAAATAGCGCAAAAAATAAAAACACCTGCGTTGCTTTCCGTTTAGGTAGTGCTTTCTTCATGTTATTTTTGGGTTAGTTTCGCTAATTGCATTTAGCCAATTGAATGACTAATCGCCTAGTTAATATAAGGTAAAAAATTATTTATTGCGGGTGTGTACCGGATAATTTTGGGGTTGAAGGCAATAATTTAACATTGCAGGAGCATAAAAAAGGGCAGCCGCTGGCGTCAGGGGCTGCCCTTTTTTTAAGGGTATGAATCGAAAACTGGTCTGTGTTACTTCGTCTTGTTGTTTTCTTCGTTGACGTGTTTTACCAATCGATCACAAAGTTCCTTGATTTCTTCTGACATGTATTCGTCGCCAGTGCTGTTAAGGATGGTCTGGCCCATGCCTCCCAATATATCGATGTAAAACCGCTTCATCTCTACCACGGACATATCATCTGTCCAAAGGTCAATCCTGAGGGTGCTGTGGTTCAGGTTGTCCCAAACGTTAAGGCTAATGCTTTTGGTTTGTTCCGCACCTTCACTTTCTTTGTCCGTAGCGTCCCAGGTAATGGTTTTCGGTAGGTTCTTTTCGTCCAAGTCGATGTTGAACTTTATCTCTGAATTTTTCATGTGCTGATTCAATTTTAAAATGCAAAACTACAAAACAATGTTTGGAGTTCCTTTTAAATGTGCTATAAAACTAAATTTCTATATTTGTTACCGATGAAAAGAATTTATAACATACTGATAATTGGTTTTTTAACCCAATTGATAGTGGTGGGAACCGTTGAGGCCCAGCAAGATAAAATAGAAGGAGAGTGGTTCACCACGGATGAGCAGGCGAAGATAGCGATCTTCAGAGGAAAGGAAGGATACAATGGAAAGGTCATTTGGCTGGCAGACATGGAGGAAGGAGCCGAGGCTCCTCTGGATACGGAAAATGAAGATCCATCGCTGCGAGAAAGGTCGATTTTAGGCCTCAATATCCTGGAAGGACTAGCTTATGAGGATGGCGAATGGGTGGATGGAGAGCTGTATGACCCGGAAAGCGGGAAGATTTATCGGTGTTTGGCGCGGTTTAAGCGGGATGAGGACCAATTAGAGGTTCGCGGGTATTTGGGCATGCCGGCTTTTGGCAAATCGGTTTTGTGGGAACGGGTAAAGTAAAAAAGGGACTGATGGCCCAGGCTTCTATTGGGAAATAGGCGAAGCAGTCCGTTCGCAAATGGATTACACGGCTTAATTGGAAAGGGTTTTCAGGAGTTTTTCCAACTGTTCCAGTGTTTGGGTAAGTCCTTCTTGCATGCCCATCTTGACGACCACTTCCAAGTCTTCAAGTGAATGGTAACTGATCAGGATTTTCACGGTGGTGGTCTCCGCCGAATTGGTAAAATGGGTTTTCCAGTGTCCTTCTGGAAGATCAGGAGATGCTTTGCCTTCTTCATCACAGAAAACATCATTTGCGGTATAATGGTCGATCGGTTTGATTTCTTTGAAGTCTAAACGGCTCCAGTATTTTTCGCCCTCTGGGCTAATCATGGCAAAAAGCCAATATCCTCCTTCGGTGAAATCCATGTGCTTGGTCTTCGCTCGGTAAGGTTCCGGCGCAAACCACTGATCCAACAGATCACTTTTCGTAAAACAGTCCCACACCAGCTGGCGACTGGCTTCAAATTCCTTTTTAATGGTCATCGTATTGGTTTTCCTGTTCACAAGAAAATCAAATGCAAGTTTCGTTTTCATGGTTTTTTATGGTTGAGGTGAGATAATAAGTTGTCCAATTGGTCAAAGCGGCTTTCCCAGATTTTTCTAAACTGTTGCAGCCAATGATCGATTTCCTTCATTTTGTCCAGCTTTATTTCATAAATGATCTCCCTGCCTTTTTGGTTTGAATCGATGAGTTCACATTCTTGAAGCACGAGGAGATGCTTGGAAATGGTTGGACGTGCTGCATCGAAGTTTTCAGCAATGGCACCTGCGGTCATGGCCTGTGCCGCCAAAAGCACCAATATGGCCCTTCTGGTGGGATCGGCGATGGCTTGAAATGGGTCACGTCTTCGTTTCATGTTAAGGATTGTTTTTTATGTAGCCATTTGACTACTAATATACGCGTAGCTATTTGGCTACGCAAGTAAAACGATCATTTTTTTGAGCAGCATAAGGCCATGAATCAATTATAGAAAGAGAAGGGATAACCAGAGAAGGAGAGGGCAGGAGTGGCATGGACTTCTTTTAGATTCTGATGATCCGATTGGTTTCGTGGTTTTGGTCATTGTCCGAAAAACATGCATATGCTGACACGGTCAACGCCTGTGGAAACGGTGAAATGTTTTTTGTAGGGCTTATTAGGTCTTGTAAGTGGTTTTGTGGTCTTTTTCATTCAGTGTTTTGATGACTTTGGCAGGATTGCCCACCGCCAGACTATCCGCGGGAATGTCCTTGGTCACGACGGCTCCCGCTCCTATGACCGCACGATCGCCAATCGTCACCCCCGGACAGATGGTGACATGGCCGCCGATCCAGCATTCCTCACCGATGGTAACGGGACGACAGTCTTCCCATTCCCTTCTTTCTTCCACATTTAGGGGATGCCTTGCCGTATAAATATGTACACCCGGAGCGAGCAGCGTCTTTCTGCCAATGGTCACCTTGGCACCATCTAAAATAACTGCATCAAAATTGATGAAAACACCTTCACCGGCATGGATATTCTGTCCATAATCACAGTGAAATGGAGGCTCAAGATGAAGGTCTTTGGCTGAATTGGGACACAGTTCGTTGATGGTCGCCTGAAACTTGTCTGTATAATACTCGGTGACATTGAGCTTGTGCAGGATGCGCTTGACTCTTGTGCGGATACGGATCATGTCCTCACAGTGCGCATCATAGGGCTCGCCTGCCATCATTTTTTCCATTTCAGTTTTCATTTATCTAAACGTTTTCGATGGGAAGAGTTTGTGGATTGGTTTGGGTATATTGATGGTATTGTTAACCTAAAGGTAGGTGATTTTAGTAAAAAATGAGACAGTCTACTAAAATTGATAATTGGCTTCTGTTGATTTTCAAATTAAATAGGAGGGGTTCTCCCAAAAGCAATACTCCCTCCTCGGACGAATTGCCAAGAAGGGAATTTATTGAAAAGGTGTCATTGGCTTACAGCCAATAATAACACTGGGCAATCGCCTAAGAAGCTACTTTTTCAGTTTCTGCCGGTATTGGCCAGGCACTTATTTCTGCCTCACCATGGGCATAGTCATCTACCTCTATTTCTACATTTTGGTAAAACTTATTATCGGTTCCTTTTACCAAAAATGTGTAGATTGCATTTACCTTATATTTTTTTGGCTCCAGAATTACCTTCGCTTGCCCTACACACCTTGGAGGAATGGTCATGTTTACCTGCTTGGAAAAGGTAATGTTTTCGGATTTGGTCTCTTCCTTACCAATGGTAAAGGTGTTTTCCAGGGTGGAAGTAATGGTTTGGGATACTTCAGCGGATATAGGTCCTTTTGATACGCCCACGCTGGTTGTAGTGCTTTTAGAGATTCCAATCATGGTGGAATTGCTCCATGAACGTGTGGTGGATTTGGAGAGTTCTTTTGACAGGGTCAGAATGGTGTTTTGAGGAATGTCGGTAGCATTATTGGTAGAAGTGGCTATGCCGATAGGACTTCCATTTGGCACCATGACCTCATTGGTATATTCTATTCCGATCAGTTCCAAGTCTGGTCGGATGATTTGCACACTGGACACACAGTTGTTAAAGCCATAAATGGATAAATCATAATGGTCTCCAGGTCCCAGCTCCAAGGAAGCACCTCTAAGCCTAGAGTCCTTGTACAAGATTACCTGGGCTCCTTCTGGTACCTTCAGTGATCCTATTTCGTCATTCTTAAAGAACGGAAAATCAAAACTGGTGTCTTGACCGGTCCCGGCAAGGTTTTGGCGATAGCCTGTGAAGTTTTTGTGCTCATAAAACGTTACTAAGGGGTTGATCTTAGCATCATGTTCGAAGACTTCTATCGAACTGATTTTGTTATTCCAATTTGGGAGGTTGGGGTATTCTCCTTCAAAAAGCACCAAGTACCTGCCTCGAAAGCCTGTGTCCAAATAGAAATGGGCATAGCATCCAGGTGTGATTTTTATGGAACTCATTTCGTTATTTCCTATGCTGACGGTAGGATATTGCCCTTTTTCGAGTTCGACTGTTGACCCAGCATAATCTTCGAGTTTAAAAATTGTTACTGCCATAATAATTTGATTGTTAGATGGTTAAAACTTATGATGGCAAGTTATACCATTATTAAACTGCATTCAACACCGTGAAAATGGTATTTTTTACCTAAAAAATTGAAAATAAATGTTGTCATGGCCGGAAGGATCCCTTAGGTTACTATATACTTTATGGCATCTAAGGCCGAGAAGAGCAGAAAACAACCTAAAGATCAGTTGATCTTTAGGTTTTTGATTCTTTTAGTCTAATTCGTTTTGGTTTGATCTGTAGATGGAAAAATAGGCTAGGGCAGGGGTGTTTCAACGCTCGCGCAGTATTTTTTCCATTTTTTTGCCTTTAGCCAATTCATCTACCAATTTGTCCAAATACCGCAGCTGCCGGGTGAGCGGATTTTCGATTTCTTCCACCCGGTAGCCACAGATGACGCCTTTGATCAAAGGGGCATTGGGATGGAGAGTGGCCTGATCAAAGAACTCTTTAAAGGTTACCTTTTCTTCGATTAGTTGCTGTATATCCTCATTATGGAAGCCAGTAAGCCAAGTGATGACTTGGTGGAGCTCTTCCTTGGTCCTGCCTTTTTTAGTTACTTTGGTGAGGTAATGGGGATAAACCGAGGCAAAGGTCATGTTGGCGATACGTTCGTGCTGTTTGTCAGAGGTTTTCATGATATTATAGCTTTTCGGATAGTCATACGATTTTTATGGCCCCAAGTTTATCCTAGACAGTTTGAGCATTATTTTGGATCAAACAGAAAAGATGGAGGTTAGCCTATTTCGATGGCCAAACAGATTCTTGACCACCTCAGGTTTCTTTTTGGCCACGGATGAACACTGATAAACACTGATAGGGGTCAATCGGAAAAGTTTGGTACTGGCAGTTTGCTTAATGGTAACACCACGTGTAACCAAAAGGCCAAAAAGTCCCAAATGCACCAAGTGGATGCTGCAACCTGCACTGAAAGGGCGGTAAAGTTACTTTATGACTTAGAGCCTTTGTGGCTTATGATTGTTCCGATAAATAAAGATAAATTCAGTCATAACTTTTCATTCAAATCTTGTCGTCTGACGATTGCCATTATTTCAACTGTATTTTTACTGACTTTATAATAAATACAATCCACTCCACAAACGCATCGTTTATATCCCTTTTCTATATAAACTACTGATTAAAAGGAAAAAAAGTCGTTCAGCAATAATGTCAAAATATTTGTCCGCTTGAGTTATTCCCAATTTTTCAACTCCGTCATGATACATCCTAATCAAGCCGTTGACTAATTCACTTTTTCTTGAATACTCTTTATTGTCCACTTGGGCTTTTAGCCACTCGCCATTCGGTTTTGTTAATGAGATACTTTGTCTTGCGATAACGTTGCTGTTTGGTGTGAAAACACACCAAAAACGAATCGGTTCCATATTAATTCCAACGGTCAATGTATGAATCGTAGCTTGATTGTTTTAGTGAATTTTTTTCCTAATGATTGATACAATTCGGTTAATGGTAATTTCTGATAAATTCCACTCATAGCCTTCAAAATCTGTTGTGTTGATAAACTGAACAACCACCGCATCTATATCTTTGTGGTATTCTGCCAAGCTTTGGTAACCAACCACTAAACCGCCGTGATTATATTCGTAAGGATAGATTTCTTGTTCTCCTTCTTCAAACACCGACCCATTATTTAAGGCTCTAATAAAGATGGCAACGTCTTCTGCTGTTGCCAACATTCCATTATCACGTGCCTTAAAGTCTTCTTCAATTCCTACGTAATAACCGCTCATTACATCATCTAAATTGACATCGTTAATCGAAAAAAAAGTGTTGTTTAGTTCTAAAGGTTTTAAGATTTTTTCTTTGATATATTCGTGATGATTGTATCCCAAAACCTTATCCAAAATCATACGAAGCAACAAATAATTCGTATTGGAATATTCATATCCCTTGCCTGGTTTAAAACTGGCAGGTAAGTCTAAAGCAAAATCTAAGGCGTTTTTACCATTTTCTTCTTCGTTTTCCCAAAACGCTGGATTATTGGTGAAATTTGGAATTCCAGACCGATGCTGAATCATCATCTTTAGGGTGATTTCTTCCGCATTTTCAATTCTACCTCTAAGCTCTGGAAGATAATCAGTAAGCATTTTACCAAAAGACAAGTGTTTTTCTTTCACCAATTTTGTAGCAGCCACTGCAGTATATAACTTGCTAATGCTGGCAATTTTGAAGAGAGATGTTGGGTCGGCTGGAATTTTATTTTCTCTGTCTTTCCACCCACCTGTATAAAATTGGGGTTGTTTTCCTGCTTGGTCCACATAAACAATCATTCCATCAAATCCGTGTCCGATGGCTTCATCTACTTGTTCTTGAACCGTATCAGGCAACGGTAAAACCCATGCCTTTACCAAAATCCATGGCACAAAGAACAACGATATTACCGTACCGACAAGCAATACAATGCGTACAATCGATTTCGCTTTTTTGTTTTTTATCATTTTTTCTATTTCAGTCTCAGCCTAGTTATGCTGCCTAGATACTTTTCTATACATTTAATTTTCATTGAAGGTTTTCGAATTCGCCCCAGAAGCAGGAGCATTCCTCAGGAGTTTCTTAATCCATATCCTCCCCAAGGGATTTACCCGCATCCGGCATTGCGGCAACCTGGCCTCGGTCTTTTAAAAGGACCACAAGGCCATTATAGAGTGCCAGACCGGCGAAGTGGACCTTGAGGAAGCTAAGAGTACCGATTCCCTACTCAGGAAATCCCCAGGCTGCAGGACTGGTACGCTGCATACGGTGGCACGCTTCGACCAAAGGGGACACCAAACGGTGTAAGGGGAAACTTATGCCCAAAAACCATAAAGCAGCCCGAAGAGCTATTCAAAGGGCTATAACCATTACAATGAAAGGCCTAAACGTTACCAAACAGCAGGAAAAAAAGCCGCTCAGAGCTACCGATTTTTAGATTCCAACTCCAAGAACACAAAAGGGGAAAAGTTTTCCCTATAATTGTCCCTTTCCCAACACCACTCGTTTAATACTGCTTTTAGACTATACTGTTCCAGCCGTCAGAATGCTAAGCTATTAGCGGTAGTTATTTTAAATATTTATTAACTTTAACAAGTTCTAATTCGGGTGTGTCTTTTATGAGTTGATTCAATATTTTTAGATGTCCTTGTCCATAAATCACTAAAATCCTTTCTGTATTTGAATCAGCAAGTTGTCTAATATTATCGAAAATTTTAATGTTTGACTTGTACCAGTCTCCAACAGTTTCTGCTCCAATTTTATTTTTCTCATTTCCTATTTGACTTAATAGAATATAGCCAAAATGATTTTTATTTATTGCTCTGTCGGTATTAAGGTAGTAGACTGCATCTTGAATAGTACCGTTCGAAGCAATTTTATCATATTCCTTCGCCAGTTCCGTAGCATTTTCTATAATTGCGTCTATCAGTTTGGATTGGCCATTCCGTTCAGCAAAGGCAACAGTCGAGTCAAAAGCATATTGGACAGGGGAATATGCTAAAAATAAACGTTTATGGTTTAATTCTCTTGCCAAACGAAAAGCAATTTGGTCGGTCTCTTCCTCGGTCAGTTCATATGTACCGTTTAAATAACTTGTATACTTTTCGTTGAGTGCTTCCTCCGAGCGATAAGGTCGTTCCACGGCTATTTTTGTAGGATTGAATTTTTTAAGTGATTCAATTAATATTTTAATTTCTGCTTGTCTTTTCTCGCTTTTAACTTCGGTGAACTTTTGATTTACTGTATTGTTTTTTGAAGTGAAGTGTAACATTCCCAATATTGCTACTTTAGGCAAGTTCTTTTTTTCTGTGGTTGGTTTTTCTTTTTTATTTGAAATATCATTGCAAGAGAAAAACACAACGAGAAGCGAAATAATAGTCAATTTTGAAATTAAATTACAATGTTTCATTTTGTGTTTAATTACCGCTAACAGTTTGTATATAAGCAGTAGCGAATATTTGAAGCCCAAACTTTTCAGTTTACAAGATACTTAATTAAATGCAAAAACGGTTCGAGTGGGCACTCAAACCGCTATTGCTTATACACATTGCTGTGCATTCGTTCTTTTTCCTAATTTGGCGAATGAAGTCCGATTTTGTTTCCCTCCGAGTCGTGAAAAATAGCAAAAAATCCACTTTCGTCTGTGTGAGGTGTTTTAGGAACAATAATTTTTCCACCGTTGTTTTCTACTTTATCAAGAATGGTTTGCAAATTATCTCCTCCATTCAGGTAAATAGTTACTCCGTTGGCAGAAGGTTCGTAACCTTCACCTTTCATAATAACTCCTGTTACCATCTGGTCTTGGTAAGGGAACAGGCCCATTTCCATTTCTGGAAATTCTAATTTTTCAATATCCACTACTAAAATTTCTTTGTAAAAGTTGATGGCTCGTGAAATGTCCGTTGCAGGAATTTCAAAAATTGAGATGTAACTGCTCATATTATTTATGCTTTTTGTATTTGTTTCTTGGGTGGGCCTGTGGTCGGGAGTTGAAGAATTTTCGTTTCTACAAGACATAATACCGAATGTTAAGGCAATAATTGCGATAAAATTTTTTTCTTTCATTTCTAGTTTGTTTTCAACAGAACAAAACTAATAGCTGAAAGTCGGTTAAAATTGTAAAAATGCGACACCTGGATTATTTATAAAAAAGGGCTGAAAGAGCAAAACTTTCGTGAGCAATAAACTCTTTGGGGTTTATTCCTGTAAACTCTCTAAAGTCTTTTATAAAATGTGCCTGGTCAAAATATTCACTGTTATGGGCAATGTCGGTCAGGTTTTCCGACTGTTGGTTGAGTAACATTTTTAAAGCAGTTTGTAGGCGAATTAGCTTTCCTAATTTTTTAGGGCTTAAACCAATTTGTTTTTTGAAGTTTCTTTCGAGTTGTCTTCGTTTTGAAGGTTCATCTTTAAAAATTGAGGTTATTGAAGCTTTTCCGTTTGTCGATAACAAGGAATCTACGGTGTTTTTTACAATTGCATTAATCGTTTTTTCATCATTAAGCTTGTCCAAAAGAAATTTTTCGATAATGTTTATTCGCTCTTCCGTGTTTTTTGCTTTGATTATTTTTTGCTCTAAATCAGTTACTGTTTCTACTTCAAAAAGTTGATTTAATGGTGTTTCTTTATTTACCAAATTTGGGATTGGTTTATATACAAAGTTGGCAAATCCATAAGGATAAAATCGAATAGCAAATGTTTTGACAAATCCTGTTGGCTCAATGAAAAAAGGTTCAACTGTTTGTCCGAGCACCATTGCACGAGGTTGTAGTATAAATTTATTTTCGGAAGTGTACCGTTTTATATCGTCTCCGAGAATAAATGCCATTTCAATACAGCCATCCGGTACGATTCGTTGTTTTTGCGGTTCGTTTTGCATTGGTACTTCCAAAGTCCAATAACAACTCACAAGCGATTTTAAGTCTATATGTGGTTCGTATGTTTGATAATCCATTATCGTTCGGGAATTTTTTCAGAGTTACGAACAATGACCTGCTATAATGAGTGCGGATTAGAAGGCACGGATCCTTCCTCTTTCACAGATCCACGCCTTGATTTAAAGTTAAAACTTGTGGCGGACTTTTCAATCACCAAGAAAATATCTTTACCGATGAAGCCCCATTCATTCATCACAATTGCGATCAGCCGATTCATTTTAGTCCTAATATTTTTCGCGTACGTTCAGGGTACCTGCTATAGAGCGCAAAACCAGTCGTTCCAATTCCGAGCAAAAGGAGGAGGAGGTATATTCCTGAGTGTCGTGACTTTACAGTGCTGAAATCTATGATTGTTCGGTAACCACCTTATAAAGTACATGTTTCATGGCGTGTTTTGACCGCATAGCTTTGTGGAAAAAGCAAAAGTGATGAACCTA
>JGI2924J29684_1077236_pt1 | contig 14911 bp, 17 predicted proteins | sample BenlonsequencITS_FD_29684 | JGI IMG/M metagenome (IMG submission 29684)
CCTCCGTTCGACGGTTTGTCCATCTCGGTTTGCTGCAACCAGACTGGGGCATGCGACCAAGTTGGACGCAGGCAAACCGGATGTAACAAATAGTGCCGTTATGTGTGTTTGGGCGAACAGGAAAAGCACCCTCACTGCAGCACAACCGACCCCTCGTGGGACATGGCAACAGCATCAGGGCATCTACCTGCTGCTTCTCAGAAGCTATGTACCCTCTTGGAAAGGAGGTCCCCCAGAGAGAGCATGCTTGGCTTCCGAAAACACACATAGCGGCACTATTTGTTACATCCAGCTCTGGGAGGTGCCCGGCACCCGCACCCGCCCATTCTAGGGCTCATCCGAGAGGCACGCGTCCACGTTTGTTCGGTGCGGCCGGGCCCATATGTCAGCCAGCGTCGCGAATCACGTTACGGATGGCCTGCATGGAGAGGTCAACGGCGGCGATCTCGTCCGCACAGCGCTTGAGCTCGGCCTGCATGAGCTCGGGGTTCTCGATGGTCTTCTTGTACTTGATCTTGTGCTCGAGGGTCGCCCAGAAGTCCGTGGCGATGGTCCGCAGCTGGATCTCGACGGCGGGCAGCAGCGCAGCGGCGCCCCTGTGGAGTCGCACGATGAGGTGGAGGCTCCTATAGCCGTTCGGTTTGGGATGGGCGATGTAGTCCTTCTCGTTCAGGACCTCCACCTCGTCGCGGGAGCGGACCCAGGCGGCGGTGGCGTACACGTCGTCCACGAAGGCGCAGTTCACACGTAGGCCCACGATGTCGTTGATGCCCACGGAGAGCGCGTCGTCGAAGGTGGTGCCGCAGGACCCCTTGCGCGCGATCTTCTCCATCAGGCTCGCGGGGGACTTGACTCGCGACGTGTGATAGACCACGGGCTTCAGGTCGTCGGAGTCGCTGCGTGAGCGGGAGAACTCCTCGATGAGGTCGTCCATCTGCTGACGCGCGGCAAGGAGCGTCGCATAGCGCTCGCCGTAGTAGGCCTCGGGCGACGGTGCGGCCCCCGGCACGGGCCCTGGCGTGACCTCTGGTGCGATGCCTGGCACGGCGTGCGAGGCTGTCCCTGGCATGCGGCGTATATCATTCGTCTGACATTCCGTCATGGGCGGTTCCCCTTCCTCACGGGCAGCGGCATCGACACGGTCATGGTCACCCTGCGATGGTCGGACGAGACGGACGCGCGGGCCCTGCCCCCGTGCGCCTCCGCAACCGCACGGACCATCGCGAGACCGATGCCAAAGCCGCCGACGTGGTGGTCGCGCGACCTGTCGGACTGGTAGAAACGGTCGAACCAACGACGGACATCGGCGGGGTCGGCGTCGTCGACCGCGTTGGAGACCGAGACCTCGACTTGGCGCACATGGCGCTCGACGCGCACCGAGATGGCCGCGCCGACGGAAGAGTACTTGAGCGCGTTGTCGAGAAGGGACCCCACCATGCGCGCGAGATACTGTCGGTTTCCACGGACCCATGCGCCATCCATGCGCCCCATCTCGAGTTCGTGGCCCTCGAGGAGCGCCCGCGAGCGGAAGGAGGACACCTGCTCGCCGACCAGCTCGCCGACATCCACGACATCATCGCGCGCGATGGCGGCCGACGCGCGGGAGAGGACGATGAGGCTCTCGGTGAGCTCGCTCATGACGGCAACCTGGCGCTTGATGTCGAGCAGCCACTCGTTGTCCTCGCCGATGTCCATGGCCAGGATGTCTGCGTCGGCGGAGATGATCGAGACGGGCGTCCTGAGGTCGTGCCCGGCATCGACCACGAACTGCCGCTGAGCCACCTGCGAGCGGACGATGGGCGCAACGATGCGCCGAGAGAGCAGGGCAAAGACGAGGGTGGTGCCCACCATGACCGCAAGCGATATCCACGAGATGGCGAGCGTGCTGTAGCGTAGGGTGTCACTCTGGCTGGTCCGGTCGAGAAACGCCACGGTCATCGACCCGTCCGAGCCATGTCGGATGCGGTAGCGGTAGCCTTCTATGCTCCCGGAGTCCGGGCCGGCGCGCCGGTAGACCTCCTGGGCAAGGCGCAGGGCCGTGTCCCCGTCCAGCAGGCCGATGCCGTCGAGGTTCACGCCGGTGACGGAACCCGAGGGGTCGATGCTGGCCACGAAGAACTGCGCGCCGAGGATGTCATTGATGCTCGCGCTACCGGTGGAGGGCAGGCTCACATAGCCGGACGGCACGCTGCCGTCGTAATCGAGGACGATGTCGAGGACGGCGTCGGCCGTCGCGTCGAGCTGCTGCCGCCTGAGGAACGTGGACGAGACGATGATGAAGGCCAGCATGACGAAGAGCGCCGCAGCGACCGACGCGGTGAGCTGTGCCCTAAGCCTGCGCTCCATCTCCATCGGCGCTCACCAACCTCCAACCATCCCCCTCCGCCCCCTCGACGCGCAGAGACGAGCCGAGCGCCTCGAGCTTGGCGTTGAGGAGACGTGCATAGAGCTCCACCGTCCCCGACAGCGCCTCTCCGTCCCAGATGTGATCTACGAGCCAGGACGCGGCAACCGGCGTGCCACCGGCGTTCGCGAGCGCCGCCACCATGGCGGCCTCGTGAGGATCAACCCTCAGCGCCCCCCGCTCGGTCGAGAGCCGTGCCGCATCCGTCTCGATGCAGAGGTCACCACAGCGCACGACGGAGGATGCCCCGGAGCGGGGGCGCGCGGCGGCACGCACGCGTGCCACGAGCTCGCGCGCATCGAAGGGCTTGGAGATGTAGTCGTCCGCCCCGAGGTCGAGGCCGAGGACCCTGTCGTCCACCTGGGTCTTTGCGGTAAGGAGGATGGTGGGGGTGGTGTTGCCCTCGGAGCGCATCGAGCGCAGCACCGCGAGTCCGTCCATCTCCGGCATCATGATGTCAAGGACCGCCACGTCAAAGTAGCCGTTGCACAGCATCTGAAGAGCCTCGGCACCATCGTGCGCCACGTGGACCTCACAGTCCGAGCGGGTCAGTATCGCCGTCGTCGCGCGTGCGAGGCTCGCGTTGTCTTCCGCCAAAAGGACGCGCATGGAACTCCCAACGTCGGGGTACAGGGCAGGGCCAGCTCACGGCGCCCCTGGCCCTGCTTATACCCAAACGGTACGCACGTACCCTGCCGCAGCGGGACGCAACGCCGCGACACCACAAGCTTCGGGCGCCATCACGGCGCCATCACGACGACCGCCCGCCGTCAGACACCCCTCACGACGACCGCGGCCTGCGCGGCAGGACGCTGCGCCTGCAGGCACGATAGGTCACGACAAGGTAGGCGGCAAAGGCTGCCAGCACCGTGGCAAGCACGACGCCGTAGTTGACGTTGCCCCCAGGCACCCCCAAGATCTCCAGGATGCCGTCTGCCGCAATGAAGCCGGACAGGTCATGCACGGTCGCCATGGCGGAGGGCACGAGGAAGTACACGCAGACCTGGGCGAGGAGCGCCCGCGAGAGCTCGCGGTCCTCCGCCCCCAGACGTCGCAGCTCGCAGAAGGTGCCACGGCTCTTCGACACCTCGCTCATCTGTTGCAGCGCCAGCACCGCGACGGCTGACACCACGAAGGCCACGCCAAAGAACAGCACGATGTAGACGAGGGTGCCCACCATCGCCTGGAAGTCGGCGTCGCTGACCAGGGCGCTGTCGCCTCGGGGAACGGCACGTATGCCAACGGCCAGGCCCAAGGCGCAGACGCCGACGGCGAGCAGGGCACTCGCGCTGGTGAGCGCGGCACAGCTGCCTGCCACGTGGGCCTCGAGCTGACGCACCACGAAGCAGGTAAGCCCCTTCAGGTACACGCCGCGAGCACGACGGACCGCCGACGAGACGATGGACGCGCCTGCGCGGAGGAGCAGGTAGGTCCCCAGGCAGGCCAGGATGGCCACCGGGATCATGAACGCCATGAACATCTGGGCCGACCACCAGCAGATGCCATACGCGCTCCCCAGGAGCGCCAGCCCCGCCAGCAGCTCGAGCACGACCATGGCCTTCGGGCGCACGCGCGCGGCGTCGGAGACACGGCGCGCCTGCATGAGGTCCAGGAGCGACGTGCGCCTGAGCTCCGCAAGGGAGCCCAGGGCGGAGGCAACCGACACGGCCAGGAAGCTCATGGTCGCAAACCAGGCCCCCTCGGCAGACGCGACGACGACCGGCCTCCACGCGAGCCCAAAGGCCCATGAGGCGAGCGCGGCAAAGGCGGGAGAGAGGGCGACGCCGAGGGAGATGCCCACGACCAGCGCGCCTGCGGCCACCAGGGCGCACTCCATGAGCAGGACGGAGGCGACAGAGCCCCTCCCCATGCCGACGAGCTCCATCATGGCGAGCTCCGCCTTGCGACGACGCACCAGGAAGCGGTTGGCATAGCGTGCCAAGAAGCAGAACACCACCACCGAGAAGACCCCGAGGGGTGCCACGACGTCTGCGGCCTGGGTGAAGACCTCAAGCGACACCGAGCCGGTCCCCAGCGCCAGGAGGTAGTCCCGACACGAGGCATAGGTGTAGAGCAGGCAGGAACAGAACGCGAACGTGGCGAAGTAGACCGAATAGTCATTCAGGTTGCGTCGGACGCCCCCCAGGGCAAGCTTGATTTCGAGCAACATGGGCCCCCTCTCCTAACCCCTGGATCCCAGCCTACGCTGTCCTACGATCCCACGCGCCATGAGGTAGGTGACCATGAGATAGGAGCCATACACGGTCACGAAGGCGATAGCGGTGACGAGCACGGGGACAAGCCAGCTCGCCTTCCCCAGCATGGCCACGACCTTCATGACCTGCGAGAGCGCGACTGCGCTGTGCGCCAGGGCCACCAGAAGCGGCAACAGGAAGAATGCGAGCACCTGCGCGAAGAGCGAACCCATGGCCATGCCGGACGGGCAACCGAGCTCGAAGAGCAGACGATAGCTGGGCGCGGCGTCCGAGGCAGCCGAGAGCTGTTGGATGGCGAGGATGGCGGCACAGGCGATCACGAGTACGAAGCCTATGTAGATGGCCAGGTACGAGATGATGGCGGTTGTCCCACGCGAGCTCTTCTCTATCTCCGTGCGCGTGGAATAGAAAACGGCGCCCACCCCCTCCGGCTCCACGCCCAGGGCTTCCCGGACATCCTCGAAACGCCTGTCCCCCTCCTCGACCGGCACGGAGTAGTTCAGGTTCACGCAGATGGAGCTTGGCGTCACGGAGGCCACGACGTCATCGGGCACGACGCAGAAGCCATAGGAGTAGTCCGAGTTGCGTAGCGTCGCCGCAGCAGACGAGTCAACCGACGACGCGACGGGGACGAGCGTGCGCCCACCCAGCCTGAGCGGTGTTCCCGCAGACATCACGTCATCAAGGAAGTCCCCGAGCACCTCGCCCGAGGCCGTGCCACATGCCAGCAGGTAGCCACCATCGCCCAGCTGGACCTCCCCCAGGCCGCACGCACGCCGCGCGGCATTGTACTCGGAGGCCGCGACGAGGTAGAGCGAGTCGTCCTGGTAGGTCCCGGGAACCTGCCTGCCCTGTACCAATGCCCCCGAGGCGTCGGACAGCGCACCCAGGGTGAGGGCCCCGCCGCCCTCGACGTCGGCGCCATCGTAGCGCGAGACCATGACGACCTGCCGGGAGAACGAGGCGAGGTCCACGCCATGGCTCCCCAGGAACGTCTCGGCGTCCTGATGGCGCAAGCCTGCGTCCCTCCCATCCTGTCCCCCATGTGAGCGCTGGTACAGCTCGATCGAGGCATCGTAGGGCGCCCTGCGCGCGACCTCGCCGCTCAGACCTGCGCAGATCCCCAGGCCGCCCGACACGCTCGTGATCGCCAGGAAGAGGATGAGGGACACGACGCCCATCGAGACCGACACGGTATTCACCCGGGATGAGAGCTGTCGCACCGTGAACATGTTGAGACCTCGGTAATAGCCTCCCCTGAAGGCCCGAGCCACATGGAACAGGACGCCCGACAGAGAGAGAAAGAACACGACCGTGCCCACGAAGACGATTGCCGTCGTCAGGAAGAAGCCGTTGTACTGGTCGGGACTCTCGATGGGCAGGCCGTCACGCAGCAGGCGGGCATACGCCCAGCCGATGAGGCCCACACCCAGCATGACGCCCGCAAGCGTCACGGGAAGGTTGCGAGCCCGCATCCGCTCGTTGGTGCGCGCGGCACCCATGAGTTCGACGAGCCGGACCTTGCGTAGCGTCCGCAGGTTGAAGACGAGCATCGTCAGGAACACCGCGACGAAGCAGCCCAGGGTGAAGAGGGCCGCCATCGAGGAGAAAGTGAAGGCGAAGTTGGTGACCGTGTCGTTGAACAGCGCCGCCGTCATGAAGACGAGCAGCTGTGAGAGCAGCACGCCCGCCGCCAGCCCAACCACGAACGACGCCACCGACGCCAGGAAGGTCTCGAGCACGAGGACGAGGGACACCTGGGAGCGCGTCATGCCCAGCAACTGGTAGAGGCCAAGCTCGCGCTTGCGGCGCCGAACGAGGTAGTTGTTGGCGTAGACCATGAGAAAGCCCAACACCAGCGCCAGGAACACCGTGACGAACCGCATGATCAGAGCGATTGCCTGGACCATGGAGCGGGTGTCCTCGGAGAGGAACGCCGCCTGGTCGGAGATGGTGTTGAATGCGTAGAACACGGCGACGCCCAGCGAGAGCGTGACGAAGTAGACGGCATAGTCGCGCAACGACTTGCGCACGTTGCCGAGGGCGAGCCTAAAGAACATCTCCCTGTCCTCCCCCGATCGTCGCGACGACGTCCATGATCTGGTCGAAGAAGGCACTGCGGACGAGGTCCCCGCGCCTGAGCTCAGTGAAGATCCTCCCATCCTGGATGAAGAGCACGCGGCGGCAGTAGCTCGCCGCGAAGCTGTCGTGGGTGACCATGAGGATGGTCGCGTCGAGCTGCTCGTTCAGGGCATCGAAACGCTCGAGGAGGAGCTTGGAGTTCTTTGAGTCAAGGGCGCCCGTGGGCTCGTCCGCAAGAACGAGCGTGGGACTCGTCACCATGGCGCGGCAGGCGGCGACGCGCTGGCGCTGCCCACCCGAGGCCTGGTAGGGGAACTTGCCGAGAACCTCCACCACACCCAGTGCCTGGGCCATGCGCTCCACGCGCCCATCGACCTGGGCGGGATCCACGTGGGCGATGGTGAGCGGCAGGGCGATGTTCTCGCGGCAGGTCAGCGTGTCAAGCAGGTTCGAGTCCTGGAAGATGAACCCCAACTGCTCCCTGCGGAAGGCCGCAAGCTGCTTGGAGCGCATGTGCGTCGCGTCGACGCCATCGATGAGGACGCTCCCCGCCGTCGGGCGGTCGATCGTGGCGATGCAGTTGAGCAAGGTGGTCTTGCCCGAACCCGAGGGGCCCATGATGGCGACGTACTCCCCCCTCTCGACAGAGAACGACACGCCGTCGAGCGCCCGCGTGGCGCTGCCCAGCCTCCCGCCGTAGACCTTCTCGACGTTCACGACCTCAAGGGCCTTGTTCATGGCACATACCGCCTTTTCTCGTTGCGATGGGCTTATCGGGGGGAGACCCAGAGCAGCACCAGCATGCCGATGCCCAGGCCAAAGTAGCAGACGGACCACAGGACCCACTGCAGGGGCGTCATGTCCCCGTTGAGGCGCCTCTCGTTCGCCTCCCAGAACCGCTGGGCCGTAGGGTTCATCCTCTTCATGTCTCCTCCTCTGCTTCCGTCGATGGGTGCCCCCCTTGGGGCACGACCCCATCATGGACGCGGGGGGACATGGGTGCCATCGATGTGGCTTACAGATGGGTGACGGTTTCGTAAGATTGGCAAGGGCGCCTGCGGACGGGCAGAGACGGATGCCATGCCGGGGACCGACGTAGGGTCATGCGAGGCGGGCGCCGGAGGGCAGGCGTGGGGCGCCTACGAGGAGATCTGGTCCACGTAGTGCATGCGGTTCGTGGGAAAGGAGATGCTCACCCGCGTCCACGAGCCGCACTCGGACGCGATGGACACGTGCAGGCCCATCTTGTCGCAGAGCCTCTTGACCAGGAAGAGTCCGATGCCCGTGGACCGCGACGAGGACCGCGAGCGGCCCCTCTCTCCCACGAACCCCTTGTCGAAGACGCGGGGGAGGTCGGCTGCGGGAATGCCCATCCCATTGTCCTCGACCTCGAGCACCACGTGCTCGCTGGCACGCCCCACGTCGTGCCGCGTGGCCCGAAGCGTCAGCACGGCGCCACGGGCACCGGGACCCTCCGTGGGCGCGCGGTACTTCGCGGCATTCTCCACGAGCTGGCCCAGAATGAAGGCAACCCACTTGGCATCCGAGAAGACGACCAGGTCGAGGCCTTGCGCGGACACCGACACGCCCCGGTCGATGAGGCTGCGCGCATGCGTCCGCAGGGCATCACGCACGACCTGGGAAAGGGGCAGCTCTCGGACAACGTAATCCCTGTCGAGGCTGCCCGAGCGTGCGTAGTAGAGGGCCTGTTCCACGTATCCGTCTATACGCCCCAGCTCGCGGAGCATGGCCGAGGACAGCGCGCCGGGGTTGTTGTCGGCCATGAGCCGTGCGGCCGCGATGGGAGTCTTCACCTCGTGGACCCATGCCTCAACGAACGTGCGGTAATCGGCCCCCTCCGAACGGACGGCGTCGATGCGGGAGCGGAAGTCCTGCGCGAGGGCGTCAAAGGCCTCCCATGCCAGGCGGCCCTCGAGAAAATGAGGCTCCTCCACCAAGTCAGGCATGGACAGGGGACCTGCGGCCTCCCTGCCTTCGGGCCCCTCGCGCACGATGTGCCTGCCGACGGAACGCCAGAACGAACGACGGGCGAAGTACGACACGAGCAACCTCGCGAGGGCGGATGCCACGAGAATGACCGTCACGAAGGCCAGCACGGAGTCACCCATGCCTGCCCCACGCAGGACGAGCTGCACCGCCAGGATGGAGGCAACCGTCACGAAGAGGGCGGCCACGTGGTCGGCCGCATAGCGGACGAGGCTCATGGGCGCACCGAGTAGCCCTGGCCGCGATGGGTCACGAGGAGTTGGCCACAGCCTATCTTGGAGAGGGTCTGGCGGAGACGGTTCACGTTCACCGTCAGCGTGTTGTCGTCCACGAAGGTGTCGGAGTCCCAAAGCTCGCACATGATGGTCTCGCGGGGGACGATGACACCGGAATTGCGCATGAGCAGCGAGAGGATGCGCAGCTCGTTCTTGGTGAGCTCCACATCCCGGCCGTTCGCTAGGGCACGCGAGCGCGCAACGTCCAGCGACAGCCCCCCACAGGCGAGGGTGGACCCGGAAGCGCCGCCTACGCGACGCAGGAGTGCCTCCACATGGGCGAGGAGGACGTAGCTGCTGTAGGGCTTGGAGACGAAGTCGTCCGCGCCAAAGGTCATGCACATGACCTCGTCCATCTCCGTGCTGCGGCTCGTCACCACCATGATGGGCACACCCGAATGGGCGCGCAGCTCGCGGCACACGGTCGTGCCGTCCAGCCCCGGCAGCCCCAGGTCAAGCAGGACGAGGTCGGGCGAGGCCTCCAACACGTCCTCGACCAGGCTGTCGAACACATGAGGGGTGACCACCTCGTAGCCACTCCTACCCAAAAGCTCGCAGAGAGACGAGCGCAGGGGCGCATCGTCCTCGACCACCACTATCCTTGCCATGCGCACGGCCTCCCAATCCGCTCGCGTGAGTCCTCCTCGCCTAGGATACGACAGGGGCGCAGCGGCGTCATGCCGGCAGGACCGCCAGGGCTATGAGCAGCTGGGCGGCGTAGTACACCGAGAGGCTCGCGGCACGCCGGAGCGCCTTCCGTCCTCTTGTGCGCCCCGTGCCGGACGGGCGCGACGTGCCAGTCGGGTCCCCTGCGACGCACGCGGCCTTCACGGAGGATGTGGCTCCAGCGGCCTCTGCGGGGGATGCGGCGGCCCCAAAGGCGTTCAGCGCCAGGAGCGAGTCGGACAGCAGGAACAGCAGGGCCCCGACGGCAAAGGAGAGGGCCGGCGGCGACGGCATCGCAACCGCATCCACGACGGCGAAGCCCGCCATAAGGCAGACGGTCAGGAGATAGGCCCCATAGGCGCAGCGGCGGTATCCCGTGACCGAGAGCCGTCGGGCCATCCAGCCGAGAAGGACGGCCGTCCCCGTCAGGCCCACGGACAGACCTGCCGCGGGCTGGCTGCAGCGGGGCACGAGGACGGCAAGGTAGGCGACATGACCGAGGAAGAACATCACGGCACCTTGACCGAAGAGGTGACGTCGGCGCGTGAGGACGAAGCGCAGCGCATGGAGCACGTCGCCTGCGGCCCCCAGAAAGAGCCCCAGACACACGAGGGCAGCAGGGGCCACCGACGCACCCGACTGGGAGTCCCCTTGCGCGCATGCGGCCAGGCCCACCACGCCCAACAGCACGAACGCGGCAGACGCCAGTGCCTTGAGCACGGCGGCGGAAACGTAGGCGTGCCGCAGGTCCGCGCGGATGAAGAGCGCCTGCAGCAGACAGCCCACGATGACGGTCACAATCGCGGCGGGGGGCATGGCGGCTACGACGGGAGCTACGTCAGCGACTGCACTGGGCACGTTCTTCTCCTTGGGTGATCGCTCGTGACGGGCGTGGGGCCGGGACGGGCGGGTCGTCACCACTTCCAGAGGTGGGTCGGCGACACCGCCGACGGTCCCACGGTAGCACGTCCGCATGGTATCCGCCGGGCGTCGTCGTGTGCTCCGGCAGCCATCGTCGCGGCGATGCTCAAGGGTGCGGAGAAGAGGGCAAGGGAGCTGTGCGCGATGCAGGCAAACCTGTCCGGGAACGACAAGGACACCCTCGATGCCTATGAGCGCGACTTCATCGGCCGGTTCGCCCACAGCTCGAGCGCCATCGAGGGCCGCACCCTCTCGCCCATCGAGACCCAGCTCGTCCCCGAGAGCCGGCACGAGGTCGCGCAGCGTCCCCCTGGGAGGGGAGCAGTAGTTTCGGGAGGCCACCTATACTTTCCACGCGGCTCCGGGGTGTGGTGCAGCTTGGTAGCGCATCTGCTTTGGGAGAAAAGGGCCGCTAGTTTGAATCCAATTGACCGGATTACGAAGCAGCAGGTTACAGGCCTACTTTAATTACTGAAACTTCTTGTGTAACACGAGACTGAAAAAGTCAGGCCATTGAATCGAAAAAGGCCGGGTCCCTGCGGCTCGGCCTTCAGTGTGAAGATAGATAAACGCATCATTTGGTTCGTGCGCTGGCGCCATGGCGTCCACAATGTTTGCACACGCATGGCATGGTTCTCATTTGTGGCGCTTGTAGACCTCGCGCCTGTGGGCCACATCGACCACGAGAACCAAGAGAACCTCGTCCTCCATGTCGCACACGATGCGGTGGTCGCCGACCCGATAGCGCCACAAGCCCGACAGGTTGTGTCTCAGGGCCCTTCCTCTTGTGCGGGGGTCTTCGAGTTTCGACACACTCTCAAGCTCGTCGAGAATCCTCGACGAGACCGAGCGATCGAGCCGTCGCAGGGCCTTGTCGGCGGCCTTTGTGAACTTAATCCTCCAGGCCACAGTGCGCCCTCACCTCATCGAGGCTGTAGGTCTCTAGCCGCCCCGCTCGATAGTCTTCGATGTCCTTGAGGATTCCGTACTCGTACTCGAGCCTGTCGATGGACTCCGCAAGGGCCTCGGTCATATAGAACGTCTTCGTGCGCCCCGTAGACTTTGCCAGCTGGTCGTACCTTGCGACCAGCTCCTTAGGCATTCTCAATGCCGCAGTCGCAGTTTCCATCACGCACCTCCCAGTTCGTTTGTTTGCGTGTTATACAGTTTAACACATTAACACAGGGGGGGGGTGACCGCTGTCGAGGGGTCGCGCTGACCGCTCCGTCCAACGAACGGCCGAGGGGATCTGCGAGCTCCCAGGCTTTTCTCTAGTGCAGAGTCCATTTTTCCCGCTCATGCATCACAGGTAGGTGACTCGGTGGGCCTTTCGGAGAAGTCCTCGTGATGCTTCGGGGCGCAGTCATATACGACGTCGTCGTTGGCACCTCGTCTATTAAAAATCGAAGGAGGTGAGGTGCTCTCATGTCAGCGGCGCTGGCAAGGATTGACGCCTCGCTCATCCTAGCGAGCGCCTTTCTGCCTCAGCGAGTCCAGCTCAGCGAAGCTCTCCGCCGTCTTGATCAGGGTGTCTCTGCGTCCGTCTTCGCACCTCTCGTACAGGTTCGTGAGGTATGTCTTGCGCTCAGCCAGAGCACTTACGGAGACAGGCCTCCCCACCAGCTCGTCGAGGGTCACATCGAGAACATCCGCGACGGCACAGACGTTCTCGATGCTCATGCCATTGACTCCGTATTCCCACTTTCCGTAGGTGTCGGCCTTCATCCCCAGCTTGGCAGCCATTTCCCTTGCTGTCATCCCGCGTTCTTTGCGCAAGCGCTTCAATTGCAGCATCTAGACTCCAAAGAATGATTTCCAATCCAAATCTTAGGGGATCATCCCCGCGTGAGCGTCCTCATTGAGAGGTCGGCGATGATGTTCGCACACTGCCGCGCTGCCTCCCCTATCCGCGTCTTTGCCTTGTGCGCGTTGTGCGTCTCAAGGCGCTTGATTTCGTAGGTGATACCATCCACCGACACGTCTGCCGTATTGGAACCTGGTTTGGGATCATCCCCGCGCGTGCGGGGAGCAGCGTACGTCTCCTACCTCAAGCAGATCCAGGCGATGTGCGGCGTGCAGGTGACCCGCGACGAGGGCGCCACCTCGGCGCTCGCGCGTCAGAGGAGGGAGTCCCCGCTGGCCAGATAGGAGGTGCGGATGGCCGGGCTCGTCGGCAGGGAGGAGCCGCGCCTCTGCACGCCGCCACTGAGGGAGCTGACGCCCGACACCACGCTCGGGTTCGACGTCATCCGCTTCGCCACGGAAACCCTGGGCATGTCCCTGCGCCCGTGGCAGAGGTGGCTCCTCATCCACGCCCTCGAGGTCGTGGGCGACTTCGGCGGGGACTGGCACCTCCGCTTCTCGACAGTGCTCACCCTCGTGGCGAGGCAGAACGGCAAGACGGCGGTCATCGGCGTGGTCACGCTCTACTGGCTCTACATGCTCCACGCCGCGCTGGTCATCGGCATGGCGCAGGACCTCACCCGCTCGGGCGACACCTGGGACGCGGCCGTCGCGATGGTCGATGACACGCCGTCGCTCAGGGCGGAGCTCGTGCGCCCGAAGCGCGGCAACTCGGGCCGCGACCTCGTGCTCACGCACCGCAGGCACTACGTCACCAAGCCGCCGACGCGCGGGGCGGGGCGCGGGCCGTCGGCACAGCTCGTCATCATGGACGAGATGCGCGAGCAGCAGTCATGGGACGCCTGGGACGCCATGGCCGACACGACGCTGACCCAGGAGAACGGCATCATCTGGTGCGCCTCAAACGCGGGCGACGCCCTCTCGATCGTCCTTCGCTCGAAGCGGTTCCAGGCGCTCAGGGCCATCGGAGACCCGGACGGCTGGCGCGTCTCCCAGAAGGACCTCGCGGCGCTCAACCTCCCGGAGGACGAGGCGCTCGGCCTCTTCGAGTGGAGCGCGGCCCCAGGCCGCGACGTGTGGGACACGGAGGGGTGGCGCGAGGCCAACCCCTCGCTCGGCCACGGCCTCACGGAACGCAAGCTCCGCGCCTCCATCTCGGGCAAGACCGAGGCGGGCGCGCGCACCGAGAACCTCTGCCAGTTCGTGGGCGTGACGGAGGACCCGCCGTTCCCGGACGGCGCGTGGGAGGCGGGAACCGACGCCGCGAGCGAGATAGCGCCCGACAGCACGCTCTGGTGGGCAATCGACGTGAGCGCCAACCGCATGCACAGCTGCATCGCCGTGTGCGGCCTGCGAGCCGACCGCACCTACCACGTCGAGGTCGTGGCCTACCGCCCGGGCCTCGGCTGGGTGAGCGGCTGGCTCTCCGAGAGGGCCGACCCGGCACGCCCCATGCGCATCGCCTACCAGGGCAGGGGAGCACCCGTCACGTCCATGGCCGACGTGTACGGACAGGTGGACGGCGTGGAGCTGGTGCCCGTGCAGGGCCCTGACGTCCCCGCCTACGCGGGCCGGTTCTGGGACGGCGTGGCGGCGCTCGACCCAGGGGGCGTCGATGGCGAGGGCAGCGACGCGGTGCCGGTGCGACACAGGCCGCAGCCCGTCCTCGACCTCGCCGCCGCCATCGCCCGCACCAGGGCGTCGGGCGACGGCGCGTGGATGTGGGACAGGAGCGGCAGTGCGGAGGACATCTCCCCGCTCGTCGCCTGCGCGACGGCGTACGGGCTCGCCACCGCCGCGACCGCCGAGGAGCAAACCGAGAGCGCCTACGAGGAGTGCGGGCTGACCGTGCTGTAGCCCACGCCGTGCCACGACACTCACAAGAGGAAGACGATGGTTACGCTCGATGACTTGGCGGCGATCGCCGCGCGGCACGACACCTCCATGAGCTGGGCGCTGCTGCGCGCGCTGCCCGCCCGTGGGGTCTCCGTGCGCCTTCCGCGCGCGAGGCGCCACGCCCACGACCACGGGCGGGCCTACGAGGTCACGACCGAGGAGGCCCTGTGGTGCATGCGCCACAACCGTGACGTCATCGGGGCGGTGCGCTAGCTGCGGCGCTCCATGTCCTCGCGTATGAGCCGCTTGACGTACCCGGCCTTGTTGGGCTGGGCGTCGAGCCATGCGAGGAGGTCGGCGTCCACCGGCATGAAGCGTATCGACACGTTCTTGGTGCTCCTCTTCTGGTACTTTGCGCTCGCCCTCTTCTGGGCCTCGGTCTGCATGCCCCTCTCCTTTCCGTATGTGAGGAAGTGATATGATGGTGGAAGCGAGTTTGATTACCAGTCGAAACGACACTGCCCCAAAACGCATCGCAGACCCCGTGAGCACGTTTCGCGGTTTGATTACCAGTCAAAACGACACTGCCCCAAAACGCCTATGGGAGGACTAACGCATGGCAATTGTTTGATTACCAGTCA
>JGI2924J29684_1077235_pt1 | contig 14905 bp, 14 predicted proteins | sample BenlonsequencITS_FD_29684 | JGI IMG/M metagenome (IMG submission 29684)
GGCCAGATCCGGGGCTACATTCGGGATTAATCGGACGGCTAATACTTTAGGTTTTAGAGGCTCTATCATGGTTATCCTCCCAATCTACTGCCGGACGTTTTCTATAGTCCGACGTTTTATTTGTTTTCAACGTTTTTGGATTTAGGTTTCTCTTCGAATACCGGTAATTTAGGCAGGATGGCTTCTAATTCAGGGTGTGGGCGGGGTATAACATGACAACTGATAAGCTCTCCGACTCGCTCAGCAGCGGCTGCTCCCGCATCAACGGAGGCTTTTACCGCTCCCACATCTCCTCGAACCATGACCGTCACTAAGGCGCCTCCAACTTTTACTTTCCCGATTAGGGTGACATTGGCTGCTTTGACCATGGCATCTGCCGCTTCAATAGCTCCTACGACTCCACGGGTTTCTACCATTCCTAGTGCTACCAAATCTTCTCTTATAGCCATTTGTGTTTGCTCCTCTCGCTATCGTTTTATTACTAGGTTTTATGACTCTACTTATATAAAGCAGGACTTCCATGTTACTAATAACCTCAACCGCTACAATGGAATCAAATGATATTAATTACAATCAGTACATTGATTTAGTCCTCGACAACTGGTAGTCTGATAAAAGGAACAAGGCGATCACAAAACCTTCGGGACTCATTTAGTTAGTTAGACAGTAGCGATCACCATAGTATTAGTTAAGGTTATCTTCAACTCCTTTCATAAAATCGTCTTTGAATCTAATATGCAAATATTATGCCATTTCAAAAACTATTGTTTATCTTAGAAAAATCCAAACTTTCTATTGTTTAAACTCATAAAAGGAGAAAAAATAAGTCAACCTTGACTTCATTAAGTCAAAATCTTTATTTTAATGACTATTACATTACTTAATAAGCATACTAATTGGAAAGTTAAAAATTAACAAATAATTCTTAGGGAAAATCGGTGACAAAGAAGGGTTTTTTATAAATCAAGTCGAAAATGAATAATAAGTCATAAATGATTTAGTTTTATCTAACTGTTCTTACTCGTTTGTCTTTATATATACAATATCCTATTCAAGAGGAGGAATAAGCAGGATGAATACGGAACCTGAAGCGTTAGATTTTAACACACTTAAAAAAATCCTTGACAATTCCCATGATGAAATCTATGTAACAAACGCTAAAGGAATCGTCATTTACGTAAATAATGCCTGTGAAAAACATTACGGTGTAAAATCCTCAGAAATTATAGGCAAAAAGTCGAGGGAAATATCTGAGAAGAAATATTGGGGACCTCGAGTCAGCCCCATCGCCATTGATAAAAAAATGAGCATCACACTTGAGCAAAAAACATGTACCGGCAAAACATTGCTTACTACGGCAACTCCTATCTTCGACTCTAATGGCAACATTGAAATGATTATTGAAAATTCTCGAGACGTTACTGAATCGGAAGGTATCAAACACGAATTAGAGAAAAGCACTAAGCTATTAATGAGATATGAAAAAGAAGTCGCTGTTCTTCGTGAAAAAGAAACTAAAATACCCGACTATGTTTGTAAAAGTTCAAAAATGGAGTCTCTTTTAACACTTGTTCGACGAATCGCTGCTGTCAATTCAACAGTTCTTTTGCTTGGCGAATCCGGATCCGGAAAAAGTCACATGGCTAAATATATCCATAATAATAGTCCAAACAAAAACGGCCCTTTTATTACTGTTAACTGTGCTTCAATCCCCTCTGAACTGATGGAAGCCGAAATGTTCGGGTATTCTAAAGGTGCTTTTACCGGAGCAAATGTAAAAGGTAACATAGGTTTAATTGAATTGGCAAATGACGGCACCCTTTTCTTGGATGAGATTGCCGAGTTGTCCCCCCGCATGCAGGCCAAGCTATTACAAGTTCTTCATGAGAATCAATATTTTAAAGTCGGAGGCCGGGAAATTCAGCAAGTTAATTGCCGAGTTATAGCCGCTACAAATCGCAACCTACAAGCAATGATTAGTAAGGGAGATTTTCGAGAAGATTTATACTATCGTTTAAATATCTTTGAAATAGTACTACCTCCACTAAGGGAACGAAAAGAGGAAATCATTCCACTTGCTCAAGAGATTCTGTCCAAATTCAATCAAAAATACAAGTTAGACCATGAGTTAAGTGATCGATGCTATGATTTATTTCTTAAATACCCTTGGCCGGGCAATGTTCGAGAACTAGAGAATATTATTGAACGTTTAACAGTAGTAACTCAGGCCAAAGTTATTGATGACTTTGATTTGCCTCAATCATTTCTAACTTTAATAGAGCATCCGAACCCTTTTACACCAACCGCCCCTAACAAACCCCTTTCCCTTGAAGAAGCTTTGTGTGACGTGGAGAAAAACCTGATCTTAGAAACCTATAAAACATTAGGGAGCTCTTACGAAGTTGCCAAATTCCTCGATATCAGCCAGAGTAAGGCTAGTCGATTAATCCGCAAATATGTCCATACTGATGAATAACAATTAATCTACAAAAAAAGCAATATACCCCAAAGCTATGCAGCAGATTAAACCAATGACATTCTCTACAAAAAACAAGACATCTAGATTTCTGGAGAATTCCGGTTTGATTTTTTTCTTTAGAAATAAGGTGATGATCATTGCACCCATATTCAGAACAAATAAAGGAATAAGTACAAACCTTGAAAAATCAGGTGTTAGCATTTGTTAGACTCCTCCTTCGTATTGAATCCCTTAAATTCATTATAGTACAAAAATTTCTACAAATGTTGAGGTTCTTCGGGAACTTGTTGAAAATGGCTAAGGAATAATTCCTTAGCCATTTTTTTAATAAATCAGCTTCAACTCGAAGTTCGATTTTTGCTTAAGAGTGCATTCCTGCAAAAAAATCTTCATTATTGTCAATAGGTTTATCAGCAATGGCTGATAACTGTTCTGCTGTGGGAGGCGGAGAAGCATAGGTACCAATGATGACTCCTGCAATACCACAGACTAAGCCAACAACACAATAACCATAGTAAGAGTTTGCCATTGCTCCCGGGCCAAAAATCCAGTCCCAAATTGGAGTGTTATAGGAGAATGCCCACACCTTATATTCAAGAATAAAGAAGATGAAGGTGCCTAAAGTTCCAAACAACCCGCCAAGCATTACGCCTAAAAGAGTAGCACGTTTCCACCACAATACATAAAGCATTACGGAAATACCTGCTGTAAGCAATCCTGAGGACAAGAAGTAGGCATCATTGAGAGTTGCTCCGATGACTGGGCTATTATAGAGCAAAGCCAGAAGTATGTTTATCACAATCATGAAAACTGTAACCATGCGCGACCATTTAACGATTTTGGCATCAGACCAATTTCTCTTCTTATAGATTAATGGTTGTAATACGTCATAGGATAGGTTCATTGCAGTTATGTTGCTATAGTTAGCAACCGTTGACATTGTATGAGCAGACAATAAGAATATCAATAGTCCTTTTAGCATGGGCGGCATATAAGTGTTGATATAGGCTGATATTATGTTGTAAGCTCCTTTATCTCCTAAACTTGAAGCAGCAGCGTATACGCCATCCGTTGCTTCAGGTGGGAAAACGATAAGTCCAAAAAGTCCAATAACCGCGGCGGGAGCAACAATGATGAAGGTATTGAAGGTAAGGCTATATAACCCGCCTCGACGTGCTTCACTTGTACTTCTAGCTGCTTGTGCTTTTAACCAAAAATCTTCGGCTGCAGCCCATCCAGGTACCAAACCAAGCATAACAATCAAGGGGAAGGATAGTGAGACATAAGCGAAGAAGCTAGCCGAGTTCTGAGTTGAGTCAACTGGATAAGCCATACTGTTGACAATCGGCTGGGCCTCCAACATGCCAAAAATCGTTGTTCCTCGAGCTGTAGCAATACCTTTGGCGGTTAAATACATGGCCACAGCTGTAACAATCAGAATGATTGCTCCCATAAAGAATTGAACAACATTAGCATTAATTACTGATCGGAATCCACCCATCCACATGTATATTGCAATTGGGATCGCATAGATAATGATCATTGCCTCAATGGAAATTCCAAGAGCAGGTGCCATGATCAGTGAAGCCGCGTATAATTCAGCCGCTGACCAAATCGTATAGGAAAAGATATTTATTGGAGCGGATAGTATCCTAGCCGGCAGTCCAAAGCGTTTTTCTAGCATTTGGCATTGAGAGATAGCCTTAATTCTTCTTAAAGGACGGGCCATTAGAAATTGCCAGATATTCGAAAAAAACCATGGGATAGCTACGACCCACAAGCCTGATAACCCCAGGTCATAGGTCGCCCAAGTCATCCAAGTGATCATACCAATTAACATCCACCCGGACGCTACAGACATACCTACCATATATGCCGGTTGACTACGGCCTGTGATCCAATAATCATTATGCTCTTCTTCAGCGCTGGCAGTGGCTTTTTGCGTTCTATAGGCATTCAAACCTACTACGATAAGGAATACGATATAAGCAAAAAACACTAACCAGTACCACAATGGACTTACATCAGCACTACCCATTCTATTCACTCCTTCATACGAATTCATAAATCCCTAGACTTACTTGCTTGTTATTTCTTAGTCAAGTATCACCTTCCTTGTCGACAAATTAATCTACTCAATAATGATTTAAAATTATTGAAATAGTGCGAAAATATATCTTATCTTTGACTGTTGCAAAAGCTATGCCAAATATGACGCCTTTAATATGGTTGCCAAACCCTGATGGTTTGGCTTATACACCCTATAATCAAGCACTATAGCGAGTCAGTTTTAACTCATCTAAGTCAGAATAGAGAAAGAGCCGATAATTATATCGACTCCTTCGTCTACTCAATTAATATTAGAATTTCGGTTTTCTTGGTCTTCTTCTTGCTTCTTTTTCCTTAGCCTTAATTTCAGTCGTTTCAGCTTCTGCTTCTAAGACTATTTCTTTCAACTGACGTTGAATATCTTCAGGCAGAGGATTTTGATTTTGGTAGTTCTCAAGAATATCAATAGATTTAGCATAGGAGGTTTCGACAATATCCTTACTGCCAGCCGCTTCCCAGTTTTCTCTATTCCTACGATCTAACAATTCTGTTTTAGACAGCTCTTTAAAATGCGCATAAGTGTGTTCATGGCTAATGAACTCTCCGCCGATACCTACCGAACGGACAACTTCCAAGGCCATTTTTTCGTCACTTATGGGTATCCCTTTAATGGTATGCATAATCATACGAGCCATCTCGTTTTGCATAACCATTTGAGCATAATCCCAAGTCAAGCCACCTTCGAGCATCCCTAAACCATATATCATGTTAGCGCCTGCTAACGCTGGTAATAAAGCGGTTAGGGTAAACTCATGAGCTGCTTGGGCATCCGGTACTTTGCTATCAGTCTATCCACCGGCAACCCAGACCGGAATATTATAGAATTGGGAAAGCTTGGCACAAGCTGCACTAAAGAGAGCCAGTTCAGGAGTTCCGACACAAGCAACAGTTGTTCTCAGATCCATCATGGTTGTAGAAGTACCATAAACCATTGGATACCCTCTTTTGACGAGTTGACCTAAGACAAACATGCTTAAGATTTCAGCATTGTGAGTCACTAGAGTACTGGCCAAGTTAACGCAGGTAGTTCCTCCGGCTAGACCCATGGAATTGATTTTTGCCGGAACACCTAAGCGAATCGCTTGGAGAAGAGTGTCTGTCGCACCTTTTGCATGAACTAAGGGAGCAACAGGGTCTGTGCTTTGTGAGAAAAGGGGTCTTTCACGGAATTTATCTTCGCCACCGGAAACAAGATAGCCCATTTTGGCAGCCGCGCGCATATTTTCCGGGCGATTCATCCCAATATAAGCGTGCTTTGTCGAATAATTGAAGAATGATTCCGCTATATGAACTTGTGCAACATCCGGATCAACTTCCGAGGGCCCTAAAGCTCTTTCAAAAACAATAATCTGATCCATTGTTTCACAAAAGCGAGTCACATCATCTACGTCTTTTTTTAACGGCTTCCTTAATTGGCGAGTATAAGGGTCAATCAGTCGGATAGCTTCACCAAAGTTAACAAATCCAGTGCGATTTCCTTCATTCAGCCAATCATTTTCACGTTTTCTTCCACAAGCTCTAAATGTTTTAGGAATTGAGCGAATAGCGTCTTCCACTAAGTGCGCTGGTATTTTGACAATATTTGTTTTTCGATTAAGAGTACATCCAGCACTATAGAAAATTTCCCGTGCTTCTTCACTTTCAACTCTTACTCCGATGTCCCAAAGCAGATCTAATGTAGCTAAATGTACATCGTACAGCTCATCGTAGGTAAACATATTTAGCCCGATCCCATCCATTCTAGTAGAACCAGCATGTATACCTCTGTATGTCAAAAAAATCACCTCCATATTTATATAGAACTAGAAAGTCACGAAGAAATTAGCCAGAATTATATGAATAAACCACCCCCTTAAAATGACTATAAATTATAAATAATCTAATTATTTGGAAGCTAAAAGTCTCTTGCAGAGCTCTACAGCGGATCCAGCATCCGGAGCATAGCCGTCGGCACCAATGGTGTCAGCATATTCCTGAGAAACAGGCGCTCCCCCGATTATGACTTTAACTTTGTCTCTTAGCTCTTCTTCTTCCAACAATTCAATAATATCTTGCATGGCAGGCATTGTCGTAGTAAGCAGAGCTGATAAAGCAACAATATCAGGTTCATGTTCAATGACGGCATCAATAAAATCTTCCGCTGAAATGTCTACTCCCATATTGATTACTTCCAGACCGCCGCTCTCAATCAGCATGCCGACAAGATTTTTACCAATATCGTGTAAATCTCCTTTTACAGTTCCCAGAAGAATTTTTCCTTGGCTTTTTTGATCGGCTTTGGCAATTAGGGGTTTAACAATTTCCAGTCCGCCACTCATGCTTTTAGCTGCCATGAGAACTTCCGGAACGTACATATCCCCAGCTTTAAAACGAATTCCTACAACATTCATTCCGGCAATTAGGCCCTCATTGACAATCTCAAGAGGACTATTCCCAGCTGTGATAAGATTTTGAACATGCTCCTTCACCTTATCCTTTTGACCCTCGATAACACTTTTGGCAAGATCGGCATAGTTAGACATTCCTTAAATTCCTCCTCTTTTTCAAGTTATAAAGACATAGACACACTAAGAGTTAGCCCTTGAGAAAAACCTTCCGCTATATTTGGTAAGGTTTTTTTATAATAAAGCTTGCTCTTGCAGTTTTCGAATCATGAACAAGCTTTATTTCTCTTTGGTAAATGGTCATCAGTCGTTAAAAAACTTCCCTTTTATAAACGCGAACCATAATTTTGATTAACGTGGGTCGAAGAATACTTTTCCAACTTCCAGCCAGGAATTTTACAGGTAGTGCAAGCACGAAAAAATAATTTATTCCGAAGACAACGAGCTGCTCGACTGTGTTTAGAATTGTAAATTTGAAATTTCTCATTGCAATGGGTCACGATCTCTGCCGTATTTCCTCTTATTGTCATACTTTTCACGCCATGTAGAGTACCACTTCTAGAGGGCCATAGCTTTAATTTTTCTACGAATTTGAAAAAATCAACATTTTTGCGATAATAACGTTTCTTTTTGGTTGCATCTGCTGTCATGACATCACTCCTATCGTGATCCTACACTCTAGTCATAAAACTCTAGCCAGAGTACTCCTTCTCAAAGACTATCTATTAGTACATCAAACATCATGGTTCCTACGCCTATATGCAGGGGGTCATGTAGTAATCTTGTCGAGACCTTTTTCAGACCGTCAGCCTGGACACCAAGGGGTATACCGGGAGCTGCAATCCTCGTATTTTCAGTGATATGTTCCAATAAAATGATATTTTCAGCAGGACAAGCATCAACTATGTTTTGATAATGGTTTAAGGCAGCATTTAAATCAGTCTCGATAGTTACCCTATACCCGAGCCTTCTTAAATTCTCTTGGAGTCTTTCGCTTGATGCACTCACAATGTCATAAACTCCAACTTCTGCCCGGAAACCGGCCAGGGCAATAGCTGCCCCTACACCAACTGGACCAGCCCCGATCACTAAAACTTTTTTACCTTCTAATCCATTACTCATTCGCTCAAGTCCAACAGCATATCCTCTACCGGTAGCATCGCCATTGTCAGAGACCTTACCGGTACGCACATTGACTGCAACAAAACGTTCATCATCTGCCATAAATAACACTTCCGCGCCCTCTTGAATTGCCTCCGCAACCCCACCGGCATCCCAACTCTTAGTCGTTAACGCCTTAAAGCCCAGATAGCTGATTATTCCGGTTACAGATTCCGCAAACCCCTCAATTATTCCTTGACCACAAGACATGGGAATTACAGCTACTTTTAGTTGAAGCTGGTTCACTTCGATATTAGCTTGAAGTCCTGCTGCTCTCGCAGCAAGCTCTTTCAGCGAACAACCTGTTTTATCAATCAATTGTTGGTCATAGTCTTCTAGTGTTGTAGGAATTTCTACAACGTCTTCGTGCTTTAGTCTTGTCAAGATGATCAACTCCCTGAGGCATATATTCTTTCAGATAGGTCTGAATGGTACGGATCTCTGTCGTAGTAATGATGGATTCCCCATTCATTTTTTATTGCTTGGATAACAACCTCACGCTGTCTCCAGGCCGCTTGTAGGTTTTTTCCTTTAATGATTAAAGTAGCAACCCATTCAGTCTTTCCAGGAATATAGTTAGAAATGGCTTCATCAGCTCCAAAGAAATCCGGATAGAGGTGCAGAGGCCCTGAGTCAGCCATAATATGCTCTCCGCATATTTCAAGACCATCGTTCCAGACATGGATGTGTTCAAAGATAACACCAGATTTTTCTTTTATTTCGAACTCAGTCCAGGGTACCTTGCTGACAAAAGCCTCCCCTATAACTTTTAACATATTAACTCCTGTTGAATGAAAAACAGTAATCGGAGTTTGACTTGGAATTCTGGCATCTATCTCCAGAACTTTCAATTTTCCTTTATGCAAAATTGTCTCTATATCCATAATCCCGTTTAACTTAAGAGTTCGCGCTAGGTTCATGCCAATTTGTTCGAATTCATTTCTCAGTTCATCCGATAATATGGCGGAACCAATAACTCGCTTACAATCATAGTTTTCATCCATATGAAGTTCGGTAATCTGCAGCACTTTATAGACTCCTGCGTATCCGATGACTTCTAATGAATAGGATGGCCCTTCTAAATACTCTTCTATGACCCAGTCTGTTAACCCATTATCAAATAAACTCTTAAATTCTACAGCACTTTTTACCTTTTGGACTCCTTTACTTCCACTTTCACCAGATGGCTTTGCAATTATTGGAAATCCACATTCCGGCCAAGGGATTGGCCCCGGAACCCCTGTCCGGGCAAACATTTCATTCGAACTAATTTTCGAAGAAGAAATTCCATAGGCCTTACTATCAAAAAGCAAGGGAACATGAGCATAATGAGCGCTTCGGACTAAACTATCTAAAACCTCTTGATTTTCTAAAGCAGGAATAATGAGATCTATATCTTTTAGAAATGGAATCCATTCATCAGTTTTGGTTACATCCACATTATAGAATTGGTCACACAATTCTGCTGCCGGCACCCACTCATTCTTATCAACCAGAACAACTTCCCAGTCTGCTTTTTTCGCTAAGTAGGCTACCTCTAATCCTTGGAGCTTACCCCCTACAATTACTACTCGCACCTTAGGGCCCCTTTCTAGAAATTATGTGAAAGTTTTTTTCTCCGTTGAATCCATTCTGCGTAATCATCACGGCTTGCCAAACCAAGCCCGCATTTCTCTAAGACAGGAGTAATCTTAGTAATTGTTCTGTTTCCATCTTCAATATCTAACGATTGATTAGATACGCCGGCTAAGCCTGATTCAGGAGGGATAATTGAAGTAACAACATTGGCCCCTGCGTTAAGGCGTTCTGCTAAGCCGTTTAACCCGTCAACATCCAATGAAGCAGGAATTAAGAGATCCGGGAACACTATGCGCATGACGGCGATCACAAGTAACTCCTTTGCCCGTGGAACCGGGGAAAAGTTTTGCATGGGTGTACCTTTTTGCGGTATGAAGCTCATTATTCTTACTTGATCTGAACCCAACCTGCCCATTTCCTCCAGTGAATCAACCAAGTCTGCATCAGTATCCCCGACTCCGGTAAGTAAACCTTCTTCTAGGAGAAGGCCCATTTGTTGAGCTACTCTCTTTCTCTGCATACGTTCTTCAAAATTTTGTCCAAGTCTTAACTTGCTATATAATTCGGGGTTATGAGTTTCCTGATAAGTAGCATACCAATCAACGCCAGCCTCTTTAAACTCCATGAGAATATCTTCAGGAACAACCCCTGCCGAAAGCATAATAGGGATATTTGTACTCTTCTTTATCATCTCAACGGTTCTAATCATATGAGCAAATCCCGCACCTTGGTTCTCAAAAAAGAAAGGATCTTCACCCATTGTTAAATCTATTAAGTTTACACCTGAATCTACCAAACTAAATGCAGTTTTCATGATTTCCATATCTGTTTTACGATAACGTTGGAGTTCCTTATTTGACTTTCGATATAAACAAAAGGCACATTCATTACGACAATAAGTCGAGAAATACACGAAGCCATAGGTGAATATCTTATCCTCAAAGTAACGTTCCCTAAGAAACCTAGCAGTTTTAAAGACCTTGGCTACGTCCTTTTGATCCGATACTTTTAACAAAAAGAGAAGTTCATTGCGCTTTAGAGGGATCTCTTTAGCTGCTTTTTGCAACATTTCATCTAATTTCGAAGTTGCCAAATCCACTGTCATTTAGTCACCTTCTTTTTTTGTTTAAGTATACTACATAATTTGTATTGAACTATACTTTAACTTGTAGTTAACATTTCGTGTTCTTATTGGTTGATCTAATAAATTAATTTCTATTACAAATTTAGATGCAAGTTTCATGCCACATCAAAAATAATCACACTAAAATATTCTGATTATCTTAATATCTCTGAAGATCCTCCTGTGCTAAGGAATTTATCTGTTTTCGTCACCTCAATTTCTCTTTAGAAAAGCAATTGTTATAGTTCGGGAAGGTTAAAGATATTAGTATTCAAGTCGGTCACTACTTCATGTAAGTCATTATTAACTTGCTATCTTCCAAGACTTGCGAGAACCACCCCCACTTAAAACAGCTCTAGTTCGAGTAAAAAAATTGGCCCGGTTTTTAAACCAGACCTTCAAAGGAATTCAGAGATTTAGATGTGAGTAAATGTATAGTCTATAATGCTACCTATTATTGGTTAGCTTTAATAGCTCGATCTAGACTTCCATCGTGAATTAATGCGTAAGCCCGCTTAAATCTATTTAATCCATATGGCCAATATTCTTCTCTTGATTTACCCATAGCAATTTGAAGTACTGCCCAATATGACCATAAAGCATCACACAAAAATTTATTAATTATCAGGGATCCGATTTGTTTGTCTGTCAAATCCCCGCCATAGTACTCTTTCAAGAAGAAACGTTCTTGTTCATCAGTCAATTCGGCTTCTATGGCCAATGCTCCTAAATCGAACAACGGATCGTTCATTCCGCCATACTCCCAGTCGATAAGATAGAAGTTCTTTTTATCGTCTAACCAGTTTTCACAAAGCGGGTCATTATGGCAAGGTGCTTGGGGCGGAGGATTGTTTTTAAAGAGCTCTTTGATTTCCTCGATTTTCTTCTCCATAGTTTCTGCACCTTCATAAAATTCTGAATTTTTTTCCGCCAATAATTTCATATATATATCGATTTCCTTTAGTGGGTTAAAGACAGATATGAATTCCTTCTGGCAATCGTGATACTTTTTGAAAACCTTAGCCGCCATACTGAGATATTGTCTTTCTTCTTTAAAATCTGGAATATGTAAGGTTTTACAATCATCAATATACTTACACACCTGGTTTCCAGTAGTTTCATCATAATAAATAATCGGAGCACTTATTTGAATATCAGCCATTAATTGCGCATTATGCTTTTCTGCCGGACGATTTAAGTATTCCATAGTACCTGCTCCAGCGAGCCTAACAGCATATGTAACTCCACCAATTGTTACTTTATAATTGTTATTTGTTAATCCTCCAGGCAAAATTTCAATTTCACTAATTCGGGATTCGTTAAAAAAGGGAATCTTGCTAATCATTTTGTAGATGCGTCCGATATGTTCCTTGGATATGGAGGGTTCGATCATAACTTGTTCATGCATAATTATAGATCCTCCCGTTCAAATTAGAATTTTCTCAAACACACAACTCAAATTCCGAACTCCGGTATTAGAATTAAATATTTAACCGTACACCATTAAGATACGTAAGGCTCCTACCCATGCTTTGGACATTTTGGGATCCCTCTTTAATCATTAGTAATCGCTCTAATCCAAACCCTATACCAACCCATGGATCAAAAATTCCCCATTGATCATCCAGGACATGAGGACCCATAGCACTTGAGCCTAATTCAATACCCTTAACAACATCTAAGGTATCTCCATAAACAACAGAAGATTCTGACTCCAGTTGGTAATCATCAATTCCCACTGTGTTCATAACCAAGTCAGCAAGTTCTTTTAATCTTTGATGCCTCTGATCAAGCGGCAATCCTAATTCCGTTAGGTTAAGCATTGTAAACTCATTCAGATGTAAGGAACCTTTCGATTCCTTCCTATAGCAAGTCCCTATTTCAAAGATCCTAATTGGTTTTTCCCATAAACGCAAAAGATCTCTCCAGAGGGTATATAGATTTGGAGCCAGCATAGGACGTAAACATCGCTTTGAATCAAGCCAAAAAACCTGCGAGAAAAGCGGATGATCATCGGATACGGACATTTTTGCTAGGGCTGTTTTCGAGATGATTGTGGGAGTGACTACTTGGACAAATCCCTCTTGTGTCAAAGCTTCTACAAGCTGTTGTTCAAGTACACTTAAGGACGGACGCCGATTAGTTTCTAACAATTCTTGCAATTTTTGTTTTCCTCTAATTACCAGTAAATGTTCCTGTTCCTGATAAGCACGATCCCGTTCTTGATGAGACTCAAAACACATTTCTTGCAGTACTTCACTGGCATTAAGTTCTTGTAATCGTTGTTTTTGGATGGGTGTCCATGTAATGCTCACTCTCAGTTTCCCCCCTGATAATATTGGCGAGGAGTACGGGAGTTTCACCCGCCTACGCGGATTTAGAGTCCACGCGATCAATCCGATCTACCCCCCATTTAAAAATGACTTCAAGAACTCGCCTGAAATACAATCTGTTATCATTGCAAATTCCATGCCAATTCTCTGGTTTAGACAAATCTAAATTTCAGCAAACCCTTTATTTACAATCTTAGCCTAGTTTAGAGTACACTTTACAGCATTTCCTTTAGATTTCAGCCTAAAGCATCACTAGTTTGTCCCAAACCCTATGAAGCAACCTTCAACTAAATTCTATTTTATCTTACATTAATACAATAATTCAAGTCACGAAGGACTTTTGTCAGTCATTCATGACTTATTTATGACTCTCATTATTGTTTTTGCTACACTACAAGTTCTTTTTCTTCTCTGAGTAATGTGCTTAAACCTCAAGTCTGAATCACCCAGATCCTAATTCTCTGAAAGGTATCAAAACTAATTCATTGAATTCACAGTGGAAAACAGTTCCTGATAAACCGTTATCGATATTTTTGACTCCCAATGTCCCGTGACAATTGCCAAACCGATAATAATAAACCACAGAGCCAAAACTCCAAGTGCCAAATTATATAGGGACAGAAAACTTCGACCTGTAACAGCTTGAAATTTGAGAGTGTCATTCACAGGGCATTTTTGCACACAATTCAAGCAGCCCGTGCATTCCGGAGACCATACCCTCTCTGCCTTCTCAACAAGCACCCGGTTCGGACAACTTGCGTTACATTTTCCGCAATGAACGCAGGATTCTCTATTACGCGTGATTTTGAAGGGACTGAGTAGGCTGAATAGTCCCAAAAGTCCTCCGTAAGGACATAAATAACGACACCAAAAGTTTTCAAAGAAAATCGATAATACTACAACAAGTCCGATTACACTCATCCCCACAATACCCAGATTACGGAAGAAAGACAGCATCTTTGCATCGGCCAAAATATTATACGGAGTGTACATAAAAGATATGGCTTCATGACCGCTCATCATGAATAAAATACCCATAAGGAAGACTGATAAGAGGATGTATTTGAGCGATCGCAAACAAAGGTCTAACCAGTTAGGAATCTGAAAATTTCTCCCAAAAATCTGTTTGCCAATTTTGGCTAGTCCCTCTGAAAGTGTTCCAATGGGACAAATCCAAGCACAGAAAGATCGTTTGAATAACACTGATAAAGTGATCGCTGCCAGGAATATCACTAACCCAGCCGGATGAATAGGATCGAATTTCCCAGTCGCAACCCATGCCTTCAAACCGACTAGAGCACTGATTGGCAAAAACCCCTCTACTCCCGCCGGCCTAGAAACTGTTAAAACTGAATTATTGGCCAGTTGTTCAGTAAACATGACAAAGACTACTCCGATATACAGTACTATAACGGCAAAGAGGAGTTGTACAACATTTCTAACTGAAATATTTCTGTGGATGTTGAATTTCATATTGACCCCCAATCTAGATTTGCTGTTAACTTTTAAGGTTCATACTCAAAAAAGAAGTACATCCCTATTATACTAAAAAAACGGGCATAAATAGTGATATTGATCACATGGAATATTTTGTTCACTTGGAAGTACCAACACTATGAACCAAGTCATAAAAAAAGACAACTATACCGCTGCACTCTAAAATGGACCCTATAAAATAGACAGTTAAAAAAAGGCTCACTTGCCGTAAAATTAACTGACTCTATTTATAGGGTCTTTT
>JGI2924J29684_1077233_pt1 | contig 14898 bp, 16 predicted proteins | sample BenlonsequencITS_FD_29684 | JGI IMG/M metagenome (IMG submission 29684)
GGGAGCAGGATTTGAACCTGCGGACTCCTACGAGACAGCGCCCTGAACGCTGCGCCGTTGGCCTGACTTGGCTATCCCTGCGTGCACTTCCGTCTACCCGCCGCCCCTTCAAACCGCTTTCGATCCGGTCGGATCCGTCGCCGGCCTCGTAGCTCGTGGCGCCGGCCTGTCTCGCGTTCGAAGGGTGGTGACGGGTCATTGGTCTCTCTTATAGCTGTACGGCGTCTTCCAGTTCGGCTGCGCGATCGTCGATCGAGCCGACGGCGCGCGTCACGAGCTCCTCCACGGCAAACGATCCGTCCGTCTCCACGTGGAAGACGAAGGCGTTCGGGACGTCTTCGACGGTAACGTCTTTCCCCGGATACCGCTCGGTCAGATCGTGTCCGAACTCGCTGGTCGGGATCAACTCGCCATCGTCTTCGATGACGCCGCGAACGATCTGGGTCTCCTCGTCTTCGAATTCGGGGAGATCTCCGTCGACGGTCACGCGCTGGAGGTGACGGTACCCGACGGCAACGCCGCCCTGGTGTTTGGCGTGCTTCTTGCCGTGGTCGTAAACCGCGTCGGCCTCGGCTTCGAGGCGCTGGTCGTCCTTCAGCTGGATGATCGGGACGTTCTCGTCGGCCGGCTTCACCAGGTCGGGTTCGCTCGAGACGAGATCGCCCGAGTAGGCGGTGGCCGGCCCCTCGACGTCGATCGAGAGCGTGACCACGTCGTCATCGCCGAACTCCTCTGGCGTCGGCGTCGTCAGGGGGACGAGTCCGAGGCGAAGCCCCAGTTGCTCGTCGAACATGACCGAGGAGTTCTCGATGAACCGGACGGTGTCGATCGCCAGAGTCGGCACGTCGGCGACCATCGCGCGGCGGATGCCGTTGGCGAACGCGGGTGTAATCCCACGGACCAGGATCCGCGCCTCCCGTTCGGTGCGTTCGACGAACTCGACGTCGTAGTCGGATGCCATGGATCTAGAATCCGCCCTTGCCTTTCGGTGCGCGCGATCCGTCGTGCGGGATCGGCGTGACGTCCTCGATGCGACCGATCTCGATACCGGAGCGGGCGAGCGCGCGGATCGTCGCCTGCGCACCGGGACCGGGCGACTTCTGCAGGTTGCCGCCAGGTCCGCGAACACGGACGTGGAGACCGGTGATGCCCGCAGCCTTGACCTCCTCGGCGACGCCCTCGGCCATCTGCATGGCCGCGTAGGGCGACGCCTCGTCGCGGTTCTGCTTGACCGCAGTCCCACCGGAGGACTTCGCGATCGTCTCCGCGCCCGTGAGGTCGGTCACGGTCATGATGGTGTTGTTGAACGATGCGTGCACGTGGGCGACTCCCCACTTATCGTCGTCCTGACTCATATTATTGACCCTCCGCACGTTCCGGGTGCAGTTCGTCCGCCAGCGGGCTGGTCTCGTCGAACGCCACGTCGTCCTCCTCGTCGACGTCGACGACGTACGACGGGACGCGTGTGCGCCGGTCACCGATCCGGACGTGGCCGTGGATAATGAACTGGCGCGCCTGCTGTGGCGTGTTCGCCAGTCCCTTGCGGTAGACGACCGTCTGGAGTCGGCGTTCGAGGACGTCCTCGATCTCGAGACCGAGGACGTCACCGAGGCCTTCCGCTTCGTCGAGAATGCCAACTCGCTTGAGTCGGCCGAGGAACTCTTCGGAGCGTCGCTGGACCGTCGCGTCGCCCTGGGCCTGTCCGAGCAGGTCCCGGGACTCGCGTCGGTACGAACGAAGTTCCGACTGCGCTCGCCAGAGTTCTTCCTTGTTAGCGAGGCCGTAGCGGTCGAGCAGCGAGTGCTCGTTCGCGATGCGCTCGCCCTGGTAGGGATGGTTCGGCGTCTCGTACTGCTTGGTATCGGTGCCAAGCGGCATTATTCGTCATCCTCCTCGGCGGCCTCTTCGGCCTGCTCTTCGCGGATCTCCTCGACGTTGACGCCGATGGTCCCTTCGGTACGACCGGTGGACTTCGTCCGCTGTCCGCGGACCTTCTGGCCGCGCTTGTGGCGGGCGCCCTTGTAGGAGTCGATCATCTTCATCCGGTTGATGTCCTGCTGGCGGGTGAGACCGAGATCGTTGCCGACGATGTGTTTCGTCTCGCCCGTGTAGAAGTCGCCCGGACGGTTGTTCAACCAGTCGGGGAGGTCGTCTCCGAGTGATTCGACGAGTGAAACGATGTCGTCGATCGTGTCTTGCTCGAGTGCACCGAACGTCGCCGTTCGGTCGACAGCAGCTTCGCTCGCGACGAGTCGGGCCGTCCGTCGGCCGATCCCATCGAGCCCGGTCAGCGCACGTTCGACGGACTTCGTGCCGTCTAAGTCTGTCTGACCGATTCGAACGAAGTACTGGATGTCTTCGTCGTCTTCGGGTTCTTGCGGTGTTTCCTCGCTCATGTATCGTGTGTCTGTGTCTGGCTGAGAGGACCGTCTGCCGGTCTCCCAGAGCGTTCTGTGGTACGGACGTCGTGGCGGGGATTCGAACCCCGGAGGCTTGACGCCACATGGTTAGCAACCATGCGCCTTGGGCCTGCTTGGCTACCACGACCCGGTATCTATCGTCGCCCGTTTGGACTCGGGGGCCGTCCCCCTGCAGCGTATCGTACCCGGAGATACATCCCGTCGGGTACATAAGGGCAACGAAAGACCGCGGGCGGAACGGGCCCGTCGAGCGATCATCTGGGGAGGACTCGCGGCCGGATATGGAGGGGTAACTCAGCCACGAGCGGTGTTCACCGGTCGATTCCGGAACCAGTCCGGCGTCGGAACCAGTTCGGTGTGTATGCTGGACTTGAACCAGGCTACCTGTTCCCATCGCAACAAAAATAAGTGTGCGCTGAGGAGGAGAAATCGACGCCGTCATACATGCGTACGGACATCCCACTGCGACGACTACTCGCTGCCGTCATCGCGATCGTGGCGATCGCCGCCGTCGCGGCCAGTATCCAGTTCGTTCCGGAATCAGCCGTGACACCTGGAGACAGTGGCGGGGGCGGATCACCAGCGGCGATGGAAGAACCGGAACTCGATGAGACCGACAGTAGCGGCCCCGGTCTCCTGTTCAAGGCGATACTATTCGCGGGCATCGTCGGGTTGTTGATCGCCCTGATCGTCTTCGCCTTTTACGACAGACGCGACTTGCTCCGGAAACTCGCCAAACTGTCGGTCATCGTCGTAATACTCTCACTTTTCTTCTATCTTGTAATGAAGGGCTTCGATGGCTTCTCCGGCGGTGGCATGAACCGCACGGCCGGCGAACCACAAGACGCACTCCCAGGCCCACCCATGGATGGTGGCGGGGACGAAGGTGGTCAATCGAGTTCATCGGCCCTAATCGAAGCCTCACAGCTGTTCGGTCTCGTCGTCGGTGGGATCGTGCTCGTCGCCATCGGCCTGTTCGTCAAGTCTCGACTCGCGACGGACGACGAATCCACTGGGGGGATGGCGGCGACCGCGAAAGCCGAGGTCGGAAACGTCGCCGGTGATACCGCGGATCGGATCGAAGACGCGTCCGCCGACCAGGTAGAGAACGCGATTTACGACGCCTGGTATCGCATGACGACGATCCTCGACGTCGAAAACCCGAATACGAGTACGCCCAGGGAGTTTGCAGCCGCCGCCGTCGACGCGGGGTTCGATCGTGAAGACGTCGAGGAACTCACGTCGCTGTTCGAAGCGGTCAGATACGGCCCCGAATCACCGACAGCGGTGACGGAGCGACGTGCCGTAGAGATCCTCCGGCGCATCGAAGCGACGTACGGGGAAGCGGACGAAGCGACGACGGAAATCGGTTCGGCCGATGGAGGTGACCGGCAGTGACCGCCCCCATCAATCGGTACGCCTACGCAGCGGCACTGTTCGGGGCCATCGCCGCGCTCGCTAGCCTCGGCGATATCGTCGCGTTCAGTTCCTCACCGGCACTCCTCACGATACTCGGGCTAGCCGCCATTGTCGGATCGATGCTGGGCCTCGGGCGTGCCTGGAACCGACCGGAGTCCACTCAGACACCGGAACCGGAACGACGCGTCGACGCCACCGTCCCCCGGCAGACCGCGGAGGAGGCCCTCAGAGAGTTTGGCCAGACGGACGTTCGAAAGGGAACAAAAGCATCTGACCGACTGGGCTATCGGGCCATCGCTCGGGAGACGCTCGTCAGGTACACCGGAATCGACGAAGACGCCGCCGAACAGGTACTCGACGAGGGGACGTGGACGGACGACGAGCTCGTCGCTCGGTACATCTCCGGAGGTCGCATCCAGGTGGCCGACCGCGGGTTCGGGCTCCTCCGTCGGGTCCGGAGGAACGAGGAAACACCCGATGTACATGCACGCGTTGTCCACGAAATATCGACGATTTCGGCCCGTCACTACGGCGACGCCACGAGCGAGGCCTCCAAACCGAGACCGGACACAACCACCACCAGCGATGGGGCGGGGCAGCGGACGACGGATCGGCTGCTCGCTGGAACGGAGTCGCTCCAGCCGACCGAGACCGGTCACTGGTGGGGTGTTGGGTCGGTCGCACTCGGGCTGATCGGGGCAGGAGCGTTGCTCGAAGTACCCGGCTTACTGCTGGCCGGAACCGCTGCAATCGGGTACGCCGGTTACGCCAGATCGACCACTGCAGGTGAGCCGACGATAGACGTCGACCGAACGGTCGAGCCAACCGACCCCGAGCCGGGCGAATCCGTCTCCGTGGCGACGACGATCACGAACGGCGGCGCTCGTCCGCTCGTCGACGTGCGTGTGATCGACGGTGTTCCCGGGGCGTTGCAGGTCACCGATGGGTCGATTCGGACCGGGACGACGCTCTTTCCCGAAGAGTCAGTCACCGTCGAGTACACCGTCGAGGCGCGGCCGGGAACGCACGACTTCGATCCGGTGGCGGTCCTCGTCGGCGACGTTTCCCGCTCGGCCGAGCGCACCATCTACGTGCCAGCACCGACGACGCTCACCTGTACCCCTTCGCTGGATCGTGCGAGTGCCACCGTTCCCCAGCGCCACGCAACGCTCCAGCGGACTGGCCACGTCCGGACGCCTGATGGGGGACCCGGCACCGAGTTTCACTCCATCCGCGAGTACCGAGCGGGCGACCCCATCAACCGAGTCGACTGGAATCGCCACGCTCGAACGGGCGAACTTGCGACGATACAGTTCCACGAGATGCACTCGAGTCGAGTCGTGTTATTGATCGATGCTAGACGGTCTGCGTACGCTGCACCGAGCGAAACGGCGGTTCACGCCGTCGACCGGGCCGTCGAGGCTGCCGGACGGATCGCTGCCGACCTCCTCGCGTCCGGAAACTCGGTCGGGCTCGCGGGCATCGGAGCCGCCACGACGGCGACCGATCGAGCGTCGTCGTTCGAAAGCGGACCGTGCTGGCTCCCACCTGGATCGAGCAATGCGCATCGGCTCCGAATCCAGCGGGCACTCACGCGCCATCCGCAGTTCTCGACCGTTCCTCCAGCGACGAAACACAACCACTGGCCCACACAGCTCGGTAAACTCGTCGACCAGTTGGCGCCGGACACGGAACTCATCTTCCTGTCACCCCTCGCTGATTTTGGCGCACGGATAATCGCCCAGCGACTGATCGCCAGAGGTCACGCCACGACTGTCGTAAGTCCTGATCCGACGACCACCGAGACGCCGGAAACTGCACTCGCGGCACACTGCCGGGCCCTTCGAATAAGTACCCTTCACGGGCGGGGAGTACCGGTGCTGGACTGGACGAACGACGATTCGCTCGACGCGATCATCGAGCGAGAAGCGAAACGAGGTTCCCCACGATGACCGAACTCACCCGACGTCCAACGCAACTCGCTCGCACGGCCTCACTCGTCACGTCAGTAGGCGCCGTCGCCACGACCGTCAGCAACCCGATTCCGGCAGGGATGGTCGCCGGGGTCGGTGCCCTGGTGCTCGCCCGCGCGCTGGTGATCGGCAATCGTCGGCTGCTCGATCTCGGGGCTCTCGGGATGATCGTGGGAATCGCGATCAGTGCCACCACGACGACGCCGGCCTGGCCACTCGTCGGGACGATCGCTGCCATCGTCGCCTGGGACGTCGGTGGCGTCGCGATCAGACTCGGCGTACAACTGGGACGAAGCGCATCCACAGGTCGGTTGGAACTGTGGTACATTGTCTCCAGCACGGCCGTCGGGGCGGCGGCTGGCGGGCTCGCCTACGGGGTGTTCTTGCTCACGCACGCCATTACACTCGATGCACTCGCTATCCTCCTCTTTGCCGGGATCTGCGCGACGCTCGCTCTCGGGGCACGATTCGGCTGGAACGAGTCGGTCGACAGACGGTGATCCAGTACTTCGACGGACCCGTCAGCCCGGCCGAGACCGATCACGGCGAACCGGGTGGAGACTCCACGTATGCGTCGTTTATCTCCCACTCACCCGATTCGGTTTCGATCATGTACTCGCCGTAGAAAGGGACTCGATTCGCGACCACGTCGCGATATGCCGCCCGGATCTCCGATTTCGTCAACTCCCCCATCGAGCAGAAATCGTCGGTGCGATTGAGACACCCAGTGAACCGGCCGTCGTGGGTCACCCGGACCCGATGACAGTTCGCACAGAACGTCGGATTCTCGACCGGGTCGACGATCTCGACCATCCCCAGCTGCTCGTCGGGGTCAGTATCGCTCGCCTCCGGATCCCTCTCAGAGGGTGACGGATCGTCCGCAGCCTCGGGTGCGACCCAGTACCGGGCCCGATCGTGCATCTCGCGCTGGGTGTGCTCGACGGCTCGATCGGCCAGCCACTCGTGAACGCGCTGGATGTCGATCCCCCACTCCGGATTGCCCGTCAGTTCGGGCATGTACTCGATGAGCTGGAGTCGCAGTCCCGGATTCCGCGCGACGTAGTCGACCATCTCCGGGACGTACGGCGCCGTCTCGTCGAACACGACGACGTTGAGTTTGACGGGACCGAGACCGGCATCGAGGGCGGCATCGACGCCGTCCATCACCGCGTCGTAGGCACCGCTTCCGGTCACCTTCGTGAACACCTCCCGGTCCAGGGCGTCCTGGGAGATGTTTACCCGCTCCAGTCCGGCCTCGGCGAGTGCCGTCGCTCTGCCGGGAAGGAAGGTCCCGTTCGTCGTCATCGACAGCGAGAGTTCCTCAGGTGCCCGGGCGACGATCGATTCGAGGTCCTCACGCAACAGCGGCTCGCCTCCGGTAAACTTGACCGAGTCGACGTCGAACTCCGTAAGCACCTCGAGAATCCGGACGACGTCGTCGGCACCCATCTCGTGGTCCTGAGCCGCCATAGGCCCGCGTGTATCACCGAGCCCTTCGTTGTGACAGTAGACGCAGTCGAAGTTACACCGATCGGTCAACGACACCCGAACGCCGGTCACCTCGCGTCCGAACGAATCGGTGAGCACGCACCGGCGTAGTCGGCCGACCGGCATAAATGCGTCCACGGATAGTTCGGTTCCATCGACCCGCCGAGACGGGCCGGCAGATTTCGTTCGAGGAGCTGATCGACTGGCGGACAGGGACGAACGGCGGGAGGAACAGAGAACAGTCGGAACGACGAACCATCTTCCGTCGCTGAAGACAACTCATTTGGCTGGAGGTGGTGGCCACCCTATGGGCACGACAGCCGAGCTCGTGATACCGGCTCGCGAGTTCGCTCTCGCTCGATCACTGGATCGCGTGCCGTCACTCGAGGTTCGGATCGAGCCGGTCGTCGCGTCGGGTACCGACTCGATCATGCCACACGTCGGCTTTCGTGCAGATCGGGAGTCACTCGCAACACTCGACGACCACCTCGAGGCAGACCCGACGGTCGTCGGATCCAAACAACTCGCAAACGGTGACGACGAACGCCGGTATCTGATCCAGTGGGCCGATTCGGTGATCGAGACGGTGAACCGGCTCACGTCGACCAGTTCGACGATCCTCGATGCCTTCGGCACCGGCGCGCAGTGGCACCTGCGTGTACTCGTCCCAGAACGCGACGTGCTGTCGGCAACCTACGACGCGGCGACCGAAGCCGGCCTCACCATCGATGTCGCCAGAGTGCACGAACTCGAACTGACCGAACGCAGTCGATACGGGTTGACGGACGCCCAGTACGAAACACTCGTCACGGCCCTCGCCGCCGGCTACTACGAGATCCCGCGAAACGTCGACATGGAAGGGCTCGCCGCCGAACTCGATATCTCCCACCAGGCCCTCTCCGAGCGGCTCCGTCGAGCGCACCGACGGCTCGTCACCGAATCGCTCGACGTCGATCGGTCGCCAAGCGAGTGACGTGTTGGGGTGTTTTCAGGCACGCCACGATGGTCCCACCACAGCTTACAGACACGGCACGGTGGTCCCACCACAGCCACCAGTTCGGCACAACACCTACACGGGCGGACGGCGGTGCTAGCCTATGGAAGACGAGATGCTCACAGACGGCCGGACGCTCGTCGAGTTGATCGAATCTGAGGGCTGGGAAGTGACCGACCTCGAGCTCACCGCATACGAGAGCCCCTGGGCGGACGAAGACGATCCCGAAGCGTCGGTGACGATCTCCGCCAGAAAGCCGTACGCCGAGGAGAACGTCGACGGCGAAGATGGCACCTCGAGCGATGACGACAGTCCGTTCAAGATCGGGTGATGGGGCGGATGGTCGATCCGACCGTCAGCGGCCGACTCGTCGTAATCGGCCGACTCACCCCTTGATGTTACAGACGGGGAACGTTCGAGCGACCTTGTCGCCGATGCCGAGCGCGTCGGAGACGCGGACGACCTCGTCGACGTCCTTGTAAACGCCCGGCGCTTCCTCGGCGACCGTGGCGCCGGACTGGGCCTTGACGTAGATCTGGTGGTCGGACTCGAGTTCCTCCTGGACGTCACCGCCCCAGTACTCGTCTTTGGCCTGCGTCCGACTCATGAGACGGCCAGCCCCGTGCGCCGTCGAGCCGAACGTGAGGTCCATCGACGCCTCGCCGCCACGGAGAACGTAACTGCCCGCGCCCATGCTCCCCGGGATGATGACGGGCTGACCGACGTCCCGGTAGGCCGCTGGCACCTCGGGATGGCCCGCCGGGAAGGCTCGTGTGGCTCCCTTCCGGTGGACGTAGAGTTCGCGCTCGGTCTCATCGGCTCGCGGTTCGGCGCCGCTCGCGGCGTCTGCGGAGTGCGACGCCGCGCCGACTGTGTGCGTCTCCTTCTTCGCGATGTTGTGTGCGACGTCGTACAACAGCTCCATCTCCATGTCCTGCCACGAGCGGTCGAACACCCGCTCGAAGACTTCTCGGGTGCGGTGCATGATCAGTTGCCGGTTGACCCACGCGAAGTTGATCGCCGCGTTCATCGCCGCGTAGTACTCCTCGGCGAGCTGTGAGCCGGCCGGCGCCGCCGCGAGTTCCTTGTCCGGGAGTTGATCGAGCAGTCCCTGGTGGTGTTGTTCGATCTTCCGGAGGTAGTCGTTGCACGTCTGGTGGCCCAGTCCGCGCGAGCCGCAGTGGATGAGGACGACGATCTGATCCGCCGTCAGTCCGAACGCCGCACCCACCTCGTCGTCGAAGACGTCGGTGACCCGCTGGACCTCGAGGAAGTGGTTCCCCGACCCGAGCGAACCGATCTGGTTCTTCCCGCGGTCCTTCGCCTTCTGCGAAACCATCGCCGGGTCGGCTTCCTCGCGGACGCCCTCGTCTTCACAGTGGCGCAGATCGTCTTCGACGGCGTAGCCGTGCTCCAGTGCCCAGTCGACGCCGCGCGCGAGGATCTCGTCGATGGTGTCGATCCCCGCCTCGACGATCCCGCCACCGCCGAGGCCGGACGGCACGTTCGCGAACAGCGAATCGACGAGTTCGCGTTCGTGGCCCCGAACGTCGTCGTAGGTGAGGTTCGTCGTCATCATTCGGACGCCACAGTTGATGTCGTAGCCGACCGCCCCGGGCGAAATACAGCCGTTTTCGGCGTCCATCGCGCCCACACCGCCCACCGGGAAGCCGTAGCCCTGATGCCCGTCAGGCATGCAGATCGCGTAGTCGGTGATCCCCGGCAGGTGCGTCGTATTTTGCAGTTGTTCTAGCGTCTTGTCGTCGCTGATCTCGTCGAGGAGCGACTCGCTCGCGAGCACACGCGCGGGAACCCGCATCTCACCGTCCTGCGGGATCTCCCAGACGTACTCGCGGACCTGTTCCAGGGTCACGCCGTTCGCGTCGTACGTAGTCATACCCGAACGTCCGTTTGCACCCCTAAAAGGCGTTGGCACCTGGATGCCGAGTTCCGATGCCGGCGACGGAAGAGGTAGTTACTGACACATCACACGTCGAAGACGACGTAGGCCTCCCAACCGGCTGCCGTCTCCTCTATGCGCATATCGGCGTAGGTAACCGCCTTGACCTCTCTGGCATCGATTTCGTCGAGAGGGATTCCTCGGGCACGGCCCTCGAGTTCCCACCCACCAGCTCGCTCGGCAATCGAAACCTCGTGGTCGACCGGAAGGACGAGTTCGACGTCGCGCACGTAGATGAGTTCGTCGAGGTACTCGAAGAGTAGGGCCTCCAGCGACTCGGCCGAGGCGGTGATATCGAGTTGCTCGCCCGAATCGATCAGTTCGTCACAACTCGCGGCCGCGAGCCCGTCGGCCGTCGCTTCGAAGACAGCCGACAGCGTCCGTCCGGTCGCCGCGACGGCGATGTCGGCCGTGTGGGGCCGAAGCTCGTAGGGCATAGCCGTTCTTTCTGGGCCCGCCACGGTATGTGCATCGATTCGCAATACCCGCTGCCGGCAGAATTATATTGACGACGCTGGTATCCCGTGACAGTGAGCGTCAACGTCGATAGCCGTGTCGTCCCCGCGGGCAGCGACGAGTACGTCGAAGACGCCTGGGAACTCAAAGAGCGGATTCGCGAGCGCGAAAACGTACTGAAACAACGCTGGGACTTTTTCTCCGACGCCTACCGTCGATCGACCGTCCACTGCATCGTCCACGAACACGACGACGAATCGCTCGTCGGGTTCGTGACGGTCCGACGCGACGGCTACATCCTCTTTCTCGGCGTCGATCCCGACTGTCAGGGACGAGGGATCGGCAAACGGCTCGTCTCGGCGGTCGCGACAGACCACCGGTCGGTGACGTGTCACGCCCGGACGACCAACGAGAACGCTCTGCAATTTTACGAGCACCTCGGCTTCGAGATCACCCGGCGCATCGAGAATTACTACGAAGACGGCGGCGACGCCTACTATCTCAAACTCACGTCCGACGCGGGACTGACTGACCGACTCTCCGAGTTCGTACCGCGCTGAACGGAGAAGTAGGGCGGCGGAGATTCGAGTGTGGATCGTCTGTCGAGCACGCCGAATCGACGGTAGCCGACCGAGACAGGCCAAGACTACCCGAATCTTGATTACTCCCGTCGTTCCTTCGTCGACGTCGCCTCCAATACAGTTATACGCCACCGCGAGCGAGTCAGTGGCGAATGGAGGAGCGAACGCGAGCGTACCTTCGTGGCCGGTTCAGGGATTACTACCGGCGGGCCCAGATTACGCCACCGCCCGCACCGGAATCCCGCGAGTGGGGGTACATTCCCTGGACGAGCGGCCCCGACACGCGGATGATTCGACATCGATCCGTCCTCGACATCGGCGACATCGAGACCTTCTTAGAGCGCGAGCGTCCGCGCCACGTCTACTACTCCGCCGGACTGTACGAGGACCCGGGCGCCAATTCCATGGACGAGAAGGGATGGCAACGATCGGACCTCGTCTTCGATCTGGACGCCGACCACCTCCCGGGGGTCACCCTCGGTGAGGACTCCTACGCCGAAATGCTCGCCACGTGCAAGGACGCCCTCCGTCGCCTCCTCGACTTCCTCGAAGACGACTTCGGGTTCGAGGACATGGAGATCGTCTTCTCCGGCGGTCGCGGGTATCACGTCCACGTCAGAGACGAGCGGATCCGCCACCTCGAACGCGAACACCGTCGCGAAATCGTCGATTACGTCCGCGGTATCGGCCTCGAGTTCGACCACCTCATCGAGACGGAGACCGTCGCAGGAATGGGGCGAGAAACACCGACCGAGCGTCGCATCCTGCGAACCAGCGGTGGCTGGGGAGAACGACTGCACGATCGCTTCGTTTCCTTCCTCGACGACCTGTTGGCGATGGACGAGGAAGCTGCTCTCGAACGACTCCAGTCGTTCGACGGGATCGGGGAAGGAAAGGCGACGGCCGCGCTGAACGCGGCGACGAACAACCGGGCGGCGATCGAGGCCGGGAACGTCACCGTCCACACCGCAATCGCCCAGCTCGCCCAGCGCTTCGCCGAGCGAACGGTCGAGGCGGAGAACGCACCCATCGACGAGCCGGTGACGACGGACACCAACCGGCTCATCAGGCTCCCCGGGAGCCTCCACGGCGGCAGCTCGCTCGCGGTTCGGCGAATCGACCGCGCGGACCTCACCGACTTCGACCCGCTCGTCGACGCCGTCCCCGAGACGTTCACCGGACACGAGATCCGGGTGACGGTCGACCGCGGCGGCCCCGTCGAACTCGGTGGCGACACCTTTACAGTCACGGAGGGTGAGCAGTCAGTACCAGAGCACGTTGCCATGTTCCTCATGGCGCGTGGCCGCGCAGAGAAAGAGAAAGAGACCGGCGCCTGATCGGCCGCCGGCCACACCCACCGCAGTATGAATCTGGAGGAACTCCGGTCAGTCCGGAACACGGAACGCCAGAAAGACAGCCTTCAGGAGCTGCGGCCATCGTTCTACCAGGAAGTCGGTGAGTACATCGAGGCGTTAGAACACGAACGGGATCAGGTCGCCGCCGAACACGAGAACCCGTTCGCCGCACCTGAAGTGACTCGACTCACGGACGAGATCGAGACGTCGAAAGACGTCGCCGAAGCTATCTACGAGCGCCGAATGGGGAAACTCGTCAAACAGGCGAGCCTCGCCGCCGCCGGGATGACGGCCGACTCGGACGGGCTAACGAGCGAGGAAGCGACGCTGTTCGACGACCTGGTCGAGCGGATCGAGACGAACAAAGAAGAGATACTCTCCGTTCTCGAAGGAGCCGAGACGACCGTCGCGGACAACCCCGCCATCGATGCCAGCGAGCGCGACACCACGTCACAGACAGAGCAGACGATGTCGGATCCAGATTCGGCGAATCCGCCGGTGGCGCCGGCCGACGAACCGCACACCGATTCCGGTCCGGATGGTGGGACGGCAGACGACGCGTTCGACGCCGCCGAGGCGATGGGGGCGGCCTCGTCGAGTACCGAATCGACGCCAGCCGAGCCCAGTGATCGATCGACAGACGAGGCGACGGACGACTCGGACACCGATGCGTCCGCGCCATCCACCCCGGAGACCAACGACGAACCGGCCGAAGACTCGGCCGTCGCCAGAGTAACGGTCCAGATCACGGCTGACGTCGGCTCCATCCTCGGCGTCGACGACCGGGAGTACACCCTCGCGAGCGACGACGTCGTGACCCTCCCCGAAGCGAACGCGGATCCGCTGATCGAGCGCGATGCGGCGAAGCCCCTCGAGTAATCGAGTGGGCCGCCGTCACGAGAGTCTGACCGCGATTTTTCGCTGTGGTGGCGACCGACACCGTCGGAACCGCCGGGACCGACACCACTACGTCGGGGCCGACCAAACGCCCATTTATGCTCGACGTTGGCACCGACGCACCCACGTTCGAACTCGAGAATCAACGCGGCGAAACGGTCTCGCTCGATTCCTTCGCCGGACAGCCGGTCGTGGTCTACTTCTACCCGCGCGCGAACACCGAGGGCTGTACGGTCGAAGCCTGCGAGTTCCGCGACGCACGACCGCAGCTCGACGATCACGACGCAGTAGTCCTCGGGATCAGTGACGATCCGGTCGCCGACCTGGCCGAGTTCGCCGACGACTACGACCTGAACTTCCACCTCCTCTCGGACGAGGATGGCAGCGTTTCCGCGGCCTACGACTCCTACGGCGAGAAGAACATGTTCGGGAACACGTTCGACGGCGTCTTCCGAAATACCTACGTCCTGGACGGCGACGGCACGATCGTCGCCGCGTACGAGGGCGTCGATCCCGAGGGCCACGCGGACGACGTTCTCGCCGAGCTGTAACGGGCCGGTTCGCTCGCGATCGGAGACGTATCGTCGGAAATGGCGACGAACGGTGCAGGCGGACTCGGCAGAAATCTGTGTGTGTACCGACGCGGAGCACCCACGCGGTGCGGTATTTTTGGTGGAGATTTTACCGGGTTCGATGCGACCCGTGGGAGCGAGAACCCGGTAAAAGGTCCTACTGGAAGGTTCGACCGAGCTGATCTTCTTCTGCCGCAGCTGGTTCGGCCGAGTCGAACTGCTCTTCGATCTCGTCGTAGCGCTCTCGAGTCTCGGCGGTCACGCTCGGCGAGACCTCCGCGAGTGCGTGTTCGAAGTGTTCCTTCGAGATACGGACGTTTCCGAGCGTGTCGTCCATCTCGTCGGGGTCGACCGAGTTGATGAACTCGCGAGTCGCCGCCATCGACGCCTCTCGCGTGACGGCCTCGATGTCGGCACCGACGTAGCCCTCGGTTTCGGCCGCGAGCCAGTCGAGATCGATCGCGTCGGCGAGCGGTTTGTGTTCCGTGTGGACCGCGAAGATCTTCCGACGGGCCGCCTCGTCCGGAACGGGGACGTGGATGTGGCGGTCGAGTCGCCCGGGGCGGAGCAACGCCGAGTCGATGAGGTCCGGCCGGTTGGTCGTCGCGATGACGACGACGTCCTCTAGCTCTTCGAGGCCGTCGAGTTCGGTCAGCAACTGGCTGACCATCCGCTCGGAGACGCCCGAGTCACCGGAGTTGCGCCCGCGTTCGCCCGCGATCGAGTCGATCTCGTCGAAGAAGATCACGGTCGGGGCGTTCGAGCGGGCCTTCTCGAAGACCT
>JGI2924J29684_1077232_pt1 | contig 14896 bp, 13 predicted proteins | sample BenlonsequencITS_FD_29684 | JGI IMG/M metagenome (IMG submission 29684)
CCCCCTGCCAGGTACGGTTTTGTTTCCAGGGTGGGGCACAGGCCGCACCCCGGGCACCGCCCGCCACGGCAATCTGGGGTAATTGCCCCCTCCAGCGAGCGGCGGTGTTCCCGCACTAAATATTTTTTACTTACCCCGGCACCAATGTGATCCCAGGGCAGTGTATCATCATAATGGTACCGGCGGTAGGCGTACCAATCAGGATCAATACCATCACTTGCAAAAGCCTCTAGCCATCTTCTTAAATCAAAAAACTCGGACCAACCGTCAAAGCGGGCACCATTGCGCCAGGCCTTCTCAATGGCACCGGCCAGACGCCTGTCGCCGCGAGAGAGCACGGCTTCCAGAAAACTACCCTCCGGGTCGTGCCATTTAAAAACCAGTCCTTTGCTGCGCAACAGATCACGTAACAATAACTGCTTGCGTTTTAACTCAGCTATGGAATTTTGTGGTTCCCATTGAAATGCTGTATGTGATTTGGGTACAAATGAGGACACACTGACGGTCACTTTAAGCCGCCCTTTGGCTCTAACCAGGGTACGTCCTTTATCCAGTACCCGCCGGGCCAGATTGGCGATCCCCCGCAAATCATCATCGGTTTCAGTGGGCAGGCCAATCATAAAATAAAGTTTAATGGACTGCCAGCCCGCAAAGAAAGCTGCTTCGACAGCCTCCATCAGGTTATCCTCGGTTACCCCCTTATTAATCACATCCCGCAGGCGCTGGGTACCAGCCTCGGGGGCAAAGGTCAAGCTGGACCGACGAACTTTTTGCACTTCCTTGGCCAGGTCCACAGAAAAGGCATCTACTCTTAATGACGGCAACGATACATTGACACCGGCAGCTCCATGCCTTTTTATAAGCTCACTGATCAGCGGTGCAACCCGGGAATAGTCCGAAGTGCTCAGCGAGGTCAGTGATATTTCCCCCCATCCGGTGGAACCCAGTAGATCACCGGCATGGCGCAGCAATGTTTCCGGTTCCTTCTCCCGAACCGGACGGTAAATTACACCAGCCTGGCAAAAACGGCAGCCCCGGGTACAACCCCGCTGTACCTCCAGCATAGCCCGGTCATGCACCGATTCAATGGCTGGTACCACCATACGGGTGGGGAAAAAGGCTGCGTCCATATCTGTAACTATTCTTTTTTGAACCAGAGCAGGCACCCTATCGCCAACCGGAGTTACTGTTTTTATTGATCCATTATCATTATACTCCACCCGGTATAGCGCCGGCACGTAAATTCCGTCGAAACCGGCCAGCCGCAGCAGCAAGTCATGCCGGCCCTCGCCGCTTCGCCGCGAGGCAAGATAAGCATCCAACAGGTCACCCAGCACCTCTTCACCCTCACCGATAACAAACACATCAATAAAATCCGCTATGGGTTCGGAGTTAAAGGCACATGGACCACCGGCCACCACGAGGGGATAATTACCCCCGGCCCGGTCCGCCGACCGCAGGGGAATACCGGCCAAATCCAATATATTCAGTATATTGGTAAAGCTTAATTCGTACTGTAGTGTAAAGCCAATAATATCAAAATCCCGCAACGGTCTGCGGGATTCCAGGCTAAACAACGGCAGACCCGTGCTGCGTAGTTGTTCCTCCATATCCGGCCAGGGCGCAAACACCCTTTCCATCAAAGCATCCTCACGGTCGTTGACCATGCCGTATAATATCTGCAGTCCAAGGTGACTCATGCCCACCTCGTACACATCGGGAAAAGCAAAGACCATCTTAACGTATGTGCTCCGCCAATCTTTATACACGGCGTTCCATTCGCCACCTGAGTACCGGCCGGGCTTTTGCACCCGCCTCAGTATTTTCTCCAACTGCTTCTCCATATAATAACAGTCCTCCAGATCATTAGTCCCACTAATAAAACATAAACATGAGAATATATACCAGTAATGATATATTAAATATACCACAAAATGTAGCCCAATTGAAATTATCCATAAGCCACTAAAACTTTTTCATTGCCAATGCTGGCTATACTTCACCAAAACCTATCTTTTATATTACCCATATAAACAAAATTTTACATCTTGTTACAAATATAATTGCGGACCATACTCATTAAGGCCATGACCATTATTTCTCAATTAGCTCACCAACCGGTACATTAGCACCCCGGTGCAATAGTGTATCAATAACCCTGGTTTCGGTAACGGTTCCCTTATACTGCCAGTGCCTGTCCAGCACTGTCATCAGGTGATAACAGCGGGGCATAAAAAAGCGAATTAATTGACCCAGGGGAACGTTCTCCGTTACCACCAGTTGTTTTGCGGACAGCACCCCTTCCCGGAATAGTTCTTGCTGTTTGCGCATCAGCAGCTGCATCAATAGGTAAGGTGCCGCACTGCGCTCCCTGGTGGCTGCGTAAAAAAGAAAGAAAGCAGTAACCGGAATATCCAGCCCACAGGCCCCCCACCATATCCCCAGGACACCAAAAACAGCAATCAGCACCCCAAAAATCTGTCCCAGTAAAGCAACCCGGTAGGTAGCCGGCGTGATACCAATCCGGGCAGCCAAATAGGAGCGGTATACCCGGCCGCCGTCCAGCGGTAAAGCGGGCAGCATATTAAAAAAGGCCATTAAAAGATTGCACTGCAAAAAAAACGGACCCAGGTCAGCATGCCAGAGCCCGTAATTTTTCAATGCCACGCCCAGAGCAAACATCGCCAGGTTGCTGGCGGGGCCGGCCAGGGCAGTATATGTTTCCCGCAATGGATCAACTTGCAACTCGGTGCCCGCCCGGGCCACTCCGCCAAAGGGCAGCAATTCCACTTCATTGGAGGAAATACCCAGGCGATTGGCCATTAGCGCATGGGCCATTTCATGCACTAACACTACACCAAAGGCCACCAGCCCCCGGTCCAGCACCCCGGCTACAAAATATAAAGCCAGTAGGCCCAGAAAAAAGGGGTTTAAATAGATATTAACCCCCAATACACGTCCCAGTCGCATACCGGCACCCTCCATTATTCACCGTTAATAGATAAACGATCAAGCGGGTCAACCAGTTTTCCGTTTTCCCGCAATTCAAAATGCAGCCCTCCGCCCTGTACATCACCGTTTTCACCAATCAGGGCAATTTCCTGACCTGCCTGCACATCCTGGCCTTCCACCACAGCTATGTCAGCTACACAGCCATACAGTGTGTACGTGCCATGACCATGATTAATTAATATATATGGCCCCAGTTCCTTATCCTCGCCTATTCTTTCCACCCGGCCCGCCAGGGCGGCGACGACGCTGGCACCCGGCGGTGCGCTGATATCAATACCGGCGTGGTATCTTTCCATGTCGTCCACCGAAGATTTGGTCCACCCAAACTGTCCCACCACTTTACCGGAAACCGGCAAAGACAGTTCCTCATTAGCAAGCCCGTCACCCGCCACAGGCTGAGCGTCAATTCCCGTGCCCGGCCCGTGAATAACCGGGTTGTCCCAGTTAACCAGTTGGGCAGCCAGTTGTATTGATTTATCCAGCACTGGCCGGACGTCCCACTCCGCCGTAAGTAAATGCTTTAAATTCTCACGGGCCTGCTCGGTCGCGGGATGTGGGTAATGGCGTACCGCCATCAGGACCACCAATATAACCAGTACGGCGGAAATCCTAAAAAGCCCGCTCCGCCTGCTAGGTCGCTTGTATGAAGGTGCCACTGGCTGCCTGCCTTTTACGGACTGGTAATAATCGGCCCATTCATCAAACCCGTTTTTTTTACGCCCGCTCAGGCGAGATAACCTGTCCCATTTCAATGTCTTTCCCCCCTCAACCATTTCGCTGCCAAGGTCAATGCCAGCTGGTTTACCATATGTATATTTGCTGTAGTGGACAAATATGACAAGCTTATAACCGATATTTTCCACCCGGGCCAGCACTTCTACACCTTCCAAGCCCGAATTTACACCCACTGAGCCATACCAGTTGAAATCCTTATTAACCACCCGGCGCACGCTGTTATTTTTGCTTATTTCCATCCTCCGAAAAAAATTTACATTCTTTCCAAGTTATATTTTGTCCAAAAGCACTATTAGATACGCCCGGGCAATAAAAAGACAGGCCGTTTGACACATCAAGCAGCCTGTCCTGGTTTTAGTATACGAACATTGTTCATGCTTAATTAAAAAATATTTTTTTGCCGGCGCATATGAATATTTAGCAACACCCCAATGGCAATCATATTAGTTATCATACTGCTGCCCCCATAACTGAACAATGGCAGGGGCAATCCTGTAACGGGCATAATGGCAACAGCCATACCCACATTAACCAGTATCTGAAAAGTTATCATACTTACTATACCCACTGCCATCAGGGTACCGAACATGTCTTTGGATTCATTTGCAATCCGCACACCACGGTACAGAAAAACACCAAACAGCAGCAAAAACAATGTTGCTCCTAAAAAGCCGGTTTCCTCCGCCAGCACGGAAAAAATAAAGTCGGTATGCCTGATAGGTAAAAACTCCAAAAAACTCTGGGTACCCAACAGTAGCCCCTTGCCCCAAAAGCCGCTGGAACCAATGGCAATTTGGGATTGGATAACATGATACCCCGCCCCTTGTATATCTGACCAGGGGTCAAGAAAGATAATCAGCCTATTAAGCTGGTATTCATGCAGGGGTATCCAGGTGCCAAACTTTAAATGTGACCAAACCAACCCCACCACCCCGGCCAAACCGGCACCGAATAAGCCGGTAATCATAAGGGGTTTTGAGCTTGCTGTAAACAGCATACCAAATAATATTGCCACAAATACCAGCGATGTACCCAGGTCAGGCTGTATCAATATGAGCAGCAACGGCACTCCCACAAAAATAAAGCAAGGTACTATTTCCTTAATTGTACGGAGCTGCCCCTCCCTCCTGGCTAAAAAATCAGCCAGAGTGACAATAATAATTAACTTGGCAAACTCTGAAGGCTGAAAACCAAAGGGACCAATATCAATCCAACGCTGTGCTCCCATTTCGGTATGCCCCAGTACCAGCACCGCCCCAAGCATCAGTAAATTTACAATATACAGGTGTTTGGTATAGCGGCGCCAATCATCATAAGGTATATATACAGTAGCCGCGGCGGCTGCAATCCCCAGTATTATCGAGAAAAACTGTTTAATCACATACTCTTTTTTCATCCATAGCAGACGTTGAACTATATTGGCTTCTTGCAGTTTATCTATGTCCAAACCCAGTCGCATCCACCACCCGTAATCAGTACTGGCGCTACCGATCATAACCAAGCTGAAAACAAGTATAGCCCCGGTTACCCCTACCAAGGTAAAATCCAAGTTTTTAAAAAACCTTTTATTAACCAACTTTATATCACCGCCTTGCTTAAAAACTACGGGTTTTATTATATAACAGGCGATGGCTTAAAAAAAGCCGGTAAAATAAAACTATCGGATTTTAAGATTTAAAATTCTATATACTACTTGAGTAGAGCCGAACATGTACATAACATCCTTAGCCAGCGATCCCCGGGCCAATTAACCGGTCCGGGGATCGCTGGCATTTTAGGCAGTTTCAGTTTGCATGGTTCTCTTCATTTTTTTCACCGGTATATTAGCCACCAGCGCCACCTGACTTTCGTTACTGTCCAGCGATACCTCCAGCGCATTCTCATCAATTTCCATATAATTAGAAATTACTTGAATCAACTCAATCCTCAACGTCTGTAATAGTTCCGGTGAAACACCTGCACGATCGTGTACAAGTACCAAGCGCAATCTTTCTTTAGCCACATTTCTGCTGGAATGGTTTTCACGGCCGAAGATTCGGTTAATAAACTCCAGCACTGCGCTTTCCCCCCTTTCCTTTTACTTCAGTCCGATCATCCGCCGCAACTTGCTAAAAAAGCCGCTTTCATCATCAAGGTTCATCATCGGCACCTCTTCACCCCGGATCCGGCGAACGATATTGCGATAGGCCTGCCCAGACCTGGATGAATCATTCATTACCACCATTTCACCACGGTTGGTGCTTACCACCACCTGCTCGTCCTCCGGCACTACGCCAATCAAGTCCACAGCCAATATTTCAATAATATCGTCGATGCTCATCATATCTCCGTGCTTGACCATTTGGTAGCGCATCCGGTTAACCACCAGTTTGGGCTCCCGCAAATCCTCCTTTTCCAACAAACCAATAATGCGGTCGGCATCCCTGACCGCTGACACCTCGGGAGTGGTAACTACTATGGCCTGATTGGCGCCGGCAATGGCGTTGCGAAATCCCTGTTCAATACCGGCAGGACAGTCAACAATAACGTAATCAAAATCGCCCTTGATTTCTTCAGTAAGCGCCCGCATCTGATCAGGGTTAACCGCTGTTTTATCCTTGGTTTGCGCAGCGGGCAGCAAAAACAAATTCTCAAAACGCTTATCCTTAATCAGTGCTTTCCGGAAGGAACAATTGCCGCCGGTAACATCCACCAGATCATAAACAATGCGATTCTCCAGACCCATAACCACATCCAGATTGCGCAGTCCGATATCAGCATCAATCAAACAAACCCTGTTACCCAAAGAGGCCAGACCGGCACCTAGATTAGCACTGGTGGTAGTTTTACCTACGCCTCCCTTTCCTGAAGTAATGACTATTACTTCTCCCATAAAAAATACTTCCTCCCTTTTGTGCTTTTACATTAAGTTGACTTCATGTTTGGCGTTCCGGGCCAGCTGAGAAGGTTTCAATCACCACGGTACCGTCTTTAATCCTTGCTATCTCAGGTACAATGGGGCCACCATCATCCCCATCCGGGGCACGAGTGATGTGATTGGCTATCCTTAACTGGGTGGGACGCATGCGAAAAGCATAAACCGCGGCTTTTTCATTGCCGCCGGCACCAGCGTGCACCACTCCGCGCAAATATCCCATTACTACTACATTACCGGTAGCCACCACCTCACCACCGGGATTAATATCACCAACAATTACAACATTACCATCAAAATATATCGATTGGCCGGAACGCAGGGTGCGTTGGACCAGAACTGTATTGTCGTCCATCATCTCCTCGGGCTCTCCCCCTTTAACGGGGAACTGCACCAGATTCCCGCCAGTCCAATCCGGAGCCACCACTTTACGCCTCCCCGCAAAAACCAGTATTTTTCACGCATAATAAAAATTAATGACAATTATTATTTCTACACTGCATAACCAAATCCTGCTAAAAAAACAAAAAACCATAAATTAACATAAGTAATTTCAAAAACTTCACTCCACTGTCCAGGAATAATAAAAGCCCCCGCCACCATGTAAATGATATAACGAGGGCGTTTACCTGAAATTATATTGGTGAATAACTAATTATTTATTAAGCACGCAGCGCCAAGAATAATTTACAGCGATTTACAGCCAATACTAGGGCTGCGCCTCAGGCATTTCCTCCGCTCCCTGCACCGTCTGGGGTACAGCAGGCTCTGCCTGGGGCGGTTGCGGTTCGAGCGGAGTTGATTCAGGCGCCGACGCAGGTGGCAATGTCCCAGCCGGCGGCGGTTAGGTCTCATCCTGCGGCGGCGGTTGTTGTTCTACCGGCGGCGGCTGGGTCTCATCCTGCGGCGGCGGTTGTTGTTCTACCGGCGGCGGCTGGGTCTCATCCTGTGGCGGCGGTTGTTGTTCTACCGGCGGCGGCTGGGTCTCATCCTGCGGCGGCGGTTGTTGTTCCACCTGCGGAGTGGTTGCCGCCGGTGGTGGTTGGGATACGGACTGCGGGGATGTTGTTTGGGACGGCTGGTTTGATACTGCAGGCCGGGACTGTGCCGATACCGGAGCCCGTTGTGCCTCATTCTGCCCTCTTTGGGATTGTTCATCCCCTTGTACCGCTGCACTATCATCTGGTTGCTGCTCCCAGCCCGGCCAGCTTAAGGCAGGCAGCGCATCCCAGCCCTCAGGCATTCCACCGGCATTGACCAGCTGATATCCCAACACATCGCTTACAGCTTGATCATGCCCGGCTGCTTGTTCCTGTCCAGCTTCGTTTTTATCTGTCTCAGGGTCAGCAAAATAGGCATCTAAAATTTCCCGGGCAATGGGACCGGCAAAGCCGCTGCCGGAATTACCATACTCAAGCACTACGGCCACGGCAATCTCGGGTTTTTCATAAGGCGCATAGGCCACAAACAAGGCATGGTTGCCTATTTTATTGCCATCGGCATCCAGAACCTCCGCAGTACCGGTTTTCGCCGCCGCATCAAGCCCGAAGACTGCTGATGCCGTACCATTGGGAGGCGTTGCCACCATGTGCATGCCTTCCCGGATAATCTGCAAATTTTCCGGGGACACATTTACTTTACGATTAACCTCGGGTTTGAAATCCTCAATAACTTTACCGTCTGGGGAAACTATTCTCTCAACCATGTAGGGCCGGTACAGGGTGCCATTGTTGGCTATGGCAGCCACGTAAGCAGCCAGCTGCATAATCGTGTAGGTATTATCCCCCTGCCCAATGGACATGTTCACGGTTTCGTATTGCTGCCAGTTTAGCTTCCATTCATATTTTTTTAATTGTTTATTCAGTTCTTCGTCTCTTAATTTTTGCAGTTGTTGTTTGCGAGATTCACTTGTAGCTTTTTCAATTTGTTCGTTTAGTTTACGTACTTGAGCAAAATCATCATAACCCGCAATTAACATACTCTTAACCAACTCATACTTCCATTCGGGGGTGGGCACCAGTCCGCTCATTTCGCCCGGCAGTTTAATACCGGTTTTTTCACCCAGCCCAAATTCCCGGGCCATACTGGCGATAGCATCCACACCTGCCATACGCCCATATTGGTAAAAGTAGGTATCACAAGACACCTCAAGTGCTTTGCGCATGTCCACCATACCGTGACCGTCCAGCTTCCAGTCCCGGAAAATACCCTGTCCCAGCCTGTAATAACCCGGGTCGGGCATTTTATGTTCGGGGTCCACAATTTCATTCTCCAGTATGGCTGCCGCTGTAACCATCTTAAAAGTGGATCCGGGTGGGTAAATGGCTGATATGGTTCTATTAAGCAGTGCGCCGGAATCCTGCAGCTGCTGCCACTGGGCGCTGGATAAACCTTCGGTGAATACCCCCGGATTATATGTGGGATAACTGGCCATGGCCCGAACCGCCCCGCTGCGCACATCCATAACTACCGCCGCACCTGCTTTTGACCGGCTGTAACCCGCACTTTGGGCCCGGGCCACCCCATCTGCCAGTGCCTTCTCCGCAGCCATTTGCAAATCGAGATCAACCGTCAGCACCAGGTCGTTCCCCGGTACTGGTTGTTTTAAGCCTAAATCCCGCACCGGTCGACTGCTGGCATCCACTTCCATCTGTCTGGCGCCGTGTTCCCCCCGCAGGTATGACTCATACATTAGTTCCAGGCCGTTTTGCCCGTAAAGATCATTCATAAAGTAGCCTTTGTCTTTATGTTCCTCGTACTGCTCCTTTTTAATATTCTGCACATAGCCCAGTGCATGGGATAGCAAACCCTGGTAAGGATAGTCCCGCACCGGTTGGATATCCACCACCACCCCGGGCATTTCCATCTGCCTTTCCCGCAGTGTCACCACTGTTTGTACTGGAACATTCTCGGCCACCAGCACGGGCTCGTATGGCCTGTAATATTTTTTCTCCCTGATGGCTGCCCGCACATTCGATTCCACTTGATATACGGTTTTTTCTTCAAAAACAGCTTCCTTATGCAGCATAGCTACGAGTTCACTTAGCATATCGGTTTTTTCTTCCAGCCTGACCCCAAAAGATACCAGGTTCTGCTGACGTAAGGTCGCCACTGTGGAAGGATTATAGGCCACGGCAATTTCCAACGCCTCACCATTTTCTAATTTAACTTTATTGCTGCTGACCCGATCTTTGATGATTTCCTCAATGGCTTCCTTTTTGGCTGTATAGGTAGCTTCATCAGTATCCCGGACAACATCCTTGTCAAATTGTTCCGGCGTCTTGCCGCTTATTTGCTGAAAATATTGCACCGATTCCTCATCCCCGGCCAGTATCCAGGAAAGTTGATCAGCCATACGTACCGTTTCCGGACCAATGCGGTCCAGGTATAAATGGTAGGTGGTTCCCTCCAGGCTTAAATCATTTATGGACACTGTATAAATAGGTTTATTGGTGACAATTTTCTCACCATTACGATCGAAAATTTCACCCCGCGGGGCAAAAACCGGTACTATACGAATATAATTGTTTCGCGCCAGGGTGCGGTATTGCTCGGTCTGAACCAATTGCATAAAGGACAGCTTGGCCAGTAATATGAGCAGCACTAAAAAAATGGCACCCATTAAATATTTCATTTTATATTCAATTAGTTTTCTTTTCATAAACGCTGCCCTTTCTAAAGGTTTGATCAAGGACTAAAATATTCACCTCTACCAGGGGGGGCGCCCTGGATGAAACGATAATAATAACTGTAAAAAACCAGTACTATCAGCGCGTTGTAGAAAGACATCGGGATAATAATATGCACCAGTGCCGTTAGCAGAGGTACTGATACATTAATCAACAACAGCAATAAATAAAAGGCCAACTGAGCCCCCAGAGTGCACACCCAGGTTAACCCGGCAGCAATAACACGGTTTTCTCGAAATAGCCTTCCCTCTCCCAAACCGGCCAAATAGCCGGCAAACATATTGGTTAGAGCGTTTAAACCAAAATATCCCCCACTAACCAAATCCTGTAATATACCAGCTAAAAAACCCAAAAAAGCCCCCTCCCGGGTACCCCGGAGGAAGCCATTAAGAATGACCAGTATCAATATAAGATCGGGTTTGATCCCTAAAATAACAATATAATTAAGTGCCGTGGCTTGAAATATTAATAACACCAGCACTAAAAGCAAAAAGAACAGCGGTTGCATTATATTCACCTCCGGAAACTAGGTGGCCGAATCGGGATTGGTTGAAGTAACCACCAGAACCTCCTCCAACCGATTAAAATCCACAAAAGTCTCCAACACTGCCATTTTAAAAAGGCCTGACTCTTCCCTGCGGGTTTCCCGCACGGTACCCACAGGAATACCCTTCGGAAAGACACTGCCAAATCCGGAGGTAACGATCCGGTTTCCCTTTTTTGGTGCCAGGTCGGAAGGTATATGCATCATATTTACAACACCACGCCCGCCAGACACCCCCTCGACAATACCGGGGGCACGATTTTCCTGAACCAAACAGCCCACGCCACTGCGCGGATCGGTAATGAGCAGCACCTCGGCAGTATGGTCAGATACATTGGTTACCCGGCCAACCAGACCGGCCGGAGTGATTACAGCCATATCCCGCCGGATGCCGCTGGCAGAACCCTTATTAATAATAGCACTGCCAAACCAGTTATCAGCTGCACGACCAATTACTTCAGCTGCTTCCGTGTTCATCTGGTCCGCCAGGCTGGTTTTAAATTCCAGCTGCTCTTTGAGGCGGATATTCTCCGACCGAATTTCGTTGTAACTTGATAGTTTTCCCTGCAACTCCACCACTTGCTGCTCAAGCTGCCGGTTATGCTCAGAAACCTTGTACAGCCGCGCGGGAAAGGTAACAACATCACTAATCTTGCCGCCCACCACCGTAACCAACCGCTGTACCGGTGACAGTACATCCCGGGTAGTGGACTCAAAGGGAGTCAGTTCATCCGTATCATCCGCGGAAAAATGCAGACCCACCATTATTACAACCACCAATACACCCAATAATAAAAGGGTTTTTCCAGCTGATAGACGGGACACATGACACACACCTTATAATCATATTATAGACCAATTTTTCTTTAATCGTAAAATGCATTTATCAAGCCAATTTTTTGGGCTGGATTATTACTTTGCGCAATATATGAATATTCTCCAGTACCCGCCCGGTACCATAAGCGACAGCCAGCAGCGGGTCATCAGCCAAATGCACAGGCATACCGGTTTGCTCACTGACCAGTCGATCCAGACCTCGCAGCAAAGAACCGCCGCCGGCCATCACTATTCCCCGGTCCATGATATCCGCCGATAGCTCAGGCGGGGTCAGTTCCAGGGTGCTTTTGATGGCATCCAATATACTGGCAACAGGTTCAGAAAGAGCTTTGTATATTTCCTCAGAAGTAATTTCAATTGTTTTGGGTAACCCACTGACCAGGTCACGCCCCCGCACCTCATAGGTTTCCACCGCATCAAGAGGGTAAGCGGTACCAATTTCAATTTTAATATCTTCAGCGGTACGCTCTCCAATCATTAAGTTATAGGTTTTTTTGACGTGTTGAATAATGGATTCATCCATCTCATCACCGGCTTTACGCACAGAACGACTGGTAACAATACCCCCCAGGGAGATAACCGCTACCTCGGTGGTACCACCGCCAATATCAACTATCATATTGCCCGTAGGCTCATGTACCGGCAGTCCCGCCCCGATGGAGGCCGCCATGGGCTCTTCAATTAGGTAGGCTTCCCTGGCCCCGGCCTGCAGCGCAGCTTCCCGTACCGCACGCTCTTCCACAGCGGTAACTCCGGATGGCACTGAAACCACTACCCGGGGTCTGATTAAAAAAGTGCGCCCGCGCAACGCTTTACTGATAAAGTATTTGATCATGCTCTGGGTAACGTCAAAATCGGCAATTACGCCATCCTTCATGGGACGAATAGCTATAATATTACCGGGGGTACGGCCAATCATTTGCTTGGCTTCCTCACCCACCGCCAGCACATGACCGTTATCGCGCTGAATAGCCACCACCGACGGCTCCCGTAGAACAATTCCTTTGCCTTTAACGTAAACCAGGGAATTTGCCGTCCCCAGGTCAATACCCATATCTTTAGAAAAAATGCCTAATCGCATTATCAGGCCCCTCTCTCGCATTGTTTCATATTAGGCCCTTGGCCTTAAAACTGGTAAACTTATTATCCCCAATTACTAAGTGATCTAAGACTTGAATACCGATAATATTGCCCGCTTCAATTAACCGGCTGGTCACCTCTATATCCTGCCGGCTGGGCGTGGGATCACCGCTGGGGTGGTTATGCACCAGTATCACCCCGGCGGCACTGCGCCTTATTGCCGCTTTAAACAGCTCCCGCGGGTGGATGGCTGAGGAATTCAATGTTCCGATGGAGATAGTTTCCCGGGCCAGCACCTGGTTTTTGGTGTTTAGCAGTAAAGCACAAAAGTGTTCTCTGTCCAGGTGGCGCATTTCTTCCATCACCAATGCGGCAGCGTTTTCCGGAGATTTTATACAGGGCTTGTCCCAGGTGGTAGCCATGGCAACCCGCCTCCCCAGCTCCAACGCAGCCCTGATCTGGGCCACCTTGGCCGGTCCCACACCCTTAAAAGCGCTCAGTTCCTCAGCTGAAGCGTCCAGTAACTGCTTAATACCGCCAAAATGGCCGAGCAGAGCCGTGGCCAGTTCCACAGCGCTGGTGGCGGCATGGCCGGTACGCAGCATTATGGCCATCAACTCAATGTCTGATAATGCCTCCGGCCCTTCCCGCAACAGCCTTTCCCTGGGTCGCAAAGCCAAGGGCATATCCTTGATGGCAACACGATAAACCGGAGATTCCAACGCAATCTACCTCCAGTATTTGGATACATCAACATTTATCTTCTTTAACAACTGGGCCAGCTTAAACACCGGCAATCCCACTACATTAAAATAACAACCCCGAATGCCATCAACAAATACTGCCGCCACCCCCTGCACACCATAGGCACCGGCCTTATCTAACGGGTCTTTGGTGGCAATGTACCGCGCCAGTTCATCCTTTGATACTTCCCGCATCTGCACCTCGGTACACTCGTAGTCCGACAACACCCGGCCGCCCGGCAGATCCATTACGGTGATACCTGTAAACACCTCGTGTATGGCCCCTTGTAGTCGTTCCAACATGGACATAGCCTCTGTTTCATCTGCTGGCTTTCCCAGCACCTCGCCATTTTGCACCACTACGGTGTCAGCAGCAATCACAACACCCTCGGACAGTTTTTGGGCTGCGGCACCGGCTTTGCGACGAGACAGCGCCACTACCTGCTCGGCAGGTGAAAGCCCTGAAGGCAGGCTTTCATCAACTTCTATGGTTATTACCGTATAGGGTAAACCAATCTGGTTAAGTAGTTCCCGCCGCCTCGGCGACGATGATGCCAAATAAATGTTGGGCAAATTTTTACCTCCAAATAAGTTGCTATATTTTTCTTTCAGAACTCCAACGACTTTTTAGCTACAGATCAAAGCAAGTATATAGTAGCAAAAGATAGTTTACTATATTCTTCGGTAAACAATATACCCCAGTACCAGACCAAGGGCAGTGACCGGGCCAATATTAAAGGTAAAGCCAAAAGTTATTTGCATAAACTGCAAATCTAAAGTTGACGGTTGTAAACCTATTTTGCCGGTAGCCGCCAAGAACGGTAATATATTAGCAAGACTGCTGGAAATAGCGCTGCCCACCAACCCACCGGCCAGTAACAGCAAAAAAAGTATCCAGACACTATTGCCCCCTCGATAAGTTTTTGCCATTAGATCACCTCAAATACACACTAATATACAGTACATTTTCCTTGCGATATATTCTATCATACATATAGCTATAATATATAACCATGGCATTTATATTTTCACAATCATTTTGAGCCACCATAAAAAATCCCATATCCCTCTTCAGTACGCAGAGATCGGGTTTAATGCAGGAGGGGTAATTGTTATCACAGGCCGGATCCCCCGCGCTAATTGGTATGATCCTTAAGTTAATTAATAAATTGGTGAAAAACAATAATCAATGGATCTTTTTTCCATTTAAGTCTACCGTAAAATACAAATTTCGTCAATGTATTTTACCGTACATCCGCCCAATTTATGTTTTATTAAGCCCAAGCACTATTTCCCTGGCCTCGGCTACCATGTACAAAGAACCGGTTATACACACCAAATC
>JGI2924J29684_1077231_pt1 | contig 14885 bp, 13 predicted proteins | sample BenlonsequencITS_FD_29684 | JGI IMG/M metagenome (IMG submission 29684)
TTTTCTTTCAAATACGCGGAAAAACCGCCGAAATCTAATGATTTCTAGCGGTTTCTCTCGGCTGTGTTTTCACACAGCCCCATTAATAAAATCATCTAGTAATTAAGGTTCTTGATCCTAGAACATGTGCACGCTAGCAGAACTATTTAAGCACTGACGCCACAGTAGGGATCATCTCTGGTACTACGTAAGCTTGCAGACCGATCATTATCGAAACTATAACAAGGAATATGAGAGAATGTTTAACTGTGAAACGGAAGAGATCCGATTCCTTCCCGACTAGGGACGTGGCTGCAGCCGCAACGGCAATAGATTGTGGCGAGATCATTTTTCCAACAACACCACCTGAGCTATTTGCCGCAACGGTTAGTACAGGATTAACCCCAATTTGTTCAGCTGTAACTTGTTGAAGCTTTCCGAACAAGGCGTTGGCCGAAGTATCGGAGCCTGTCAGGAATACACCCACCCATCCTAGAACCGGAGAAAGGAATGGGAATGCTTTTCCGGTTGAAGCAAACATAAGTCCAAGGGTAAAGGAAAGTCCTGAGTAATTTGCTAAATAAGCAAAACCAAGCACAGATCCCATAGTAATAATTGGATATACGAGCTGCTTGAGGGTTTTACCAAAAACTGAAACCGCTTTTGCAGGAGATACACCTAAAATAAACATGGAAATGATGGCTGTTATGAGAATTGCCGTACCGCCGGCTGCAAAGAAGTCCCACTTATAGGATGCAGCATAAACAGTGGACTTCGTCACAATTGGGGAAACTTTATAAACCAAACCATCAAGACCAGGCCAATGGGGTATATTAACAAACCATTGTAAGTCCTTAGTAACCCAATTCTTAAAACTTGGAGTTCCCCAAACTGCCACCATAACCGTTAAGATTACGAAGGGGGACCAAGCTTTGATAACTTCACCTGTGCTGTAATGGGTTGTATTAACCACAGCCTTTTTCTCACTTGGAAAACGCCAAACCGTTTTAGGTTTCCAGAACTTCAAGAACACAGTTGTCGCTAATAAAGAAGTCAATGAAGAAATAATATCCGGTAAATAAGCTCCCAAGTAGTTTGCAGACCACCATTGGGCAACGGCAAAGGATACGCCTGTTACTAAAATAGCAGGAAGAACTTCTTTGGCTGCTTTCCAGCCTGCCATAAGTATAATCAGATAAAGGGGAATCAATACGGATAAAAATGGCAGTTGTCGTCCTACAGCTTGAGAAATAACGAAGTCACCTAAACCCGTTACACTTCCGGCAGCAATAATCGGACTTCCAATTGCACCAAAAGCAACTGGTGCAGTATTGGCAATCAGGCATAATCCGGCTGCATATAAAGGCTCAAAACCTAAACCAATTAAAATAGCGCCAGAAATTGCAACCGGAGCACCAAAACCGGCAGCCCCTTCTAAGAAAGCGCCAAAGGAAAATGCTACCAATAAGGCCTGGATACGACGATCATCTGAAATTGTAGCGATAGAACTTTTAATAATATCAAAATGTCCGGATTCAACCGTTAAGTTATACAAAAATACGGCTGCAATAACAATCCAAGCAATTGGGAATAACCCATTAACAATTCCTAAGAAACTTGCTGAAAGAGCAGTTCCTACTGGCATTTTATAGACAAGTACCACATCAACTAGGGTTATTGCTAAGGTTAATACGCCTGCAATATAGCCCTTCATCCGTTTGACAGCGAGTGCCCAAAATAAGAAAAAAATCGGAATTGAAACTACAAGTGCAGTAAGCCCTATGCTATTGTTCAACGCTGCATAATTTTGACTCCAAGGCATTTACATTCATCTCTTTTCTTTACTAAATAAAATATTCTAAAAATTCAGAAAACCTTTTTACACCTTCCTTTCTTGAGAATTCGCAAAACCATATTTTATATTTGCAATTCAGATTGTACAAAATAAATACATTCTTCAGCATTAATCGAACAAAAAAAACAGGATTCTTTGACTGAACAGCCAAAAATCCTGTTTAAAAGGATTCCTATAATTTTAAATGTTGCCGTAGTGATTTTACATAAGTCCTACTCACAGGAATTTCCGAGCCGTCTTTCATCGTCAAATTGCATGTGTTATTAAACCAAGGAATTACGGCCTCAACCTTATTCAAATTTGCCACATAACTTTTATGAACTCTTAAAAAGGACTCACCCAAAATACTTTCTAATTCATTTAAAGTATAGCTTGTCAAGTAACTCCGCTTCTCAAGAAATACTCGAACAGACCGTTCTTCTATCGTTGCGTAAAGAACGTCTTGGAACGGAATTAGGTATATCTTCTCATTCTCTTCAACCTTGAGTTTCGACATACCATTATTAGGATGGAGAATCGAGTAGATTCTATCTAGTTTATCCATAAATTCATTAGGGATTGTTCCTTCTTCAGCTTCTTTAACATTGGTTTGTTTCTCAAGACGAGTTTTTAGTCGTTGAACAGTGTCAGCTAGCCGTTCCTCTTTAAATGGCTTTAGTATATAATCTGCTGCGTTTAAATCAAAGGCTTGAACTGCATAATTGTTGTACGCTGTTGCAAAAACGAAAGCAGGTCTTAGCGAATATTCAACATTTCTGGAAATATTTATAGCTGTATCTATACCAGATCCATCCGGCATTTCTATATCCAAAAAAACAACATCCGGCTTCAATTCACTTACTTTTTTCAGTACTTCCTCATTTGTGGAGACTTCTCCGATTATATCTATTTCCGGAATTTTACCTAACAAATAGATTAACTCATCTCTTGCCGGTTGTTCATCATCTGCTACGATGACTCTCATTTATCCCACTCCTAAGCTATTTCAAAATGAGGCTTTTCTGGAATTCTTAAAGTTACCACAGTTCCTCGTCCAAAAACACTTGAAATCATAAAATCTGCTTGTCCATGGTAAGCATATTTTAATCTTTGCTCAACATTTTTAAGTCCTATACCCAACCCTTTACTTTGAACCGTTTCCCCGGAGTGTAAAAGTTTCAGTTTTTCGTCTGGTATTCCTACTCCGTTGTCCGTGATTTTAAGAAGCAAAAATCCTTTTTCTTGTTCAGCCGATACTATAATCTGCCCCCCTGAGTTCAGTGGATATATTCCATGTTTAATGGCATTTTCTATTAGCGGTTGAAGCGTCAACCCTGGAAGCTGCCAGTTTAGCACCTCTTCAGAAATTTCTTCAATAACATTTAAGCGATCTGAAAAACGCGCTTGCTCAATGGCTAAATAGGCACGTATGTGATCACATTCTTCTCGCAATGAAACAAAACGATCGCCACTTTGCAAATTTTTTCTAAAAAAGTCCCCTAGTTCTAATAATAGATCTCTTGCTCTTCTGGGATTTGTTCGGCAAAAAGAAACAATCGTATTAATAGCATTAAAAAGAAAATGCGGATTGATTTGAGCCTGCAGAGCCTTTAGTTCTGCCTTACTAACTAAACTAGCCCTAGTTTCCAAAGCAGCCAGTTCTAATTGAGTCGAAAATAGTTGTCCTAACCCTGCAGCGAATTCACGGTCAACTTTCGTTAAACTCCGTTTCCCCTGCCTATATATTTTAAGTGTCCCTACTACAGTTTTCTCAAAGCGTAAAGGTACAATTAAGGCGGATCCTAAACAACAGGAATTATCTGAGCAGCCAATTTCTTCTTTGTTCACTGCTAACTTTATCTCCCCGGTGCTAATTGCCTCGATGGTCGCCTTTGTTTGGAGCTCTAATCCAGCTGTGTGATGATCTGACCCTTTACCTACATGAGCTAAAACTCTCTGATCGCTTGTAATGGCTACTGCAGCAAAATCGGCACGTTTGAAAATTATTTCGCACACTTTTTCCGCGGTCTCTTCATTCAAGCCCAGGCGTAAGATAGGCAATGTTAGATTAGCAATATATAAAGCCTTTTGTGCCTGCAGAGCACCAATTCGCTCTTCTTCCAGAATCGAGTTTTGAGCGATTCCATAAAAAATTGCAATTCCTATTCCATTCATAATTATCATGGGGGGGCCCATAGTTTTAACAACGTCCCAACCATCTGGGGCTGGTAAGGTTGCCAAGATCATTAACATCTCTAATATCTCTGATCCAAAACCGATTAAGACAGTCTGTCTCCAACTTAAAAGTTTGCTTGAAGAATTTTTTGCCATAAGTCCAGCTATTAAGCCATTAATAATGGTCGCGATAGCACAGCTTAACGACGTAGCCCCGCCTAAAAAATATCGATGGGTTCCTGCAATAATACCTGAACCTAAGCCAATAACCGGACCACCCAAAAGTCCTCCGGCAACTACTCCCACAACTCTGGAATTTGCTAAAGCACCTTTCGTTGGCAGACTCATATAGGTTCCTACTATCCCAATAATTCCGAATATTAGAATAAGAATGATTCTTTCTCGTGTATTGATCATCCCGCGCATAGTTTTCTTAAATAAAGGAGTAAGACTTAATAGATAAGCAATAGTTACTAAAAAGCTCGTGTCTAGTGCCATCTGCTTAAATAGAGTAATATTCATGTCTAGAGCTCCTCAATTTAATAATTCTACTAACCAATAGAAGTAAACAGTAATTTACTTTAATCTTATAGAAAAATAATTATATTTCAAGCTTATAACCTAAGTAAAATAAGGAAATTTTAATGTTGTTAATTTCTTATTGTTTTCTTTTTTTAGTATTTTGTGTAAACGTTATATTTTTCTCGTTATTTGACTTTTCTTATTTGTATTTATTATTTAACTTTGCATTAATTAGGTTTATAAATTTTGTCCCAGGATGTTAATGTGAAAAAAATAACAAAAAAACAAGCGGCGATCTACAAAAGCGTAGATCACCGCAACTTAGACATTAGAACTTAACAATTAGTTGATAGCGTCATTCATTGGCTATGTCTTAACTAACAACTTTTTAGGTCAGAGATATACAATGGGCTGGGCAGCCTTCAACAGCTTCTTTGCAAGATTCTTCGAACTCAGCGGGGACAGGGTTAGTATATGCAACTGCTAAACCATCATCCTCCATTTTAAAAACCTCGGGGCAGAATGCAGGGCAAGATTCGCATCCTATGCATTCATCTTTGTTAACTTCAGCAATCATAATACTTACCTCCTTAAAATAATCCTTCAAAACCATCCATTTCCAATAAGAGTTTATCACAAGAAGCATTCGATAGAAAGTGTATTATTTAACAGGCAGCCTAGTGTATGAGCCCTCACAGAAGCGGATCTCCTGAATGCACAATCAATCTTAGTATTGCTCTATATATCTTACCAGTCTATTAAGTGGTTGATTGACTTAAGCGCTTAATCTTTGTACGCAACAGTACTAATGCAATGGTTATCCCTGTTAAAACCAAACCAAAAACACTGACAATACTATAGGCTAAAAATGCGGCTGAAATATTATACATCTCTAGGCCCGCTTGGGTCTTATAGACAACCGCGAAAAAAAGCGAACGAATACCCGGAATATAAGCCACTTGATAAATAATATGTCCTGCAAGGACTAAAGGAGTTAAGGCGAAAATGAGTTTGACGCGCAAGGATGCCGACTTTGTTTTAAACGGTTTAGCTATTATCCATGCAACAATTCCACCAATGAATCCCGATCCCCAATAAAATAATGTAAACCAAGCCTTCCAGGCATCGGAAAATTCCTTTGTTTGAAACGCTCCAAAGTAGTTTAGCGGTACTAAAATCCCCAGCATTACCCCGATAAAGACTACAAATCCTTGGTTAACGCGAACTAAATGCCATACTTCGCGGCCTACAAATCTCAAATTCACTTGAACAGAACCATTTGGACAATTCCTCACACAATTAAAGCATAATTTGCAATCTAAATTATTATCTAAATAAGGTAGGTGTTGGGACATTGGGCACCCGGAAACACTTTTAGTCCCTACATAACACTCAAATGTTGTACACTTATTCAAGCAAACTGAAGTATCCGCTCGAACCTCTAACATTGCACCTACCGAAGCAGTTCCGATGAACCCTCCCAAAGGACAAAAGTGTCTGCACCATGTATGGCGTGGAAAAAGAATTGCTGTAAAGATCGCACAAGCTTGGATTGATATTAATAAAATTGCTGTATAACCAGGATTAAAACGCATGTCAGTAATAACTTCAACCCAAAAGATTGTGAGAAACAAAATGCTGAATATGAGGTAATCATACTTTATGATCACCTGAGGTATCGGGTGGTTCTTATGAATTCTTCTCTGCACAAAATCCATAATAGTCGAAAAGGGACAAACCGTACACCATAATCTACCTAAAAAGGGAGAAATCAGAGCCAAGGCCGGCCACCATAACCCCCAGACCAAAGCAAAGACTTTTGTGGAGACCGCAACTTCAGGCCTAAATAGCAATAGTAAGACCAACGCTATAAACATAGTTGCCACTGATCTCCTTAGCCAACCAATAAGACTCCCTTTCATAAGCAATCCCTTTAATGTTGGCCATCCTAAAAGATTAATCGTATGCCCATTTTGTTCAGCAGTTGGCCCGAAAAAAATTTGCTCTAACCCAATAACATCTTGTTCGGCAATATGAAAAGCTCTTTCAATAACTTGAATTAATTCAGAGACATTACCTTGCTGGTAATGGTGGGACAACAGCAGTTGAGTCGCTTCCTGACTGAGAATAGGAACATTTCTCTGATTTTTATTAGCAAGTTTCTCTAGAAACCCTTGGGCTAATATTGGAATATCACGTTTGCGTTTCCGTAGAGGAGTGATTTCGTAGGTGTGGACAAAGCACTTTCTTAACTCAGAAATTATAACTCTGTCTAAATCATCGGGTTCCGAGTTCAGACTGCCAATAACAATGCATTTGTTTTTATGGAAGTTGATGGCTTGAGCGAGTTTAAGCTGGGTATGGGGTGAAAGGAGATTTATTTCCCTTATGAATAAGGTTCCACCTTCTGCAATATCAAAAAGGTTTGAATTATAAATGGAAGAAGGATTCTCCTGACTGTCAGACTCAAGGATTAAATCTCTCCACTGTTGATCAAAGCGTCGTCCATCCACTACTACGAATGGGGCCTCTGTCAAAGCCTGGCGCTGATGAATGTACCAAGCCATCATCTGGCGACCGGTTCCTCGTTCACCTGTCAGGAGTATATGTCCTTTGGCTTGGGAGAATTCATCTAACTTTCTTTCTATCTCTGCCGTTGTACGGGGACTTCCCCAAAGTCCATAAAATTTATCTTTATATTGGGTGAGCTGCAAAGCAGAGCGCAGTACTTCTTTATACTTTGCTTCAGACAAGATAAGGTTTGCCTCATTTAAGTTTTGAGTTAATTTGCCTATAAACCTTTGATACAACCATGGCCAGCGCAAAAGCATACGGGCAAAACCCTCTGCATCCAACGTTAGAACTGAACATTCTTCTTGACAAAGAATTGTTGTGGCCGCAGGCTTTCCATCAAGCAACGAAAATTCTCCAAAGCTACCTCCTGGCTCAATGGATCTGACTCTCCTCACACGTTGTCCTTCTTTTCTGATCATAACATCGACTTTTCCCTTAATCAGAATGTAAAAAGCATGTTCTGCTTGACCCTGTTTTATAATCTCAGCGCCAGTTCCATAATTTTCCCATTGAAAGTCAAAAGCGAGTTCTGCTAACTCAGTTGATGATAAATCTGAAAGCAGCTCAATTTTTGATAGACTATAAGCTTTATCATCAATCATAGGCCCTCCATTATTATTCTTTCTTCTCTTAACCCAAACTCTATCAAGGATGGTTATTAGCTGTTAAATTATCTGATAACCTTATTTTTTTAATCACCCTAAGAATACTTAGAATATTTAAGATATTCTTTTAAAAACTATAGCTTAAGAGATAATTCCTGGCAAGTCACACTTTTTCCCAATCATACACAAAAACCCCTACCATTGATAGGTAAGGATTTCTGTTTTCTCACATTCTTTATGATTAATGAAATAAAATAAATTAGTATTTAATAAATTTCGACCCTAAAGCACCACAAATCGGACATTTTTCAGGAACAACCTTCTCAATGTTCCCGCAAATTGGACAAAGATAATAATATACTTCTTCTTCCTGATCCAAATTGTCTTTTGCTTCTTGATAAAGTCTAGCGTGAACCTCTTCCGCTTTTAGAGCATATGTAAAAGTTCTTATTGCAGCTTGATTACCCTCTTCTTGGGCCACTTTCAAAAACTCCGGATACATGCTTTGGTATTCATGATTTTCACCAGCCACTGCATCATTTAGATTTTCAGCCGTTTCCTTAATTTTTTCTGCAACCTCGAAATGCTTTTGAGCATGTATCGCTTCAGCATCTGAAGCAGCCTTAAAAAGCTTCGCCGCGTTCTTTTTACCTTCTGCTTCTGCTTTCTTTGCGTAGGCAAGATACTTGCGATTAGCCTGTGATTCTCCAGCAAAAGCCTCCATCAAATTGTCTAAAGTTTTACCGTTCATAAAGTTTCCCTCCTAAATTGGTTTTAATTAAGTCAGTATGCGCAATTTTTAGGGCTTCTTAATAATTAAGGATACCCACTGACTGCTTTAAGTTTAATACCTATAATATACCATAACTACTAACTAATACATAATTGGTGCATTTAGTCTTAATTGTATGTTAAAAGTTGCCATGTTATAGTTATTCTAGTTACTAAGTGCTTATCTTTGATAATAAATGTGGGGTGTTCGGATGAAAAACGTAGGCCTTGTACTTGAAGGCGGAGGCATGAGAGGGCTATACACCTGCGGTGTATTAGAGTACTTTATGGAAAACAATTTATATTTTCCTTATGTAATAGGTGTATCAGCAGGAGCTTGTAATGCTGCCTCATATATTTCTCGGCAACAGAAAAGGAATGAAAAGGTTATCATTGGCTTCGTTAAGGACTGGAGGTACATGAGTCTAAGAAATCTATTTCTAAGTAAATCTTACTTTGGTATGGATTTTATTTTTGATGAGATTCCCAATAAGCATGTTCCGTTTGACTTTAAAGCCTTTTATGAATATCCAGGTGATTTTTTAGTGGGGGCAACTGATTGTCAAACTGGTAAGCCAATATATCTTAATAAAGATGATTTAGGCGATCAATTCCAGGCTTTAAGAGCGTCTGCTTCTCTGCCAATGATATCCCCTATCATCAACTATAAGGGACTTGAACTCTTAGATGGTGGAATTTCCGATTCCATTCCTCTCCAAAAATCCATTGCAGACGGCAACCTCAAGAATATAGTTGTTTTAACCAGAAATAAAGGTTATAAAAAGCAGCCCGGAAGATTTAATGCTCTGCTCAAACTAAAATATAGAAATTACCCTCAATTAATCGAAACCATGTTAAACCGGTATAAGAATTACAATGAAACCTTAAATTATATTGATCACCTTGAAAACATAGGACAAGTTATTGTCATAAGGCCATCAAAAGTATTAGAAGTTGACCGCTTAGAAAAAGATCCTCAAAAACTTCAAAGACTACTTCAACAAGGGTATGAAGATACTAAACGCTCTTATGAACGTATTATTGAATTTGTCCGGCAATAGACTCCCCGACAGAAGTAGGTATTAATTAAAAAAACACCCTCGGAAATACTCGGACTTCGCAAGGGTGTCTAATATAATTGGTAAAAGATTCTCTCGATTATTTTTCCGTTCTTGCTCTTTGGTCTTTTTTGGTCTGGCCTAAACGTTCAATCTTAGGCTCATAATCCTGTTTTTTCAGTTCTTGAAAATGTTCATCCATCTCAGGGAATTTATCTGCTAAAGCCTCTCTTCTTGATTCATTCTTATGTGTCATGTTTTGTTACCTCCTTTTAATTCAACTTAAAATACCTTTACAGTATTTCCTTAATTACAGGAATGATGTTGGATTATTTTTGAAATCTTGATGCATAATTTAAAGCTCAACAAGCCATAATACGATCATAAGGGTACGTAATGGTTGAGCCAAGATTCATATATGTTTTTCACCGGGTGTATATGGGTCGGCCAAAGATTATATTCAGGTGGTAAAACGCTTGTATATAGTCGGAGGGAAGATCTTTTGGGGTAGGAAAAGGGCTTTATGTCAGTCTTTTTTGATTGTTTTAAGGTTCTCACTTATTCTAGCGGGTCGAGCTAAGATTTTACCGGGTTTTGAGTTTCTTACTCAGTCATATGTCACATGACATATGCATGTGTAAGGATTCGGTTATATTCAGCCGAGAGGTTGTCTATAGCTGAGTAGATATCTTGTAAGGTCGAACGAATCATGAGTATGGGTGGTAACCTGCTTGATTATGGTCGGAAGATCCTAGTTAGGTAATCAGCGATCTATACTGGTGTCAGGTAGATCATTACGTGCTCTTATATATTTGACATTTACAGCCGCTACCAAGTAGTTTTTATCTTTTTTTCAGCTTTTGCTAAAAATCAAGTGATCATCTTTTAGATTATAATTATTTAAAAACAGGTTCTTTCTTATCAGAGTAAGAAAGAACCTGTTTTCATGCAGCTTTGATCAGCATTATCGTGTAGGGAGAATTTCCAGCCAGTAATTATCCGGATCATTAATGAAGTATATACCCATTTCTCGGTTCTCATAACAGATACAACCCATTTTCTTATGATGCTCATACGCTGCTTCAAAATCGTCGACTCTAAAAGCAATGTGAAATTCATTTTCTCCTAAGTTATAGGCTTCAGTTCGATCTCTCAGCCAAGTCAATTCCAGGCTATGCTGTGTAGCACCATCTCCTAAATAAACTAGGATAAACTCTCCCTCAGCCTGGACATGCCTCATAACCTCAATTAAGCCTAGCGCTTCCTTATAAAAATCAAGACTCTTTTCAAGGTTCAAAACATTAATGTTGTTATGCTCAAATCTAAATTTCATTATTATTTTCCCTCCCTCATTTTAACAACTATTGGATTATCATATTTAGAAAATACTACTGCTAGTTAATAATAGAGTTTATAATTATTGTATAATTAGATCGGGGTGATAACAATGACTAATTCAATGAGAATCAAATATTTGTATCACAGTGGTTTTTTAGTAGAAACAAATACAAATCTACTCATATTTGATTATTACCAAGGTTCGGTCGATAGTCTATTAAAAGAAAGTCCTAATAAGAATATTTTCATCTTTTCCTCACATAGTCATCCTGACCATTACAATCCTATAATACTAGAATGGCATAAATGCAGACCCAACATTCAATATATCTTCAGCAATGACATCAATGTCCCATCACAACAAAATATAAATATAAATTTCATAGCACCCTACCAAGCTCTTAAAATAGGCAACTTAAGTATCAAGGCTTATAATTCAACGGACCTAGGTGTTGCCTTCCTTGTCCAAGATGAGGAAATACGATACTTTCATGCCGGAGATTTAAACTGGTGGTATTGGATTGATACCCCTGAGGAAATGATGAAAGCTGAAAAGAACTTTAAAGAAGAAATCCAAAAAATCAAGGGGGAAGCGATTGATGTGGCTTTTTTTCCAGTTGATCCAAGACTTGAACTAAACTATAGTGCAGGAGCTGAGTACTTCATTCAAGAACTCACCCCCCGAATTTTTATCCCAATGCACTTTGCCGACAGCCCTGACATTGTCACAAAGTTTGAAACCAAGATGAAGGATAGTCCCAGTAGGATTATAAAGTTCTCTCAAAAAGGTCAAGAGTTAATACTCTAGTCACTATTTATATGGGAGGCATTTCCGAATAGAATAACCGCCGGCTAAGCTGGCGGTTATTACTAAGGATTTTATGTTATTTCTAGTCAAATAGAATTAAAGCCATAACCTCTAAATCAACTGTCCCAGTATTTTCAATTGAATGTTTTTCTCCGTTTTTCGTAATAATTACATCACCAGGTTTAACCGACTTCTGCTCTCCGTTGTCATCGACCATACCTTCACCACTTAGAACAACATAAGTTTCAAAATCGCCTACGTGCTCATGAAGACCGATGGAGGTTCCAGGTTTCAACACATTTTTAGCAAATAGCCGACCTTTACCTTTAAACTCATCTTTTTCCGTTTCAAGAAAGTGTGTCATTTGAATCTCGCCTTTGCCCCCGCGGAAGTTAGATACTGAATCTGTTCTTAACTCTTCTAAATGTTTAATCATATCAGTACTCCTTCATAGTTAAATTAATTAAGATTATAGCATAAATTGTGAACGTAGGTTAAATATCTTGATTCTCTCAAAAGATAAACTTATGCCTGTTTGTCTTTCACTAAATGTCCATGGTATACTTTTTCCAAGTTTGGGATTTATATTAATTAAAAGGAGTGTGCTATGAATAAGAATTCATTAGGGAAATATGCTCAACTTATTGTTAAAACCGGTTTAAACCTCCAAGAAAATCAAACTCTTGTTATTTCTGCTCCTATTGAATGTGCACTCTTTACACGAATAGTCGCAGAAAAAGCTTACCAAGAAGGCGCACGAGATGTTGTCATCCAATGGCGAGATGAATTATTTTCAAAGATCCGCTATCTCCATGCTCCAGAAGAGATTTTTGAGGAATTTCCAGAGTGGCAAAAGGAATTTTACCTTTCTTATGTACACCAAGGAGCCGCTTTCTTAAGTATAGCCGCTTCAGACCCTGAGTTGATGAAGGACGTCAACCCCAAAAGAATAACCAAGGCTCAAAAAGCAAGCAACATTGCCCTCAAGGATTATCGAGATCGGCTTATGAGCAACCAAAACACCTGGTGCGTTGTTTCAATACCAACAGCAGCTTGGGCCGCGAAGGTCTTTCCACACCTTTCTGCAGAAGAGTCGATAGAAAAACTATGGGAGGTTATTTTTCAAACGGTACGAGTCGATACTGAGAACCCAATTCTCTCTTGGCAAGAACATACTACTAACCTTAAAGCAAGAATGGACTTTTTGAATTCTCTGACCTTAAGATCACTCCGTTACACAAATTCTTTAGGAACTAATCTAACAATCGAGCTCCCTGAAGACCATATCTGGCTCGGCGGTTCTGAGTATACCCCGGAAGGTATAGAGTTTATAGCTAACATGCCTACAGAAGAGGTATTTACCTTACCTAAAAAAACAGGTGTGAATGGCAAAGTCGTCAGTTCATTGCCTCTAAACTATAATGGAAATCTCATAGAGAACTTTTCAATGACATTTAAGAATGGCAAAATTGTAGATTTTAGTGCGGAAAAAGGTTATGAAACACTAAAGTCAATTATTGAGACAGATGAGGGCTCTCATTTTCTCGGCGAGGTTGCTTTAGTCCCCTTTGATTCTCCTATTTCAAATTCAAAAATCTTGTTCTATAATACCCTTTTCGATGAAAATGCTTCCTGCCATTTGGCTTTAGGAAAAGCTTATCCTGTTTGTATGAAAAACAGCGAAAAACTAACTCCGGAAGACTTTACAACACTAGAAATCAACGAATCCCTAGTGCACGTAGACTTTATGATTGGAACCAGGGATCTGGAAATCTTAGGAACGACTTACGACGGTAAAGAAGTTTCCATCTTCAAAAACGGTAATTTTGCCCAGTAAGTTAATGTCTATGCTAAAAAATCCCTTAACGACTCACGTTCTTGCCCAAGGAGATATTATTCACTGGGACGGAAGTTATCCCCACTTTTGCCAAAACACTACAGATGTCCCTGCGAAAGTTATGTTGCTCTGACTCCTCCGGCCATGCTCCCGCTTTCCAAAACAGAATAAGAATATACTAACTAGTCATTTCAATTGAAACAAATGGTAATGTTCTTAAAACATTAAACGGGGATAATTAAAGAAGCTAACCTTTTAGTTAGCTTCTTTTTGTGCCTGCAACTCAGAAGATGCTAGAAACTTTACTACCCATTTATCGATATTTTTCCTAAACGTTGAATCTGTCTGATTCGTCTTTCCAATCTGCGAGGAAATAATAGATCTTCATTATTAAAAACCAGTACCTTCCAGCCATCCGAATTAAATTTATTAAGATCTTTTGGATGCTCTGGATCATCCAGGCAAATCAAGATATCTTCAACTTGGGCCAGAAATGTCTTGCCCATTATTCTTTTATTCCAATACACAGTCCCTTTTGGGAAGATGTTGCTTAGAACATGTCTAAGAGTATCTGCCTGCTTAGGAACTATAGAAGTGCTAGATAATTGAGAAATCTTGGAGTGGATGGATGTGAATAATGCAGGGACTTTTATATTTTCATCAGGTTGTAGGCCATTTACAACATCTAAAGGCCTATCAGGCTTACTACAAGGCTCTAGGAAATAATCCTTAGACGGAGACATAGGGTCACTCAGTCCAAAGCGTTCTATCCTGTTTATTGCTTCTAATTTTGTATCTATCTTAACAAGAGCCTCCGAAAACTTCTGGGCATCCGCTTTTGCTCGGGCTTCGACTTGGGCAAGTTTCTCATTGAGCTCTGCAGCTTCCGCTCTCGCTTGGGCTTCAACCTGCACAAGCGCCTCACTAAGTGACGCAGCTGCTGCTTTTGCTTGGGCCTCACCTTGGGCATGAATCTCTATTTGTGCTCGTGCCTCTGCTAGCGCCTGGGCATCCGCCTCCGCTTGTTTTTCGGCCTTGGCCAGCACCTCTGCTAACTTCTCTGCATCCGCTTTCGCTTGAGCTTCGACTTGGATAAATTTCTCTGTGAGTGCTGCTACTTCTGCTCTCGCTTGAGTTTTAACTTGTAGAAGAGTCTCATTGAGTGCCTCAGCTTCCACTCTTGCTTCAGCTTCAACCTGCTCAAGTTTCTCACTAAGTGACGCTGCTGCTGCTTTTGCTTGGGTTTCCCCTTGGGCATGAGTCTCTATTTGTGCTCGTGCCTCCGCTAGCGCCTGGGCATCTGCCTCGGCTTGTTTTTCGGCCTTGGCAAGCACCTCTGCGAACTTCTGTTCATCCTCTTTCGCTTGAGCTTCGACTTGGATAA
>JGI2924J29684_1077229_pt1 | contig 14869 bp, 15 predicted proteins | sample BenlonsequencITS_FD_29684 | JGI IMG/M metagenome (IMG submission 29684)
CCGCCACTTTCCTATGATAGCGACTAGCCGTTGTTATAGCCTGCTGCAACCTGTGCACATTAGAGGCAAAGGTGGCTACAATAATTCTTTCCTGAGACTCCCTAAATGTATCATCAAAGGTTTGTCCCACTACACGTTCAGACATGGTGTACCCGGACCTTTCAACATTGGTACTGTCACTTAAAAGAGCCAGTACACCTTTTTCCCCTCGCTGGGCAAATCTGTAAAAATCAGTTACTTCACCATCCACCGGAGTTTGATCTATCTTAAAGTCACCGGTGTGTATAATTACACCCACTGGTGTTTCAATAGCCAGTGCCACTGCGTCGGGGATACTGTGTGAAACCCGAATAAACTCCACTTTAAAAGGTCCAATCGTTACTATATCCCGCGGTTTTACGCAATTTAACTTAACATTGTCCAGCATATGCTGCTCGCGCAACTTTCCGCCGAGGATCCCCAAAGTTAGTCTGGTTCCATACACCGGAACATTAAGCTGCTTTAGCACATATGGCAAAGCCCCGATATGATCCTCATGGCCATGCGTAAGCACAATACCACGTACAATGTTTTTATTCTCTAAAAGATAGGTGATATCCGGAATGACTATGTCAATACCCAGCAATTCTTCTTCAGGAAACATCAGGCCGGAATCAATAACCAAAATATTTTCCCCATATCTCACCACCATCATGTTCTTGCCGACCTCACCCAGTCCCCCTAAAGGGATCAAGGAAACTTTAGGTTCACGCGCCATACCACACCTCCTAATATTGTAAAAGTTTTTGTCAAAAGGATGTAAAATTTGGTGAGAGTTAGGAGAAGGCGGGAAAATATTTTGTTTTGTTATAAAGTCCGTTCAGAACTCGCTAATACATTATACTTTATCTTAGGGCTTAGAACAAGAAATAACAATGGCCTATGGAAATATTAATTACCAGATAATACAATTACAATACAAAAGGGAGCCCCGCAGGCTCCCTATATGACAATTATTTATCTACAACAGCTTAGCATCAGATAACACTTTCTTGATGGCTTCCTTTTCATCCTGGTTGGCCTCCACCAGCGGTAGTCTGGGTGGGCCTACCTGCCAGCCCAACATATTCAATGCCGCTTTAACAGGTACCGGGTTGCTTGTTACAAACATACCCTTAAATACCGGAAATAAGCTGCAGTGAATCTTGGTAGTCATGGTTACATTCCCGGAGGTGTAGGCATTAACCATTTCCTGGATACGCTGTCCAATGATGTGTGAAGCAACACTGATAACTCCCCTACCGCCCAGTGACAAAATTGGCAAGGTCAAGGAATCATCCCCGCTATAGATGGCAAAATGATCCGGCAATGAGCGCCGCAGCTCACTAACCTGATCAAGACTGCCGGACGCTTCCTTTATGGCCACGATATTATCAACGACTGATAACCGGACAACGGTTTGCGGTAAAATATTTACCGCTGTGCGTCCGGGTACATTGTAAAGTATAACCGGCAAATTAGTACTCTGGGCGATGGTTTTAAAATGCTGGTACAGTCCCTCCTGGGATGGCTTATTGTAGTAAGGCCCCACAAGCATTACGCCGTCAACGCCCACCTTCTCCGCCGTCTGGGTCAATTCCACACTGGCCGAGGTGTCATTACTGCCTGTGCCGGCAATTACCACGGCATCACCGCCAACCTCTTCCACAACCACGCGAAAAAGCTCTACCTTTTCATCCTTTGTTAAGGTGGGCGACTCACCGGTAGTACCGGAAACGACCAAACCGTCTGAACCCGATTGCACTAGGTGACGGGCCAATTTCTTTACTTGATCGAAATCAATCGTCAGATCCTTCTTAAATGGTGTTACCATGGCCGTTAATACTCGCCCGAAATCAATACCCAAATCTTTCACCTTCCTTCCAGGTTAACTACCCCGCCTTAATGGGCCAGTTTAAATTGCCTGTGCAGGGCTCTGACGGCATTTTCCATTTCCTCTCTTCTAACCAACACCCAAACAGTGGTATGGGAATCGTTGCACTGCAATATCTGAATATCATCCTTGGTCATTGCTTCTACTATATCCGCTATTACACCGGGTACTCCGGACATTCCCGCACCCACCGCAGATACTTTTGCGCACCCGTTAATCACCTCTGCTACATAACCGGCATTTTCCAGCACTTTGATCGCTTTTTCAGCCAGATCATCACGCACTGTAAACAAAACCACTTCCGGTAAAATATTAATAAAATCAATACTAACCCCGGCCAGCGCCAGCGCTCTAAACATGCGACGTTGCTGCCTAGAACCCTCAATACCGGAACTGGTATTAACTTTAATCTGGGCTATACCGGATATATAGGTAATTCCGGTAATAATGCGATCCCTGGTGATATCAATAGTGCCCTTATATACTTCACCCGAGCTGGTTACAAGGGTTCCGGGCGCATCGGAGAAAGTTGACCGAACACGCAGCGGAACACCCTTTTGCATGGCAATCTCCACAGCTCGGGGGTGTACCACCTTGGCCCCCTCATGGGCCAGGTGACATATTTCATCGTAGGTAATGGCTTGTAGTGCCTTGGCCTCAGTTACAATGCGCGGATCAGCAGTCATAATACCTTCCACATCGGTGTAGATATCTACATACTCAGCGTTAAGGGCCACACCCAGTGCCGCAGCGGTAGTATCACTACCCCCGCGGCCCAGAGTGGTTATTTCACCGTCCTCAGACACTCCCTGGAAACCGGCCACCACCACCACATACCCTTCTTGAGCATATTTAGTAATGTTGTTCGGGTGAACCTTTAAAATACGCGCTTCGGAATATCTATTGTCAGTGATTATGCCTGCCTGTGCACCAGTTAAAAAGACAGCCGGGCAGCCAATATTTTGCAGATTTGCCGCCATAATCACACCGGATATTATTTCACCACAGGACATCAGCAAATCCTTCTCACGTCCCGGTATCTTCCGGTTAGATTGTTTAACTAGGTTGATCAAGGTATCAGTGGCATATGGGTCCCCCTGCCGGCCAATGGCCGAAACCACCACCACAGGTGCATAACCCTCATCTTTAGCGGCTATAATCTTGCCCGCCACCCTTTCCCTGAGCTCAGGGGAAACCAGAGAGGTACCCCCGAACTTAAGTACCAAGAACCTCATTAACCACTACCTCTCTTCAAGGCAATTGTATTATTTTTTTAAAAGGCATCCGTACTTAATCACCAACTCTGCTATTTGTACCGCATTAGTTGCTGCACCCTTGCGTAATTGATCAGCAACCACCCACATATTAAGCCCTTTATCAAGTGAATTGTCTTCACGGATACGACCGACAAAAACCTCATCATTTCCGGATGTATAAAGGGGCATGGGGTACACTTTGTCAGCCGGGCTATCCTGTACAATCACCCCGGGGAAATCCTCCAAAATTTTTTTGGCCTCATTTGCAGTAACTTTGCGAACTGTTTCTATATTGATGGATTCCGAGTGGCTGCGGTAAACCGGAACCCGCACAGTTGTAGCGGTTATGGCCATATTATCATCATGTAAAATTTTACGTGTTTCTTTGACCATTTTCCATTCTTCTTTAGTGTAATCCATCTCCTGGAATACATCAATATGCGGTATTAAATTAAAGGCTATTTGATATTGGAACTTGGATGGGACAACCTCACCGCCATCCAGGGCAGCCCGGGTGTGCTCAGTTAATTCTGCAATCCCTTCAGCCCCAGCACCGCTCACTGCCTGATAGGTTGATACCACCACCCGCTTGATGCCGGCGGCATCATATATCGCTTTCAGGGGCACCACCATGATAATAGTAGAGCAGTTAGGGTTGGCTATAATGCCCTTATGAGCTTTGACATCCTCGGGGTTAACCTCGGGAACCACCAGCGGCACCTGTGGGTCCAGGCGAAAATGACTACTGTTATCAATAACCACAACGCCCTTTTCAGCTGCCAGCGGGCCAAACTCGGTACTGGCTGCACCACCGGCAAAAAGAGCAATTTCCATACCATCAAAGGATTCCGGTGTAGTCTCCTCAACGATATAAGTTTTACCTTTAAATAGCATTTCTTTGCCGGCGGAACGGGCGGTGGCGCAAAGTTTCAATTCACCCACCGGGAAATTTCTTTCTTCCAAAACTTGTAATATTTCCTGTCCTACTGCTCCGGATGCTCCTACAACAATTACGTTATAACCAGCCAAAGTTTATCCCTCCATTCTTTATCTTCCACCGGCGCATAAAGTTTAATCGTAGGCAACTAAAACAGGTTGAATTTGCTTCCCTTGCAAAGCGTGTTCAATGGTATCCACCATCTTATCCATCTTGGCCTTTAACGAATTTGGTTTGCCGGCGGGACTATCCTGTCCAAACGGAACCATGTATATATTTTTAGCATTTAAAAGCAAACCAATATTTTTAGCGTTTAAACTTAGACCATCATTGGTAGAAACAGCTAATACCACCGGGCGCTGGTTGCGCAAATGAGCTTTAATGGCCATCAGCACCGGGCCGTCGGTAATAGCGTTGGCCAGTTTGGCCAGAGTATTCCCGGTGCACGGTGCCACCAGCAATACATCCAGTAATTTTTCAGGACCAATCGGCTCTGCACCAACAATACTGTTAATTATTTTTTGATCGGTAATTTCCATAATGCGCTCTTTCCAGCTGGCAGATGCGCCAAACCTGGTATCAGATTCATCGACAGAAGCACTAATAATAGGATACAATATAGCACCCTCATCAGCAACCCTTTTCATTTCCACCAGCACTTCGTCCAGGGTACAATGAGAGCCTGTTAAAGCAAACCCCACTTTAATACCCTTTAATCTCATAAACACATGCACCTCCTGGGCAAAACCGGAAAACTAATGTCCTATCTTCTGCAACAAAATACCGGGTACCACCCGGGCCAGAATCATACCGGCTGTTTTAGGTGCCACCTTGCCGGGTAAACCGGGCGCTAAAACAGCCTCAATCCCCAACTCCCCGGCCTTTACAAAATCAGTGCCCCCGGGAGCAGAAGCAAGGTCGATAATCAGGGTTGCCGAGGGTAACCTTTGCAGTATTTCTCCGTTAATAACCGGTGCAGGTATAGTGTTAAATATTACATCCACATCTCGTAAATAGTCTACTAATTCATTAAAATGAAGTGCTTTTAGTCCCATAGCTGTCGCCCTGGCCAACTGCGCGGGGTTCCGAGCCACCACCGTGGTATGAGCATGCATAGCCATCAACAACTGAGCCATCGTTTGACCAGTCCGTCCAAACCCCAGTACCATTGCACTTGAGCCATGAATGGTGATGGGCAGCCTCTCCATGGCCATTTGCACGGCCCCTTCAGCAGAAGGAATCGAGTTTAAAATAGCCACTTCATCAAGTTTCATAAGCTCTATAGGTTTCAGGGCATTTTTTTCCAGTAGCTCACACAGCGGTTTTCTGGCCACTCCCACTAGAACAGGTGTCCCGGCAGGTAATAGTGACAAAAGTTCTCCGGTAATTATCGGCCGTGGCTTAAGGTAAGCCGAAAACAGCTCCATTTGTTCATTAACTCCTGGTACCGGTAATATTAAAGCCTGCACCCCGGCCAGGCACTCCTCCGGTTCCGAACAAGGGACAATGTTTGGCCCCTTGACCGGTAACCCTAAAGTTTTAACGGTTGCCCCAGCGCCTGTAAGAGATTCTACCAGGGTTACTTCTCTGGCGTCCCCGCCCATTACAGCCACCGCAAGGCCTGTCAAATTTTGCATGGCCGGCAAACCCTCCTCCAACCTTCTTGTACTTACACCAATATATGAATCGCCGGTTTTAGAGGTGCATATATTAAATTGTTTAAACAAGCTTATTCAAACAAAAGGTTTTCTAAGCCATAAACCACTCCTTCCAGGCGTAACACCGCCCGAATGGCTGTTAACACACCGGGCATAAAGGATTCCCTGGCAATGGAATCATGTTTTATGGTCAGCGTCTGACCAACACCACCGAAAATTACCTCTTGATGGGCTACATAGCCGGGCAGCCTGACACTGTGAATGCGCAAACCACCGGGCATTTTACCGCCTCTTGCTCCAGTTATTTTCTCTTCCTCCAGTTCCAAACCCTGCTGGAAATCACCCCGCTGCTCCAGAATCTTTTCTGCGGTTTTTATAGCTGTGCCAGATGGAGCATCGATCTTTTGGTCATGGTGTTTCTCAATTATTTCAACATTGGGAAAATATTTTGCGGCTTCTGCAGCAAATTTAATCATTAATAATGCCCCAATAGCAAAATTTGGGGCTATTATGCATCCTAAACGCATCTTTTCAGCCAGTTTTGAAACTTTATCAAAATCCTCCGGGGACATACCCGTGGTACCCACAACAGGACGCACACCAGCATTTAGGGCTGCCACTACATTTGCTGTCACTGAACTTGGTCCGGTAAAGTCCACCATTACCTCCGCTCCGGAGGTGGCCAGGGCCTCAGCCAGGTTGGAGGTTATTTTAACACCCAGTGGTTCCCCACCCAATAGTGAACCGGCATCCAATCCCTCGTTATAGATATCAATGGCTGCGCATAAATCGGTATCTTCAGCCGCCAGCACAGTTTTTAATACTTCTAGTCCCATCCGCCCGGCCACACCGCTAATAGCAACTTTAATCAAAATCGTTTACCGGTAGTTAATTGTAAAACGCACCTTGTAATTAATTACCGGCTACCCCCTTTCCATGCCAAATTTAAATATACAATTTAACTTGTAAAAATAATTCTCTAATATCTCGACAAGTATGTCAAGTAAAAAACCATTACTGGCCATGTTTGGACACTTATTGGTGTCTAGTTCCCTCCCGCACATATTTATTTTATGTCAGCTGAGCTATCCCCGTCCCTGGGCATAATTAGCCCGGTGGAAATTTTTCTAGACTGGTAATAAAAATCCGCTGCCGGTACCCCTGAGCATTCCGTAACCACATAGTATTTACGGCTCGCTGTTTGGTAATTAATTTTCCAACCCGGGGAACGTTGATCTTTATGTTCCAATTATCACACCCCCTGCAAGAAAAAATATATACCTTTCCTAAAGCCATATGTATAGCGATACGTCAAAAATAATTACATTTGATTAGAGTTCACTTGAGCCATTTATCAAATAAGACATTACAACGTCCGCCAGCCCTGCTTATTAATATTTACGTTTATTTGACCAGTTTCTGGATAATCCCTGTGTTCCACTACACCTGAGAAAACAAAATAATCGCTGCCGCACTCGGATTCAACCATACCACTGGCCACCTCAAATTCCGTACGATTACCTCTCATTATTTCAGTGGGGTTAAAGGGTTCGGTCAGTTTAAGTTCAGCTGCAACATGCTCATATAAAGACCACATTAAATTGTTTAATTCATTGTCCGCAAAAGTAACCGGCAAACCTATTTCTTCTTTGGCTTCCCGCCGGGCGATCATATGATTATGCGCGTATAATTTTTCGGTAAGATAATCAACAATATTTTGCACCTGTTCACCTGTAAGCCTTTCCCTTCGCAGACCCAACATTTTATTGGCCAGGGAGCGAATCAGCATCCAATTTCTGTGCACATTACCCAGGGCCAGGGGATGAATCTTTTCCGCCAGCAGCAAAAAAGCCCTGGCCATAACACTTTCATCGTAAATACCCATTTTTTCTGCAATCAGTGTCATATACGAATATACATCTTCAATGCTTACTGGTAATCTGGCCGAAGGGTTGGACGGGTCCTGGGGATTAAAGGCATTGACAACGCTGGGGTCAATGGGACCCAACTCTCCCATTTTTCCCATGACAATTTCATCAGCCCCCAGGCATAAGAGCGTCCCGGCACTGTATGCCCTAAACGGTACCAAAACGGAAAAATGATCTGTGTACTCGCGAATCAGATTAACCAGACGCCACGGTGTCAGCACATCTCCGCCTCTGGTATAAAGAATCAGATCCACCCGCGGATGGTTACCGATAATCTCCAGATGCCTGTAAATTACCCTTACCACATCAGGGGCAATCCTGGTGCTTACATTTTCTCTATCCCCCGTAAAATACGACAGTACAACTGAGCCTCGTTTACGGCCTATCTTTTGAAGTATATCAACTCTTTGCGGCCGGGCCATAAATTGCCTCCCCGTTTTTGCATTATTATGACCCATTGCATGGCACATTATATAAATAATTATGTGCCAGTAAAAAAATCCGTGCTGATGACGGATTTCTACACTAAATATTTGCCGTACCTGGGTATAGCTTGATCCAGTTCCACTATAATCACCTCAAAACCGATCTTTTTTATCGATTCCCAGGGTACAATTAATTCTTGTTTCTCGGCAAATAAACCTAACATATTACCCTTGCGGGGCAATATAATGGATTTTATTTGTCCCGTTTCATCATCGATGGCTAAATCGGTTTCTCCAATTACCCCCAACCGGGCGCCATCGTTTATATTGATTATTTCCTTTCCCGCCAGCTCGCCCAGTCTCATTTTTTATAGCCTCCTCCAATAAGATCAAAATCTTCTTCTTACCAATAAACGCATAGCAAAGGGTTGTATAATGGCCAGAGCTATTGAAAATGTAGCCAGCGGCTCCAGGGAGATTCCGCTAACATGGACATACCTTGGTACCTGAAGCTCCAAAAAAGTTTGCATTAATATTAAAGAAAGGTATATTCCGCCGGCCGTGCCCACCATGCCGGTTATGGCCTGAGATAAAGGAGATGATTTGGCATCACCTATAACCTCCCAGTTTTTATCCCGCATGGACTGCCATTTAATACGCTCGCGCACAGATACAACGATTAACAGCACTATAATTAAAACAAAGAGCACCATACCTATTTCCATATTTTCACCTCCCGTACCAATTTATATTTATTTCTCTATTAAATATTCCATGTTTTAATCAGCTGGCTAAGTTAAATTAATCTGTTGTGCAAAAGTGCAAAATAAAAAAAGACCGGTATACGGTCTTATCTACCAGTTGATCCAAAACCCCCTGCAGCCCTGTCTGACGGGGTCAACTCATCAGTATAAGCTATATTTACCTGAAAGCAAGGCATAAACACCATCTGGGCGATCCTATCACCGGGCTTTATTTCATAAGGCACTTCACTATTATTCTGTACCGCACAGATTATTTCACCCTTATAATCACTATCAATTACCCCCACCCCATTGGCCAGGGTCAAACCATGTTTGCTCGCTAAACCACTGCGCGCAAAAACCAACCCTACCACATTAACATCAGGTATATCCACCGCCAGCCCCGTGGGAACAAATGCCCTATCCCGGGGAGCCACAACCAGAGGACCTTCTATAGAAGCAGCCAGGTCAATACCAGCAGCCCCGGGGGTAGCATAAGCGGGTGCGGGAATAGTAACCCCAATGGCAGCATTTAATTTTTTAAATTTTACTTGCACCCTTACACATCCTTGATTTACATATTATTAATAATTTCGCCCAGTAGATCACCATCATCCCAAGGCCCCACACTGGCCATACAGAAATTTTCCGGTTTTAAAACAGTGCTGGCCAAATCCTTAATATCACTATCCGACACGGCCATGATACGATTTACGATTTCGTCCGGTGGCACAATCTTGCCAAGATACATTTGTGATTTACCTAACCTGCTCATCCTGGTGCTAACATTTTCCAAACTAAGCAGCAGATTTCCCTTTAACTGGTCTTTAGCCCGCTGTAGTTCGGTGGGGGACACCCCGTTTGACTGGATATGGTATATTTCCTTAATAATCAATTCTAGAGTGGCCCGCACGTTTAGTTTGCTCAGTCCCGTATAGATACAAAAAAGACCGGCATCATGGTAAGAGCTGTGATAAGAAAAAATTGAGTAAACTAGCCCGCGCTGTTCCCTAATTTCCTGGAAAAGCCGGGAGCTCAAACCTCCGCCCAAAATAGTGTTTATAATTTGTAAAACATATATCTTTTCATGATCCAAGGGCAGTCCCGGCGTACCCAGACATATATGGACCTGCTCGGTATCCTTGGCCCGGCAAACCACCTGGCGGGCGGGTTCCGGCAATGTATAAAGTTTTTCTTTTTTGTCTCCGCTTAATTTACCAAAGGTATCGTTTAAAGCATAGATAACCTTTTGATGTTCAAAATTGCCTGCTACCGATATCACCAGGTTACCTGGACTGTAATACTTGTTATAAAAGGATAGTATTTGCTCCCGGGAGAGCCCCTGCACTGTTTTTTCATCCCCAATGATCGGCCTGCCCAGCGGGTGGGACTGCCAGATGGTGCCGGCAAATACATCGTGCACCAGTTCATCCGGGGCATCTTCGTACATTTTTATTTCCTCTAGGATCACATTGCGCTCCCGGTCAATATCAACCTGGTCAAAACGGGAATGCAACAGCATGTCACCCAGCAAGTCAATACCCAATGAAAAATGTTCATCCAACACCCTGGCGTAATAACAGGTATACTCTTTGGTGGTGAAGGCATTTAACTGACCACCCACGGCGTCCAGCGCTTCTGCTATATCCTTAGCGGTGCGTTTTATCGTCCCTTTAAACATTAAGTGTTCAATAAAATGAGATATACCCGCCACTTCATTACTTTCATCCCGGGAGCCTATATCCACCCAAACTCCAATGGCCACCGACCTTACATGCGGTATGTTCTCCGTCAGCACTTTAATTCCATTAGCCAGTTCGGCTATCTGTATCACGCAGTTACCTCCTGTTTATAAAATGTACCATACACTATGCCAATTGGTATATTTCTTGTCATTTTCATTAAATCCTTGTTTTACTATAAATTTTTAGAACAAGCATTTTTCATTATTCTGGCAGCCTTCTGCCATAAAGTCGTTTTCTCAATTGTACAGCCAGCCACAATATTAGTGGCACCTACCTGGATACCATTAACATACACACAAATTTTACCCAGAGGCTGCCCATCATAAACCGGTGCACTGATATTACGCAACAGTTTAATTTTTTTCTCCAACCTGTCCGTTCCATCCACACGTAAATCAACTGTAATATCATCCAATGCTTTAACCGGTACCGTATCGCTAACCCCATCAGTAACATTAACCCGTTCATACACTGCACCGGCATAAACAGTTTGCACAGCTTTAAATTCACCGAAGCCATAGTCCAGTAGCCGGCTGGCATCTGCAAAACGGTCACTACCATTTAAAATTACTGCCAGTAAATGCCTGTCCCCCCTGGTGGCAGAAGCTACCAGGCACTTGCCTGCCGCCTCAGTGGTACCTGTTTTAACACCGTCAGCCCCGGGGTAATGCCAAAGCAATTTATTAGTATTTTTTAAGTAATGGCTAATACCTCCAGGTCCCTCGATCACCTGGGCACGAGTTTTAACAATCCGGCAAAATGCCGGGTCATGCAGGGCATAACGGGCCAGCAACGCAAGATCATAAGCAGTGGAATAATGGCCCTGTGCCGGTAGACCATTAGTATTGCGAAAGCTGGTGGCTTCGGCCCCCAGCAGTACCGCCTTTTCATTCATCAATAGTACAAAGGATTCCTCAGTACCGGCTACATGTTCGGCGATAGCTACACAAGCATCATTACCGGAACGCAGCAGTGCACCATACAACAGCTGTTCCAGGGTAAGTTTTTCCCCTGGCTCAAGATACATGGAAGATTCCCCAACTGCGGCGGCCCGGGGACTAACCGTTACAGTTCCTTTAATATCCGCACCTCCAAGGGCCACCACAGCCGTCATTATTTTAGTCGTACTGGCCATAGCTCTTGGCTCCCTGTCGTTTTTATCATAGAGAATTTGCCCGTTAGCCACATCCAGCAATAATGCCGACTGGGCACTGATATGCACAAGCTGCTCTTGATCATTGGCCAGCCCGGGCGAAGTATATATAAATGTGACCAAAACACAAAAAAATACCACCAATGTTATAGCAAACCTGCTTAAATGCATTATGGGAACACCTCATTTATATTAATATGGTTTATGTTAGGTTTTCCCATAATGCCAAATTATTATCCCGCTTACCTAATCCTCACCGCCATACCCAAAAGGGACACACCGCTACAACAACAATATTACTTTGGGACAGGAATGTCCCCAAGCTAAAAGTTATTAAACAATACCAAAATCCCTGGATAAATAAACATTTCCATATGCCCACAGATAGTTAGACTCCGTCTGAATTAAGAGTTTCTTTATCAGGCAATTGTTCCAGCATCTTACCCACCGTAATTAATTCAAAACCTTGTTTCTTTAAGCCATCAATAATTTCAGACAATGCATTTACAGTGGGCGCGGTGGGATGCATAAGCACAATGGCACCGTTTGACATTTTATTCAATACACGTTTACTGATTATTTCCGGGGCGGGACGCTGCCAATCTATAGTGTCAATAGTCCAAAGCACGGTCTGGTAACCCAATTCCTGCGCAGCCTCTAATACCGCCGGCCCCCTTTCCCCATAGGGGGGAGCATACAGCCGGGGTTTTTCACCGGTGATAGCATAGATAATTTTTTCCGCTTTTGTTATATCCAGCAGGTTCTCCTGCCTTGATAGATTGTCGGGATGTGGGTGGGAGTAACCGTGGCTGCCAATTTCATGACCCTGGTCATATATTTTTTTCACCAAATCGGGAAATTTTTCCGCCCAGGTACCACCAACAAAAAATGTCATTTGTACATTTTTTTCCTCTAAAATTTCCAACATTCGTCCAATATATTCCTCGCCCCAGAACACGTTACATGTCAGAGCCATAGCCTTAACATCTTCATCGCCCTGGTAAATGGGTTCGACAGCAACGGTGGTGGCGACATGATCACGGATGCAAACCACCCATAAAATAAAGACTAGTGCACTGACCAATAAAAAAATTTTAATAACCCTCCGACAATTAATGATAATAAACATACTCCTCCCTCCCCACTTACTATATTTTCATAAATACTTATGCATCAAACCATATGAAAATGCTGTTGAAAATAAATAACCCACCCCTATGGGCAGGTTATCGGGCATGCTTTTAGATACGTTTAAAAAGCACCACTTTAGAATGCCTCCACCAAAGCTCCGGCCTTTCAAAATCAACGCCATTATCCAGCCTGCACAGCGACCATTTATTGGGCTCTTTAAGCACCCGGCTGTGCCAGCCTGGGTAATCCCCCCAAATGATTTTATCTTCCTCACCAATTAAAATGTAAGCATCGACTGAACTGGTGGCCCTAAAATCACTAGTCCAATCGCAACCTTCGGGCATCCAGCTGCATATTACCAGCTGCGGGCTGTATTTTTTAAGCGCTGCGCGGTAATCCATATTCTCCGGCATTACTTCATTGGTCCAATACCCTTGGGGCAATGTTTCAGTATAATTATCCACCGCCGCCAGTGCCACCCCCCGGCTGCGCAAAACATTAGCCAAATCACCGTTACCCGCTCCAACCTCAAGCACGGGACTAAGGTTTAAATCGTTAACCTCCGCAGCCAGGGTTTCATTAAATTCTTTGTTTAAAATTTGATAAATACCAAATACAGAACAATAAGGTTTCAACAATGACAGCCGGCATATAACTGCGTTTTGGCGCCAAGCTGCCTCCGGGTTGTATTTCACCGGACAATCAGCAAAATTATTTTTCATCCACTGTTTTTCACGGTTGATTTTCTCCTGCACGCTTTTATATCCAAACAACTCCAAAGACATTACGCAGACCTCCCAGCTTCATGACAATAAGCAACTGTGCCTAAACTAAGCACGCCACCAGTTGACTTTACAAGCACACTTTACCTACAGTTTAAAACTGTGTTCCCAAAAAATAAACCCCTTTTTTTTCAGGGGTATTTTAACTAGCTTGATTTATGATTTTGCGGTCGGCGCTGGCTACGCTGAGGGCGCCGGTTATCCCTATTTTCCTTTGGCCTTTCTTTGTTTTCCATGCCCTCGGGAACCGGAAGTAAATCCTTATGGGATAATTTCAATCTCCCTTGATTATCATAACCAATCACTTTAACCTCTAACATATCCCCTTCTTTGACCACATCTTCCACTTTATTTACCCTTTCGTGGGCCAGCTGGGAAATATGCACCAGACCGTCTTTACCCGGCAGTCCTAATACTCCGGGTATGATCTCCACAAAACAACCAAAATCTGTAATCTTAACCACTTTACCATTATAAATCTGACCGCTTTCCACATCCTTAGTCAGCTTTTCTACGATTGATAAAGCTTTGTAGCCTGCATCAGGATTGACAGCGGCTATGAATACCCTACCATCATCTTCTATATCAATATCCACACCGGTTTCTTCGATAATCTTTTTGATTATTTTACCGCCAGGGCCAATCACGTCCCTGATTTTATCCGGATCAATAACAGTTTGAATAATCCTGGGTGCGTAAGGGGATAAATCAGTCCTGGGTTTATCTATTACTTCCAACATTTTACCCAGAATATGCATCCTTCCCTCATTGGCCTGGTTCAGGGCAATTTGCAATATTTCACGGTCAATACCGGCAATTTTAATATCCATTTGCAGTGCAGTAACACCCTTGGCGGTCCCGGCTACTTTGAAGTCCATGTCCCCCAGGTGATCTTCAAGTCCCTGAATATCGGTTAATACCGCAAATTCATCACCTTCTTTAATCAAGCCCATGGCCACACCTGCCACCGGTGCCTTTATGGGCACCCCTGCATCCAAAAGCGATAAACAACTACCACAAACACTACCCATGGATGTAGAGCCGTTACTTTCCAATACTTCAGATACAATCCTTATCGTGTAGGGGAACTTTTCTTCAGGTGGAATCATTGGCTCCAAAGCGCGCTCCGCCAGCGCCCCATGTCCGATTTCCCGCCTGCCCGGCGAGCGCATCGGCTTGGTCTCCCCGGTACTAAAAGG
>JGI2924J29684_1077228_pt1 | contig 14843 bp, 14 predicted proteins | sample BenlonsequencITS_FD_29684 | JGI IMG/M metagenome (IMG submission 29684)
CAATCAATTCTAACGCCCAATCGACTTACTAATTATAATTTAGAATCTTACACTCTTGAATATTTATATAACATGTTATATTTAAATCTCAAAGCTCGGTTTGGAATAAAGATATGGTAAAAGATATATTGGAAAATGCTGGCTATTTGGCATTAGGCAGTCGGCTAAAACGCCTAGCAGAACGCCTTCAAGCAGATGCCGCAAGATTACATGAAGCACACGGATTTAGCATCCAACCTAGCCAATTTCCCCTATTGAAAGCCATCGACACACTTGGATCAATTACTGTTGCGCAAGCAGTTGAAGCTCTCGGTGTGAGCCAGCCGGCAGTCACACGCACATTGAATACGATTATTGAATCGGGCCTCGTCACCACTCGTGCTGACGACAAAGATCAACGTGTAAAATGGATAGAATTGACTCCCAAGGGCGAAGCAACGCTTGAGAGTTTGAGAGAAAATCTGTGGCCCCATGTGCAAGAAGCCGCCAAACAAGCAAGTTCGTTTCCTACTGGTGCTTCTCCTATGAATCTATTGGATGCCCTCTCCCGTTTAGAACAAAACCTCAATGAATCTTCCTTAGAAGAACGTGTCCTAAAAATAAGCAATCCTAATCCTGTCGAAATAGTTGATTTTACAGATGATCTTGCTCAGGATTTTCATGACATCTCTGAACAATGGGTCTCTAGCATGTTCAAACTAGAGCAAAATGATCGTGAAATTATTGAAAATCCACGTAAGCTTATCATTGACCGTGGCGGCGTTATTCTTTTCGCTAAAACACCACAATTTGGTGTGGTTGGAACTTGTGCATTAATCAAAATAGAAGACGGAATATTCGAACTCACAAAAATGGGTGTAACAGATAATGCGCGCGGCTTGAAAATCGGCGAAAAATTGCTTCAAGCTACCATCAATCGTGCAAAAGAAATGAACCTGACATGCATGTACCTTCTAACGAATAAGAAATGTGAGGCAGCTATACATCTTTATGAAAAGAACGGCTTTATTCATGACCCATATATCATGGAACACTTTGGAGCACGATATGAACGCTGCAACGTAGCCATGTCTTACCCGTTATAAGTTTGCTGCAAGCTTCACCCACTAAAACACCAGTCTCTAGTAAAAGAAACTGGTGTTTTTACAATGATCTTATCAAAGATTAGACGCAGTGAACTATAAAGTTGGAATACGCAAAACCTGACCTGGGTAAATTTTATCTGGGTGAGATAGCATTGGCTTATTTGCTTCAAAAATCACAGGATATTTCATCGCATCCCCATACATCTCCTTAGCAATCTTGCTTAGAGTGTCTCCACTTTTCACAGTGTGGGTGCGAGTTGGTGAAATCTCCATTTTATCTTCAACGGAATCAACACCTTCTACATTTCCAGCAACAAGAATAAGCTTTTCACGTTCTTCTTGAGATAGAGCTTTTCCTGTTAGAACGACTTTATCGCCTTCTACAGCAACATCCACTTCATCTGTTTTGAAGCCGTGTTTTTCCATCTCATTTTTAAGGTTCTTCGCGTCTTCGTCTTTGTCTTTTCCAAAGCCGATTTTAGCACCAGCATCTTTTGCAAACTTGATCAGATTTCCAAACATTTAACGCCCCTCCTCTTATTGGCATACCTATCTCTAACATGGTGAATATGAACCTACAAAAACAATCGAGCTTTCTTCAACTGGCGACTCATTCCATTTAAAGTACATGGCAGATAAAATCCTAATATGCGGCGTAGATGAAGCCGGTAGAGGTCCGTGGGCTGGCCCTGTATGCGCAGGTGCAGTTATTCTAAACCCTTTAAATCCGATTGCAGGCCTCAATGATTCTAAAAAACTCAGTGAGAAAAAACGCGATAAACTTGCATTGCTTATAAAAGAATACGCCCTTTGTTGGAGTATTGGCTGGGCAAGCCCTGAGGAAATAGACGAACTAAATATTCGCCAGGCCAACCACCTCGCCATGCAACGCGCCGTGCAAGGCCTATCTATCGCACCAGACCTCGCGCTCATCGACGGCAATGATGCGCCACCGCTAGATTGCCGCACTGAAACGCTCATTGGTGGAGACGGCATAGAGGCATGTATCTCAGCTGCATCCATTTTAGCCAAAACAGCACGTGATGCCAAAATGGTAGAATATGACCTTCAATACCCAGATTATGGGTTTGCAAAACACAAAGGCTATGGCGTGAAAGCACACTCAGATGCCCTGAAGCGCATCGGACCATGCCCTATTCATCGTATGACATTCAAACCGGTGCGAGCAGCCAAACAACAGCTAGATAATTAAGCTGGCATAATGCTCGGCTGTACAGGCACCCAGATGTCTATTTCGCCTTCACGGGTTTGTGGATTATAGCGCGCATCATACACCTCAAACTCAGGTGTCATTGCAAAAACCTCAATAATCTCTAGCCCCAAGCTCTTTGGAAATTCTACAAAAATCCAATCCCAAGTCTGTTGAATGTTTGAGACATCGCCCTCATGCGTCACGACGAGATAATTCTGGTCAGGTATCACCATACGATCAAAATCTTTATCAAGGCCGTCAAAACTCGTCACTTTGATGCCCGCAAGATAATCTACATCTCCATCAGGATTGCTTGCACCAATGACACCATAACACGCATCAGTCACGGCATTGGCAACTTCGGCGATTTGAGGACCAAATGCTTTCCACAAAGCAGGAATGCCATCAATTTTTTCATCTACATCAAACTGTTTACGTAAACCAGCAACTGAAAATCCTTCACGGAATTCATATCTCGTTTTTGGTATTTTGTATTCTTGATCAGCCATCAACGTCTTCCAAATAAGCGTTCAATATCAGCGAGTTTCAGCTCTACATATGTTGGACGACCATGATTACACTGTCCTGAATGAGGTGTATTTTCCATCTGCCGCAATAAAGAATTCATCTCTTCACCAGTGAGCCGCCGTCCAGCGCGCACAGAACCGCGACATGCCATATTGCCCATGACTTCTTCAAAACGTTCTTTTAGGGCAAGACCGGCATCGTATTCTGCAAAATCATCAGCAAGGTCTTTTATCAATCCGACCGCATCCATGTCCCCAAATAATGCAGGCGTCGCACGAACAGCAATACACCCCACACCAAAAGGTTCGATTTCCAGCCCTAATTCTAGCAATTCTTCGGAACGTGACAGAACGCGCATTGCCTCGTCTTCAGTCAGTTCAACAATTTCGGGAATCAATAATGCCTGACGTTTTACTCCGTCCAGCTCCATTTGACGTTTCATTCGCTCATACACTAAACGCTCATGAGCTGCATGTTGATCGACAATGACAATACCGTCATCAGTCTGCGCTACGACATATGTTTCGTGTAATTGTGCGCGTGCCACACCTAGCGGAAACCGGCTTAACTCCTGTGCTCGCTGGCTTTCCATTTCGTTTGGTTCAACACGAGCAGACATATCCGACGTGGCTGCAAAAGCGCCTGATTGGCCATTATATTGTGATGGTGCATCTTCTCTAAAACCGCCACTTAATCCCGTTGCATCCAGATAAGTATTTATCTCATCAGATGACGGACTGGCCGAAGGGCGCCATTGCCCACCGCTTGCTGATCTTCCCATCGTCGATTGCAAGACACTTGTGCCGGGCTGATACGCAGATTGCATTGGCCCGTTTGGCCCCATTTGCAATTCAGCCTGACGCGCTTGCGTCTCTGTTATGACGCGCCCTAATGCATCGCCAGCAACTGTTGTAGAAGCACGATGCCCAGCAGCGGCAAGCGTGTGCCGAAGGGCACCGATTAATAACCCACGTACATTTCCAGCATCTCTAAAACGCACTTCTGTTTTAGCAGGATGCACATTCACATCGACAAACTCTGGATGTAAATCAACAAAAAGCGCCGCCATAGGATGACGATCTCGCGCAAGAAAATCTTGATAGGCTGCACGTATAACGCCTGTCAGCAAACGGTCTTTAACAGGACGACCATTTACAAACAAATATTGATGCTGTGCGTTCCCTCGATTTAACGTTGGTAAACCAGCAAATCCGGTGACGAACACGCCTTCACGTTCAGCATCTATTTCGCAGGCATTTTCGCGAAACTCTTTGCCCATAATCGCACCAAGACGCTTCAGGCGTGCTTCTTCAAAAGCACCGTCTTCAGGGGCTAAGTTAATCACTTTGCGGCCATTGGATTCTAAAACCATGCCGACATCAGCATTCGCCATAGCCAAACGCTTAACTGTGTCAGTGAGTGCCATCGTTTCAGCGCGCTCAGACTTCATGAACTTTAGCCGCGCAGGTGTTGCATAAAACAAGTCTCGAACTTCAATACGCGTTCCGCTGTCTGAAAGGCCTGTCCATGCAGCAGGCAAGGGTCCCTCAACAACACCGCCTTCAATACGCAGCTGATAGGCTTCATCCGCCCCTTTTGCACGAGAGGTTATCGTCATACGAGACACAGAACCAATGGATGGTAATGCTTCGCCGCGAAAACCGAGCGTGTGAATATTTAAAAGGTCAACACGTCCCTCGGCATCGGCTTGAAGTTTAGATGTCGCATGACGCTCAATCGCGATCGGCAATTCTTCAGCCGACATCCCCTTGCCGTCATCTTCAATGACCATTCGGGATAAGCCGCCGCCTTCAATCAAAACTCGGATGTGGCGCGCACCTGCATCTAGTGCGTTCTCCATCAGCTCTTTTGCAGCCGCAGCTGGACGCTCAACAACTTCACCCGCCGCTATGCGATTTATAGCATCGGCAGGTAATCGGTGGATACATGAAGAGGGCGTGTGTTCAGATAAGGTATCAGGCATAGTTAAAGCTTACCGCGCAACGCGATTCGTACCTAGTCCACAACGCATTTTGATTGTGTAAAACTCAAAATGTAATCCAGATGGATTTAAAGCCCAGGAAGCTTGCTCTCGCCAGCTTTGCGTTCAATCACAACATCACCGCCGCCCGTGGCATTATCAATCAATTCGCGCTCAAGACGCTGTGCTTCATTGGCAGGCTCGATAATCGTTGCATCATTACCATCACCCTTGAAGAACAATATCTTGTCTGAAAGACTTTTGCTTTTGCGTAAAGTTCCTGTGGCGTCATAATCAACTTGTGCACGGATTTTAGGGTCAATCGCATCAGCATCAGCTTTTTGAACAAGCAAACGCTCACCTTCAGAAGCCTGAGACCCGACACGATCTCCAAACAAAATTGCGCGCGCACTATCATCCGATTGCAGTTCAGCTGGAACCGCTTCACCAACAGCTGGTGGACGCAAATTATATTCAGGTGGAACACTCAAAGGCGCTTTACGAACCACACGAAACTCATCAGGGCCATTTGTGCCATTAGAAGAACATCCGGATGCGACCATCGCTGCAACCGCTGCCGCAGTTAAACCCAATACTGATTTTTTCATCTGTCACGCCTTTTAATACACGTCGTTTTTGAATGCAGAAACCAAATAATAGGTTTCGAAATTCAAGCCTGTAAAACACTTATATGCAGGTTAGCGATAAAGCTAGCCCGATCAGCCCTCTTTCGCCAACAGTTGATCTGCAATCAATATGATTGCACCCACTGAAATAGCCATATCTGCAACATTGAACACATATGGAAAACCTAAACCTAAAATTCCATCGCCATTGTAAATAGCTTTATCTATCCAAGCAAAAGGCCCGCTCGTCGCATTAAATTTTATTCCAAACCACGGTCCAGAAAAATCCATAAAATCCACGACCGCGCCAAAACGTGCTCGATCTATCATATTCCCAATCGCACCGCCAATGACAAATGCCAGTGCTAGTGCTGTCATTTTGCGTTCTGCTTTCAACAACCAAGCAGTAAAAGCAATTACAATGACGAATGTGACGGCAAACAAAATCCAGCGGCCAATTCCATCAGATTGCATCATGCCAAAACTCATGCCGTAATTCCAAACCATGGAAAGGTCAAAGCTTTGAGAAATTTCTATTTTTCCGCAATTAGGTGTCGGTGAAAACAAACACCCCCTTGCATTAAACACATCATTTCCAAGCACAAGTGCTTTTGTAAATTGGTCCAAAATCAAAGAGAAAAGAGCAATTGGACCTGCCCAAATCCAATAACGGTTTGTTACCTGTATCATGCTCTTCCCTCTTTCGCTTTTGGCAAAGCCTAAGCGCTTTTATTCACTTTATCCCAAGCCATGACAGCCTTGGCATCACGCGGTGTAATGCCCGGAAATTCGGGCAAGGCTGTGGCAGGATCAAAAATCTTCCATGATCGCGCACACTTCACACCTTCGGCTTTAGCCGAAACGACTGCAACGCCTTCTATATCATCCATAGAAAACGCCGTTTCTGGAGCTGTTTCAGATTTCAAATTCACATCAGACGTGATGAAGATATCTGCAGCGACTTCACCGTCAAACGCTGCTAAAAGTTCAGCATCTGAGATATATACATCCGGTGCCGCCTCTAAGGATGAACCGATCCGCTTTTCACGACGTTCGATTTCCAACGCCCCGAGGACGACACGACGCACTTTAAACAGTTTAGACCATTTGCTCGCAACTGCTTCGTTTTTCCATTCCGCTGGCACTTGCGGGAACTGACGCAGGTGAACTGAACCAGCTTCAGGGAAGCGCAAACGCCAAGCTTCTTCACATGTAAACACCATAACAGGTGCAAACCATGCTGTGAGGCATTTGAATAATTCATCCATAACTGTGCGGCATGACCGACGACGGATATCATCGGGTGCATCACAATAAAGGCTGTCTTTGCGGATATCGAAATAAACCGCTGAGACATCATTATTGGTAAAGACTTGCAGCTCTTTGAATGCCGCTTGGAAATCATAAGCTTCAAAAGCTGCACGCACTTTTGCGTCAACTTCTGTTAAGCGGTGCAACATCCACTGCTCTAGGCTTGGCATATCTTGAACGGCGACGCGTTCGCTGTCGTCAAAACCATGTAGAGCACCAAGCAGATAGCGCATTGTGTTGCGGAGCTTACGATAGCTATCCACATTCGCTGCGATAATGTCTTTTCCAAATGCTGGATCATCTGTGTAATCAGTTGACCCAACCCAGATACGCATGATTTCAGCACCAAACTGCTTACACACTTCATCTGGTTCAATACCATTGCCCAAAGATTTGGACATTTTACGACCATCTTGAGCCACAACAAAACCATGCGTCAGCACGCCTTCATATGGGGCGCGGCCACGTGTGGCGCAGCTTTCAAGCAAGCTGGACTGGAACCAACCACGGTGCTGATCTGACCCTTCAAGATACAAGTCAGCGGGCCATTTCAAACCGCGTTTTTCGAGTGTAAATGCGTGTGTTGTTCCAGAGTCAAACCACACATCGAGAATGTCCGTGACTTTTTCAAAATCTTCAGCGTTGTATTGATCGCCCAAGAAGATGTCTGAAGATGTCACAAACCACGCATCAGCACCGCCCTGCTCAACGGCTGCAACAATGCGATCATTCACATCGCTATCATTGAGTATATCACCGGTTTGCTTGTTGACGAATAAAGTCAGCGGCACACCCCATGCGCGCTGGCGAGAGATAAGCCAATCAGGACGCCCCTCAACCATGGAGCTTAGGCGTGCACGACCTCGCTCGGGAGTGAATTTCGTTTCAGCTATCGCTGCCATTGCTTTTTCACGCAATGTTTTGCCGCTTTCATCCGCTACATCCATAGAGATGAACCATTGCGGCGTTGCACGGCGGATAACAGGCGCTTTTGAGCGCCAAGAGTGTGCATCGCGCAGTGTGGTCATGCCGCGCGCGAGCAAATTACCAGCGCCCATCACTGCATCCATGACAGCTTTATTGGCTTTCCCATCTTGGCCGCGCTTTTTGCCATCAATGCGGATAACATCTAAGCCTTCAAAACCCGGACATTCTTTTGTGTAACATCCCAAATCATCGAGTGTTTCAGGGATATCTGCTGTAGAACGTCCTGATGAGAGCCAGACATTATAGTCATCCTCACCATGGCTTGGCGCTGTGTGCACAAAACCTGTACCCGCATCATCGGTGACGTGATCACCTGAGAGCATTGGCACATCAAATTGATAACCGCCAAGGTCTGCGTCACGCAATGGGTGCGCGAGCGTCAATTTAGATAGAGTATCAGTAGAAACACTACCAACTTTTTTCCATTTAGCAGCCTTGGCTGCACCCATGACCGTTTCAACACGTGCATCTGCAACGACAAGCCTGTCACCGGGCTTAATCCAAGGCTCAAACGGCAAGTCAGCCTCAAGCTCAGTACATTCATACAGGCTGTATGCAATGCTGGGACTATAAGAGACAGCGCGGTTAGCCGGTATTGTCCAAGGTGTTGTCGTCCAGATGACTATTGCAGCACCGCTTGCCAATCCTTTTAGAACTTCATCATGCTCTTCAAGGCCACCGCGCACGAGCGTTGGGCCAATGCTGGCGATTGGAAACTTCACCCAGATCACATTGGCTTTGCGGTCTTCATATTCAACTTCAGCTTCCGCAAGGGCTGTTTGCTCCACTGGAGACCACATGACAGGCTTTGAGCCGCGACGCATTTGGCCCGACATTCCCACTTTCAGGAATTCTTCCACGATTGTCGCCTCAGAAGCATAATCCATCGTTAGATATGGATCGTCCCAATTTCCAACCACACCAAGACGTTTAAATTCTTCGCGTTGGATACCGACCCATTCGGTGGCGTATTCACGGCAAGCTTTACGAAATTCTGACGGATCGACATCGCGCTTGGCTTTGCCCTTTTGGCGAAATTGTTCTTCAACTTTCCATTCGATCGGAAGACCGTGACAATCCCAGCCCGGGATATAGTCGGCATCAAAACCAGACATTTGTTTTGTACGCACAACAAGGTCTTTCAAGATCTTGTTCATGGCATGACCAATGTGAAGATGACCATTAGCATATGGAGGGCCATCATGGATCATAAATTCAGGACGCCCTTTTGCATCTTCACGCAAAGCTTCGTAGAGGTTTTCCTCATCCCATTTTTCAAGCCAAACCGGCTCAACCTTTGGCAGACCCGCGCGCATTGGGAAATCTGTCGTCGGCAAGAAGAGCGTTTCGCGATAATCGCGGCCTTCAGGAGTATTCGTGTCGTTGGACATATTTTTTATCTTTTGATGATTTTTTGCAGAAACTGGTTAGCGAGATAACCCGGAACCGCCGAGTCGCAATTTGAGTTGCGCCTTCTAGCGGACCGGGCCAGTAATTCGCCCGAGAATTGCGCCGCCTATTTGGGCACGTATATATATGCGTATGATATTCTGCATTTTCATGGCTCAGTCCATATCAGGCTAAAAGCCTAGTGAAAAGAGACAGGAAAAAGTTTCACACGATTTCCGCCTCCTGTTTCACCAAACCTAATCAAACGACTGGCTGGCTTACCCCTGCCAACACTTGTTTTGCATTTTCAGTGTCTTTTTGTATTTGGGCGATTAAAGGCTCTAACCCGTCATACTTTTCTTCTGGACGTAGAAATTTTACAAAAGCCACTTCTAATTCTTTGTCGTATAGATCACCCTCAAAATCAAAAAGGTACACCTCTAATAGAGGATCACGGTCACCTGTTGTGGGGGTTCTGCCAAAATTGGCTACGCCCTGACGCCAATTTTTCTCACCCTCAATTCTCGTCCAAACTGCATAAATACCGAATTTGGGCTGCTGATAATCAGAAAGCTTCATGTTTGCTGTCGGAAAACCAATAGTGCGACCACGTTTTTCACCATGCTCTACTTTAGCTTCGGTGACCCAATAGTCTTTCATCATCAATTTCGCGGATTCCATATCTCCATCAGAAATAAGTTCGCGAATTTGAGTTGAAGAAATCTTCAGCGCCTCACCATGTGCACCAATTTCCATATTATTTGGCGTAATTTTATCTGTTACCAAGACATCAAAACCCATTTCATCACCAAATTTCTTGAGGGTGGTGACATTTCCCATACGTTTTTTGCCATAACAAAAATCATAGCCAACCGAGACGGCTGAAACACCTAACCCATCGCTCAAAACATCTTTTGCAAACTCAAAATCTGTGCGCCCAGCCATTTCTGCGTCGAAAGGTAGCGCAAAAGCGACGTCCAAACCGCCTTGTTTTAGCACTTTGACACGCCGTTTGAGACTCATGATTCGTTTTGATGGTGAATCTGGATTAAAAAAAATAAATGGTGTCGGATCAAACATTAACACACCAAGGGGTATATTTCTTTCCGTACACAGATCACGCAGTGTCGAAATTACACCCCGATGCCCCAAATGCAGGCCATCAAAATTACCAATTGCAACACCTGCTCCCCGAACAGATTCAGGTGCATTTTCAAATGTGTGAAACAGCTTCATTTAGATGGCCAATCCTCGACAGAAAAATTCTTGGCGAATTTTATTTTTTTGCAGAACTCGGGACCATGACTTTTGCTTCGCCCTGAATAACGATTTTATCATCCACTGAACATTTCACAGCCAATGTGACACGGTTCAGCCTGTCTTGTTTTTCAGAAACTTCAGCTCTTACCAATACCTTAGAGCCAATTTTCACTGGACGTTTGAAACGCATATTCATTTCTGTAAAGATCGCGCCAGGGCCTGGCAAATCATTTCCGAGGATTGCAGAAATGAATGATGCCGTCAGTGCACCATGCGCAATACGTGTTCCAAAAACTGTCGTTTTTGCATATTCCTCATCCACATGGAGTGGATTAAAATCACCAGATACACGCGCAAAATCCATCACATCTTGTTCTGTTACAAGGTGCTCGTTTTCGTGGCTCATGCCAATTTCTAGTTCTTCGTACGTCTTGCCTGGTTTCATTCTCATTACTCCAAATCACACCGTCAACGCGTCGTGCAATACGTTAACGTTAATACGTGAAATCTCTATTTCCCTTCACGGTTTATTTGCCTTGTTTGGTTATGACTAGTCCAAACAGACAAACTTTAGCCGCCCTAAGGAGATTTCCCATGGCTGTCGATATGTCGATGCCCGTTCTAGTCGTGGACGACTACAAAACGATGATTCGCATCATCACTAACCTTCTCAAGCAACTTGGCTTCGAGAATATCGAAGACGCTGCAGATGGCAAAGAAGCTTTCGCCAAGATGCAAGGCAATAATTATGGTCTTGTCATTTCAGACTGGAACATGGAACCGATGACCGGCTATGAGCTGCTACGCGAAGTTCGTGCAGACGACAAGCTAAAAGCGACACCATTTATCATGGTAACTGCCGAATCTAAGACGGAAAACGTGATTGCCGCTAAAAAAGCTGGTGTGAACAACTATATTGTAAAACCGTTCAACGCTGCGACACTTAAAGGCAAAATTACTGCCGTACTTGGTGAATTTTAATTTCCCTAGCTGGGCCACATCCGATCTGGGAGGATTAAATGACAGCCGCACCAAACGAAGTAGCCGACAGAGTCAGGGGAGCGATCAGCTCCCTGAAGAAAAGTAATGTACGCGATCGTCCATTGGTAGAAGTTCTTGAACTGTCTCACCAATTGGCCGACGCAATGAAATTTTTCTTTGGATCGCTAGATCAAACGATTCATGGTGAATTTAAATATATTGCTGACTTCATTCACAAGGCAAAAGATGAAATCTCTGATCTATGCCCGAATGAAATCAGTGGTGAACGCATCCCTGGTGCCTCATTGGAACTTGACGCAGTTGTCAGGGACACTGAAGCAGCAACCGAAACGATTATGACTGAAGCTGAAACACTAATGTGTGCAGATATCAGCGATCCAGCCGCATACAAAGAGCAAGTTGATGCTGCAATGATGCGCATGATCGAAGCATGTTCATTCCAAGACCTGACAGGTCAACGCGTCAACAAAGTTGTGACAACGCTGCGCCACATTGAAGAACGCGTTACCGCATTCTCAACAGCGCTTGGTGTGACCGATTCTGCGCGTGAAGAAACAAAAGAAGAAATTCGTGATCGTGAACAACTTCTCAATGGCCCTGCTATTGATGGACCAGAAGTCGCACAAGATGACATTGATGCGATGTTTGCAGAAGCACCTGATGCAAGTCAGGACGATATAGACGCCCTCTTTGACTAAGAATATTTAGTCAAAGCTGATTTTCCAATTCACACCTATGGCGGCGGTGAGCCGATAGGGTTTTGGAGGATTCCCCAAATGACCAGACCTCACCAAACGAGTGCAGGCGCGGCATAGGCAGCGTCTGCATCGTCGTTTTCCAGCAATTGAGCAGCATCTTCTAAAAAGCTCTCGCTCTCATCCATGATATCTCCGTGGATACCGCCGCCAATAAACAAGCAATCAAGCCCCTCACGCACTGCACCGCGCGCATCTGTAGCAGGGCCATCACCAATTGCGAGAATGGTGTCAGCAGACGGTCTGTAGCCAAGCAATTCTTCTAGCTTCTTATAAGCGAGATTATATATCGGAGCACCTGGCTTACCAGGACGTATCACACGGCCACCGACTTCCTCATAGATTTTAGCCAATGCACCCGCTGACGGGATTAATTCATCGCCATAGCGAAAAACCAGATCAGGATTGGCGCACAACATTTCGATTTCGCGTGCGGCCAGTTTGGTCAATTCATCGCGGTAATTTTCTGGCAAATCCTTGGGAATTTCACGCAGCCCCGTACAAGAAACAAAAGCAGCTTCCTCTATCTTGGTTGTGTATTCCATTGCTAGGCCTTGATAGAGCGGGTCATCATAGTCGGGACCGATACAATATGCAGGACCGGGCATACGTTTTTCCAGTTCGGCACGCGTTGCATCCCCTGACGTGATGACTGCGTCATAACAATCTGGTTCAACCCCCAAACGTTCAAGGCTCATCAATACACGCTCAGCAGGCACAGGCGCATTCGTAATTAAAACGACAGGTCCACGTATGTCACGATAGCGCCGAAGCGCCTCTACAGCATCAGGAAACACTTCCCGTCCATTGTGGATGACGCCCCAGACATCACATAATATGGCCTCATACTCATCTGCGATCTGATTTAAATGGATGAGACGCGGAAGTGTAGACATATCAGGATGCTCTTCAAATTTGGGATCAGACTATAAAATACTGGCACAGCAAGCTGCTATGTCGGATCAAAACCCGTTTATAAAATCAGATATAGTGCGATAATGTAGTTTGGCCTTTTGGTCCAGATATAGAGACCCGAACCCTCAAAACTCAAACAATTATGCGTTGATATTATTAGCAGCGTTTACGCGACGAATAAACTCTGGAGGCGGTGCTGTTTCTTCCAATAAAGATCCTTTAATTGGACGCGGCGCTCCAAACACATGGCCCTGCCCAAACGGGATTTCAAAATCGAGAAGTTCAATCACAGATTTCTCATCTTCAACTTTCTCGGCAACCAAATCCACACCATACCGCATAAAGACAGCAGATACGTCCTCAGGCGCAATTGAACGCACAATCCCAGATACGGGGCGTTGTCCACCCGGCACAAGTTCAGATAACAGGCGATCACCCGTCACTTTAACAAAGCGCACACCAGAAGATTGGAGTTCGGGCAGATCAAAATCCAGCCCCTCACCTTTATCTAGTGAGAAACGAAACCCTAATTCGGCCAAACGTCCCATATTGCGTGCAGCTATATTGGAACGATTATTGAAATTGCGGACGCCAATTTCAAAGATCATCGCACCCGCGAGATCTTGATTTTCACGCATAAATTCCAAAAATTGTGGGAAGTAGGTTTCATCTTCCAGAGATGACATCGCCACATTACAAAACACACCAACACGTCGGTCACGCTCTGAGAGACGGCGCACAATCTGCACACAACGAAATAAAAGCATGTTGTCGACAACGCCAAGCAAGCCCGCGCTTTCAGCCTCTGCCAAAAATTCACCCGGCATGATGACTTCACCATCAGCACGACGAAGGCGCGTAAATCCTTCATAAAAACGTACGCGTCTTTGCGGCAGCGTCACAATCGGTTGCAAATGTAAGTCTACACGGTTTTGACGCAGCGCATCTCTGACAGCTTCAAGAGCAGAAGAACCAGCAACGCTCGCTTGCGTTCCATTTTCCCGTACGCTGCTTAAGCGTGTCTCAAAACTGTCTGACATACGCGAAATCATGGTCTCAAGGCCACGCATTTCAGTGACAAGCGATTCGCGTCTATCTGCGATCTCACGTTCAAATTCATCACGTAATTCATCAGCACGGCGCTCTGTCTCATCAACCCGTTGTACGAGTTTTTTAAGTTCGTTTCTCAGTGATTGAAATTTGTCGTCGCCTTCTTTAGCAGCACCACTGCGAGAAAGAATCACATGAAATTGAGTCACCGCTAACCCAATAGCCGCCGCAATCAGTCCAGCTATAGTGAGATCAACCCCTAAATAACGATGCAGGGCTGCGCCCCCTACAATGCAGGCGGTTATATAGGTCAATGCAAGCATGACATGCGCAAATATCGGCATGAGTGCGTCCTGATTCTTTATTTGACGGCGTTAACGAAAATCAACATGAAGCTGATGCGTTTACAATCCGCTAACTGTACAACATTGAGACTATTCACCCAAAAATGAAAAGCCCTTTGTCTATTGAAGACAAGACTTTGGCACATTTTGATAGCCCCTAGCTACATAAGGTTAGCACTCAGACACATGAATGTGCTTTGAACGCAACACTATGAAAGCGAAATAGCATTGAAGCCGCTCTAGGGCTAGACTCTCAATTGTGACCTAAGCTTAACTCTCCAAAGCTGTTTGCAGGGGTGCATGACAGCGAACCTTGTAGGCTTGATAGAGAATATCGCCTGCAAGCTTTTGCGGGGGCAAAAGGGGAGCGCGGGGACTGTCGGTGGGGATCGACATG
>JGI2924J29684_1077225_pt1 | contig 14838 bp, 13 predicted proteins | sample BenlonsequencITS_FD_29684 | JGI IMG/M metagenome (IMG submission 29684)
ATATAAATGTATTATGTATTTTTTTAAAACTTTGTTTTTCAATACGAAATAGCACTCTTCTTGCAGTTCACATCCGGATGTTATACTTTCTTCTAAATATTAAAAGGCGTGCTGCCGCACGCGTTCAGAGTAGTTATCCGGAGTTCGCAATTTGTATGCCTTGCTTAGCAATAAAAAAACAGCAACCTTGCTAGACAAGGTTGCCCAACCCCATTCGTTCCAGACGCTCTATCTGAAGCATGGATGATTATACCCCTGGAATCATCCACGTGAAGACATACGCTTGAAGCCAGACAAGAATTCCCATAAGAATTGCAAGGGCTATACTGTGTAAAAAGACTTTCCGGAAAATAACTCCAATGGCATTAACCGCTTCAACAGGGCTGGAGTAACAGGCTACAGTGGCGACCGTGATACTCTGTGCGTCAATCATTTTTCCCATAACACCGCCGGTACTGTTCGCAGTAACCATTAACAGCGGATTTAATCCTAACTGCTGTGCCGTAATCTGTTGCAGACCCCCAAACAAAGAGTTTGAAGCCGTGTCGCTTCCGGTTAAGAAAACACCCAACCAACCAATCATTACTGCAAAGAACGGATACATTGCTCCTGTTTTTGCGAAGGCCAAAGCTAATATTGCATCGGTTCCTGCATATCGTGTCATGTAACTCAAACCAAGGACTAAGGAAATTACAGTAAGAGGTATTTTTAAACGAGTAATTGTTGTAACGAGAATTTTCTTCCACTGTGCCAGAGTCACTCTCAGGAATATCGTACCAGAGAGAAGAGCCGCTATTAGAATACCGGTTCCTGCCATCGTAATAAAATTAAAAGAATAAGTGGCTGCTTCTCCCACTTTTGCCACATCCGTCGGAGAAACGGGCGCAGTTCGGAAGACCAAACCATGTAAATATGGCACTTTGAAACTAGGATTGAAAAGGCTGTTTAAGAAAGTCTTTACGCTCGGAACACCCCAAAGTGCAACAAAAATCGCCAATAGAACCCAGGGCATCCAGGCTTGTATTAACACTGGCCATGTGTATTTAGGAATTATTTTTGATTTCACAACCTTTGTGCCATCCAATCGAGCATAGGCCATTTCATTCGTAATAATATTCTTAGGTTTCCAAACCTTTAAGAATAAAGAGGTGACAATAATACTAACAATTCCTGCCCCAATATCTACAAGCATTGTCATGCCGGCTTCGGCCATTAGAAACTGAGTGGCTGCAAAGGAAGCACCCGTTACGAAAATTGCAGGCCAAACTTCCCAGACGTCCTTCCATTTCCCTTTTTCCATCAAGACTAAGGTTGCCACACACCAAAATGGTATTATGATTGAGAAAAACGGTAATTGTCTGCCCGCCATCTGAGTGATAAGGGCGTCCGGAATTTTCGTCAGCCCTGCAAGCGTGAGAACCGGAGTTCCAATTGCCCCCCATGCTACCGGTGCGGTATTGGCAATCAAGCATATGACTGCAGCAGTCAATGGTCTAAATCCTAATCCTACCATAATTGCCCCGGCCACTGCCACCGGAGTTCCGAACCCAGATGCTCCTTCAATAAAAGCTCCAAAACTAAAAGCAACAAGCAGGGCTTGTAAGCGTCGATCCGCAGTAATACCGGCAATTGAATCTTTAACAATTTCGAACTTACCCGTAATAACCGTCATAGTGTAAAGAAAAATTGCGCCAAAAACGATCCAGCCGATCGGAAATAAACCACTCATCACACCTAGCCCAAATGCTGCTGCAGCAGATGTTGCGGGCATTTTCATAATAAAAACACAGATAAGAAATGCTACAAAAGCTGCAATAGCTGCTGCATAAGGTGCATAGATTCCCAATAATTTCTTGCCGTCTTTACTTTTATGAGGGTGCAGCGCTAAGAAATACAAAAGTGTTAAAATTGGTAAAGCCGCACAAAATACCGACAACCAAAAACTCCCTGCAGGATTATAATTTTGCAAGTACTTCAATTATATACCCCCTTTCAAAATTTAAAATTTCTCCCAAGTTCCCCTTTGGATAGTCCCTTTTTATCACCCCTTTTTTAAATTATTTAAAAGTTTTTTAAATATTCAATAAAATATAGTTATGCCAAAGCAAGTATACAACCAAAAGTTATGCTTACCGATAATATAAAAACAGACAGCCACGCTGTCTGTAAGATTTTCTAAATTAGTATAGTATTTTAGCAATCACTAACGTGATAACAATAAATGTTGCACTGAGGGCTCCCAACCAGTTGAAAATGTGTTCTCTCTTCCGAAAGGCTGCCCATTCATCGTCCTCTATTAGAGGCTCATTGGGTTTCGACATTTCCATACCCTCCTCAAATTTTCATTTCTTACCTAACCTTCAATCTATTTATATCTATACTGTATGCTTCTCTTCTTTCTCCATACCCTCCCAATCAGTTAGCCAATAATAAGACTTTATAATTCAGAAGAATTGTCGCTGGTGACAAGCATTGAGGGATATACTTTCTTAAAGTACAAAAAGACCTGTTGCAAAGTACATAAGAGCCCCCATTAAATAAACCCTGCATAAATAGTGGTTTAAAATCATCCACATATATGCAGGGTTTTATTTATAAAAACGCATAAGTAGTCATTAAGCAACGTTCCTTTTAACGTTTAATTTTTAAATTAAACATTATAGCAATTACAATTCGCAGCTTCCAACCATTGAAATCATAACATCATTTATTTTGGAAACTTTGTCATCGTTCGTAAGAACGATTAGGTAATCTCCAGGGTAAATCACTGTATCCCCTTTGGGAATGATTTCTTCTTCTCCACGTTTGACGGACACCAGCAAGCAATGAGCCGGCCATTTAATCTCTTTAATTTGTTTGCCGTCCAGCATTGATCCCATGCACACGGCGAATTCCAAGATAGCTTTAGTCTTTCCGCTGCCTATGGGGGCCAGCGTTCCCTGTTTGTGCAAAAACCTTTCTAATAAGGACTCATAAATAGGTTTAGAACCTAAAAAGTCCGCTACGATATAAGCTGAAATACATACAACGGACAAGGAAAGCAAATGAGTAAATGAACCCGTCATTTCTGTAATCAATATCGTTCCAGTAATCGGGGCCCTGACGATTGCTGTGAAATAACCAGCCATAGCAAGAATAATAAAGTTATTAACATACGTGTTATTAATGCCAAAAAGATGAACAATTACAATTCCGTAGATATTTCCAATGATTGCACCGATGGCCAGAAGCGGGAGGAAAATTCCGCCCGGTGCCCCTGAACCGTAACAAATCATGGTGAAGAAAAATTTAACAACGATCAGAATTAAAAGGAGCTTTAAAGTAAAATTACCCTGGGTTACGAGGGAGGTAATCAACTCATGACCCCCTCCTAAAACCTGAGGTAAGAAAAGCCCCAAGACTATGGAAACCATTAAAGGAATAACTACCCAAAATGTTTTTGGCAGCCATCGTTGCCTGGCATATAAATCCTGGGTCTTTAACAGCGTTGTATTAAAAGCGACCCCTAAAACACCAATAATAATTCCCAGGATAATAATGAACAAATAATAGCGCAAAGGAAAGTCGTGGAGGTTGGCAAAATTCAATACCGGCTTTAAACCAAAAAATTCACTGGTGATAAAGTCAGCGGATAAGGCGGCAGACAATGCCGACAGAAGGACAAGAGGTGAAAAGTTCTTGTGAACCTCTTCCAAAGCAAACATTACTCCGGCCAAAGGTGCACCAAAAGCAGCAGCAAGCCCTGCGCTTGCTCCACTTGTTATGAGATATTTCTCTTCTATATTAATTCGTTTTAGTATCTTGCTAAATCCTTGACCGACTGCAGCTCCTAGTTGAACGGACGGGCCTTCCCTGCCCATAGAAAGGCCGGCTCCGATGGCTAAAACTCCACCCAGGAATTTGCCGAGAATAACCTTCCACCAGGTCATGGATAATTTTCTCAATAAAACCCCTTCCACCTGGGGAATACCACTGCCGCTGATCATCGGTTCATGTTGAACCATTAAGCCAACAATGAGACCTATCAGAATCAGCACTCCCACCCAAGGCAGAAGAAGGATCGGTCTGGCACTGATCAAATTATAAATTTGAGTTAGTAAAAGTCCGGCCTGTTCAAGAGTGAAACGGTACAATACTATGATTAAGCCCGTGATAATGCCAATACCCAAGCCTTCATAGACTAATTTCAATCTGAAACTACTCCAATGGAAGAGGGTATTATGAGTATTATGCTTGTTGTCAGTCATGCTTAGTTTCCCCCATAAATTACGCCGTCAAAAAGTCCGCTGCTAATCGTTTCCAATTGGCTCCAGATAAATCCTGGGGACTCGCTGGGAAATCCCACAAGTAATTTCATAACTAATAGTTCCAAGCCATTCGGCCATCTCAGTGGCAGTAATCTGCTCGTAGCCATCTTTCCCCAGAATTGTAACCACATCGCCAACTTTTACGCCTGGGATTTTAGTCACATCAAGCATTGTCTGATCCATACAAATCCGGCCGATCATCGTCGAACGCCGCCCATGAATCAGCATTTCGCCATAATTGGAAAGTGCTCTGCGCAATCCATCGGCATATCCCAAAGGAATTGTTGCAACAGCCGTTGGGTAGGCCGCCTGAAACGTACGCCCATAACTCACCGTTTCTCCCGTTTTAATCTTTTTAAAATGAGAAACCTTCGCTTTCCAAGACATTACCGGTTCCAAGCCAACCTGAGCTCCCACTTGAGACGATGGAACCAGCCCATATAAACCGATGCCGGGACGTACAAGTTCAAAATGTGCTTCCGGAAACTGCAAAATGGCTGCAGTGTTTGCAGCGTGCCGAATAGGAATTTTCAGTCCCGCTTTCTTGAGCTTTTCAAAGAGAATTTCAAAACGTTTAAGCTGCTGCCGAGCGAAAGTGAGATCTTTTTGATCAGCTGTGGCAAAATGGGTAAAAATGCCTTCAATAAACAAGCTTGGCAAAGACCCAATTTTCACTATTTCAGAAACATCAGTATCACGGAAGCCTATGCGGCTCATTCCTGTATCAATCTTCAAGTGCAGCCTCGCTCTTCGGCCAAGTTTAACAGCCGCTTCTGAAAGAGCACGTGCCTGAGAAAAATTAAAAATTGCCGGTATTATATCCTCTTTAACATAGGTATCCCACTGATCAATTTCCGGGGCACCAATAACCATGATGTCCAGCTTTGGAAATGCCGCCTTTAATTCTAAAGCCTCTTGTAAAAGTGCCACACCAAAGCGCTTTGCCCCACAGTTCATCAGGGTCTTAACCACCGGGATAATACCATGCCCATAAGCATCCGCCTTGACAATGGGCATCATTTCACTTTGTGTATACGCCTGAAGCTTGTAATAATTGTCTTTTAAAGCTTGCAAATTAACTTCAGCCCAAGCCTGTCGCACCATAGTTCTCCTCCCTTTTCTCTCTTAGGACATCTTCAATTCTAAAGAGTGCCGCACTTTCGGCAGCTGATCCGCTACCTCAGAAGCCAAAAAACCTGACCAACCATGATTTTTGGCAAGATCATCCGCGGATTTTCCGTGCAGATAAACCCCTAAGCAAGCCGCTTCCAGAGGTGATACCCCTTGAGCCAGCCAAGCCAGAATGCTCCCGGTCAGAACATCCCCCGTACCTCCCGTCCCAAGTCCGGGATTTCCGGTGGGATTAAAAAAGGCCCGCCCATCCGGTGAAGCAACAATTGTCACTGAACCTTTAAGTACCACAACCGCTTCCCACTCTGCAGCTTTGGTCAGAGCTAAATCCAAGCGGTTTCGCTCGACGTCAAAAACAGTGCATTGGCAAAGTCTAGCCATCTCTCCGGGATGCGGGGTCAGCAGCAGCGGTCCCCGTCCGTTTCTGGCCTCAAACAAACTGGGGTCTTCGGATAATAAATTCAAGGCATCGGCATCCAAAATAATGGGGCAGTTCATCGTTCTTAATACTTCCTCGAGAACAACCGCGAATTCAAAATTTTGAGCAAGACCAGGCCCGATGGCTATAGCCTGTGCTTTTTCCGCTTGCTTTAAGATGACCGGCCAAGATTCTTCGTTTAGATAATCCACTCCAGGGGCAGCCCAAACCGTTGCTTCGGTGAGACCGGCATCCACATCCTGCGCAATTCCTAGAGGTGTAACTATTTGCAGTAATCCGATTCCGCTGCGCAAAGCTCCCCGTCCGGCCAGAACCGCAGCTCCGCTCATTCCTTTTGATCCGGCAATGAGAACTCCTTTGCCATGAGTCCCCTTGTGTCCTTTTAATTCACGGACCGGAAGCATTTCTCTTATTCTATCATCTGTCAAAACATATGTAGAGATGCCTGGGTCTTCCAGAAATGCTTTGGGAATCGAAATCGGGTCAACAGAGACCCGTCCGCAATAAGCGGGGCCTTCTCCTAAAAAAAGGCCCCATTTAGGAAGGCCGAAAGTTACCGTTGTTTGAGCACGGATTGCCGTACGATAAACATTGCCGGTATCGGCTTCTACTCCACTGGGAATATCAACAGCTATGACACAGGCAGAAGCATTGTTTACCTCATTGACATAGTCTTCAATCAAACTCGGTAAAGTTCCTCTCATCCCAATGCCATAAAGAGCATCTATAATAACATCGGCTTGAGCCAAGGCATAACGTGCTATGAGCCGTTGCTTTTCTCCCTCTATAGCAAAGAGCTTCCCCGATGTTCCTTGGAAAAGCCGGCAATTCAGGGCGGCATCTCCTTTAAGTTCCTCTGCCTTGGCAAACAATAAAACCGATACATCCATTCCCAGCAGCACTAAATGACGAGCTGCCGCCAAACCATCCCCGCCGTTATTGCCCTTGCCCGCCAGAATGACAGCTCTTAGCCCAGATAAATTTCCTTCATTCGGCGCAAGGCAGCGGCGAACTTCCTCAACTACAGCCCAAGCCGCATTCTCCATCAAGAGCAAACTTGGTATACCATAGTCCCGAATAGCTCGTTCTTCGATCTTACGCATTTGTTCAACGTTTACTACACGCACGTTTCCCACCCCGCTATACCATTCGGCTAACTTAAAATCGCAAAAGCTATGGCCTGTGTCTGGTTATGGGATAAGCTCACACGAACTTGCGAGCCCCCTCTTTCTTTCAACTGAATCTCAGCTTGGGAACTAAGAAGGACAAGAGGTTCTCCGCTTTGACTTGTGATGATTTCCACATCATGCCAGGACATGCCGCGCAGCCCCGTTCCCATCGCTTTAAGAACTGCCTCTTTGGCAGCAAACCGTGCCGCATAGCTTTGCATTCCCCTGCCGCTTAGGCTTTCCAGCTCCCGCCTTGTAAAAAGCCGTTCCGCTAACCCAGGCTGCCTTGCCAAAGCAGCCGCCACTCGTTCGATTTCAATAATATCCACACCAGGAAACATGTTTCTACTCCATATCACAAAATTAGCTGTTGTAATCTCATTTGCCCTTCGGCTGATCCAGCCGCCAATAAGACATCCTCACCGCGCAAGACAAAACTGGCCTCAGGAGAAAATTGCTCCGATCCATCCCGCACCACCGCAATAACTGTAGTCCCCGTGCGTTCGCGTATCCTTAACTCACGCAAGGTTTTTCCTACAGCCGGAGAATTCTTACCAACTTCGATTTCACCTACATCCAACCAACGAGACATAATCCGGTCTACATAACCTTGCAGTTTATTAAGGTGACTTTCTATTTTTAAATCATTTTCCCGCCTCTGATCCATCAATTTCTTAAGATCTTCGAGAAAGATTTGAATTTCTCCTTTTTGATTGAAGGATTTAACAAATTTTTCCGCCATCGCTTTGGACGTTACCGTGATACCTACCCCTTGATTGACAATGACAACACCGACATTTTGCAAAATAGCAATGGCTCTGCGGACAGTTTCCGGAGAAACGTTATAACGACCTGCCAGCGTAGAGCGGCCATGAATTTTTTCTCCTTCGTGATATTCTCCCATCATAATAGCGTGAGCTATGTCCATTGCTATCTCCTGATAACGAGCTTGTTCCAAATTCTTTCAACCCCTTAATCTATATAATCTATTATAACATAGCCAACTTCAGTAGGCATCATGCTCTTGACTACTAACAACTTAAATGATACTATTGAGTTGTTAGTTAGGCACGCTTTAATTTCTGCCAAATAAACTACAGGGAGGGAATCTTGATGGCAGTACAACTCTATGGAGAATTGGATACTAACCGACAGTTTTCATTGCGGCGAGCATCTGAACTCAAACAAAAGATCGTGCCTTATCTCGAAAAGTGCCTCACGATCCCCACAGGTTTTTTGAATGCTGCGCTGATCCAAAAACGTCGTGAACACATCTTAAACTATTTTAATGCCACGCTTCAGGATTGGGAGGATTGGCACTGGCAGCTAAAGCATCGTGTTCAAAGTGCAAACGATTTAAAAGCCTTATTCCCTCAATTATCTGCTGAACAATGTGCAGAAGTTGAACATATAGGAAGGAGCTTCCGTTGGGCTATATCTCCTTACTATCTTAGTCTTATGGATATTACTGAACCTTCCGATCCTATTCGTCTCCAGGGATTACCTTCCCTTGCGGAACTCAGCGACGATTTCGGAGAGGAAGATCCTATGGGCGAAGCTCTTACCAATCCTGCACCTTGTATTACCCGGAGATATCCGGACCGTTTAATTATTAATGTCACTAACATGTGTGCCATGTATTGCCGCCATTGCCAACGGCGTCGAAATATAGGTGAAACAGACTTACACGCTAAGATGACGGACTTAAAAACCGCTCTTGATTATATTCGAGCCAACCCGGAAATCCGAGATGTCTTAGTGACCGGAGGGGACGCCTTACTTTTAAATGATCATACTCTGGACTGGCTTCTTAGCGAACTTCATTCTATCCCTCATGTGGAGATCAAACGCCTGGGTACTCGAGTCCCTGTGACCTTACCCATGCGTATCAACGACCATTTATGTTCTATCTTAGCAAAGTATCCTCCCATCTATATCAACACGCAGTTTAATCATCCTCAGGAAATCACCGAAGATGCTAAGAAGGCTGCTGATAAACTGATTGCCTCCGGTGTGGTCTTGGGAAATCAGGCTGTTTTGCTCAAAGGTATCAATCATCAGCCGGAAATCATGAAAAAACTGAATCAAGAACTCTTGAAAATCCGAATTCGACCTTACTATATTTTTCATGCTAAGAATGTCAAAGGAACGCGTCATTTTGTGCCTAGTATAAAAGAGGGCCTTGAGGTCATGAAGCATTTACGAGGGTATACTTCAGGCCTTGCCGTGCCAACCTATATCATCAATGCCCCGAACGGAGGAGGCAAAACCCCTATCCTGCCTCAATATCTTGTCTCTCTCAAGGAGAACCAAGCCCTTTTGAAAACTTGGGAAGACAAACTTGTCCAATATGAAACCCCCTAGAAACGCCCAAAACTTATGTAAATAACGTTAGAAAATTATGAGAGGAGCATCTGTACCATGAATGAACGCCTTAACAATGAAGAAATTCTTCAGCGGATCCTTAAAACGAATTCAGATGTGCAGCGTTACTTGGACTTAGCTCCCAGCTATAAACCGCCTTTAAAAGACAATAAAGCAAAAGAAACCTCACTGAGTCAAATACTGCCTGTAAAATTTCTGAGAACAGCTCATAGGCCTTGAGTTGTCCTTAGACTGTATCTCTTCTTTCCTCTGCTGCTAGGTAATCCCTCGGGATTACCTTTTGTTTTTGAAACCTTTTCCCCTGCCAAGTATCGCGCCGAATTAACTCTGCATCGATGGCATTGAGTACCTCCCATTTTTTTCGACTCCAGAGTGGCCCAATTAAATCATCAGGAGGCCCGTCTCCAGTTAGGCGATGAATTATCATCTCAGGAGGCAAGATTTCTAACATATCAACCACAAGAGAAACATAATCTTCTTTCGTCATCAGTTCAAAGGGATGATTTCGATAAAAACTTGCTAGAGGCGTTCCCTTTAACACATGCAGCAAATGAATCTTTAGCCCTTGTAGAGGCAAATGAGCTGCCGCCAAGGCGGTTTCAATCATTTCCTCCCGCGACTCACCGGGCAGGCCCAGAATAATATGGGCACAAACTCGAATCCCTCTTGCTTGCAATTGGTCAAGCCCACGCAGGAATTGGGCATAATCATGTCCACGTGCAATCCTTTCCAAGGAACGATCATGAATACTTTGCAGCCCTAATTCAACCCACAAATAGGTCCTCCGATTCAGCTCTTCTAAGTAATCTAATACCTCCTCAGGAAGGCAATCCGGTCTTGTGGAAATGGATAATCCAACCACTCCCTCTTCTAAAAGCGAGGCTTCGTAAACTTCTCGCAAACGTTCAACCGGGGCATAAGTATTGGTAAAGGCCTGAAAATAAGCCAAATACTTAGCCTTGGGCCATTTTTTCTTCATTCGTTCCTTTACTTCGCAGAACTGGTGATGGATTGATAACTCCTGCCTGCCCGCGAAATCGCCGGACCCCCGTTCACTGCAATAGATGCATCCTTGCCGTCCTAAAGTTCCATCTCGATTAGGGCAAGTGAATCCGGCGTCTAAAGATATTTTAAAAATTTTTTCGCCAAATCTTTGACGCAAATGTTCATTAAAGGTAAAGTACCGTTTCTTCTGCATAACAATCCCAGCTTCAATCTTAATAAGTTCGAGTCTTTTCAATTTGAATTATTCAGGGGCGGGAACCTTCAAGTTCTAAAAGTCTTTGCTTAATATCTAAACCTCCCGCATACCCCGTTAAACTTCCATTTTTACCGATAACCCGATGGCAAGGGACAATGATACCGATGGGATTACAATGATTGGCCATCCCAACAGCTCTTTGCCCCTTGGGATTTCCCAGGTTTACCGCAAGCTCACCATAACTTCTTGTTTCTCCGTAAGGAATACGGCGAAGTTCTTCCCAAACCTTCTGCTGAAAAGGTGTTCCTTGTGAATGAATTGGAATTGTAAAATCCCGGCGATTCCCCTCAAAGTACTCCTTCAGCTCTTGAATTGCCCTGCTGTTCGGCTCACGCCTGCGTGTCAGAAAGGATTTGGGAAACCAACGCGAAACCCAAGTGCGAAGCTCTTGTTCCTCCGTCTCAGAAGAACCAAGACTCAGCCAACAAACCCCCTCCTCTGACGAGGCGATGGTCAATTCCGTCTCAAGATCTTTAATCGTAACTTTTTTGGTCCAAAATGAAATAGTATGAGCCTTCCAGAGATCTGAAACAGAAAACTTTTTCAGCTCGCCGTCTTGATAAAACTCCAGCAAATTTTTGTCATTTTCCAAACGAGTATCTATATCTTCCGGGACTTTCCATTTGGGTCCTGATTCGCGGTAAAGAGGCATAAGTTCTTGAAAAGGCATCATTACTCTATAAATAAAAGCAGTTAATCCCCGTGTCAAAGGCTCTTCGGACAGTAAAAAGGGTTTGATTCGTTCATCGAGAGGTTCTACCAAGTGGGGGGCATTCAGAGCCATTTGCCCGATACCCCACAGAACTCCGTCTCTTAAGCTTTCATCCTCAAGAAGTCCTGACAACATCCAATTAAATTTTCCGCAGGTTACCGGGCAGTGGGCTATAATACTGCCGATGGCTTCTGAAGAATTCCAAGCCGTCCCACCTGATTCCTCATTGAGCATCCAAAAATACCGTCGAAGGATTTCCACTGCAAAGTTTCGATCTTCCTGCTCAAGAGCATGAGCTACAACACCTATACCCTCAACCGCTCGCCAAAACATAAGCCCATCTTTAACATAAATCCTCGCCATAAGCTTTCGCAGGACATTTCTATTCTCCTTAGCTAAACTAATAAGCTGCTCCCAGTCCCGGCTTTCCAAGGCATGTTCTAAATCTCTCTTGGTAGTCATTGGACACCTTCTCTCACATCTATATTCTTATCCCCATCTCATCGCATTTTTGTACTTTTACTTGAAATTCATCTTATCATAAGTGAATTAAGAATAAAACTAATCCAAATCAGGAAAAATCAGGCGTCCTAAAAGCGCCTACTTCATTTATCCACTGTCAAAATTATAGGCTTTCTCGAACCCTGAACGGTAAACTCGTTCAGTTAAAGCTGAACTTCGGTGCTCCGGCGAATATGTCCTGTGGACAATTTCACCGAATGCGCCTAGCTAATAACACCATTCTATCGCGCTGAAGGATGGACTCTGCCCCACTGAAACATGGTATGGGAATCACTCCCACTTGTAAAAAAGAGAGTCTAAAATAAAAGAAGCGGCTTCCACAGCCGCTCCAGCTACAACTTTAACTTCAAACAATAACTTAGCCTTTAATTTCTTTATACTTGTCCCAATAGCCTGATTCCGTGAGGACTTCTCCGCCGATACCCATGTTGCTGTATTCATGCTCATCAAGGGTTACCGTAAACGCTGCCATCGGTATTCCTAACGCCTGAGAAGCCGCTTGGCTCATCCCATGTATCAAACTTCTCTTCTGATCCATAGTTAAAACCGGTCCATCAAAATTAATCATTGGCATTGCTAATCACCTCCGCAAAAATCTTTCATGCTTTAATAAAATTCCCGATTAAGACTAAAAACATGTAGCCAATTATAAACTTTTCGATTTTTGTTCAAACTATAATCCAGAAGAAGGAAATACCCTGCCCTCGTCGAATAGCTTTTATTAGTCAATTATTAGTCAATTATTAGTCAAATTCATCTTTTTGGCGGAGAAAACATATTTCGTAATAAATCAGGAATCGTAGTGAATAAAATCCTAAATAAAATAGTTATTAAAGGCCATAAAGGTCGGATCTAAAGAAAACTTGGCGGGTGTCTGCCTAGTTGCACAAAACAGGTCCTCTTTGGTCTTTTTTAAGTTTCTACCTTATTAAAATTTATATATTTCTTAGAAACCTCGAAAATATCCAAGCGAAAGGAGATTGTCATGGACATTAATTATCGCCCTATTGGAACCATTCATACTCCTTATTTTGCCTTTAATGCCCCCCATCATTCCAGCCCCGATGCCCCGGGGGATTTCTGGATTACATTAAATCCTGAGTATGCAAGCGCACTGAAATCATTGGATAATTTCAATTATATCTATGTCCTTTATCATCTTGATCAGGTTAACTCTCCGGCAGATTTACTGACCCACTCTCCTTGGGCACCGGAACTTGAAATTGGACTCTTTGCCAGCCGTTCCCCTAAAAGGCCAAATCCCATTGGTCTTAGCATTGTAAAGGTCAAAGAGATTCAGGGCAACGAGATTATTATTTCGGGAATTGACGCCTATAATGGGACTCCCCTGCTCGATATAAAACCCTATATTCATTTCCGGGACAGCCTTGAGGAGGCCAACAACGGCTGGTTTGATACCCTCCCGGATAAAGAACATATAATTGCCCATGCCCTTGGCCGCCCTCACGAACATGATGAAGATGAACATGGTCACAAACACCATCATACACATGAGCATGAGCATGAGCATAGTCATGACTTTACTCATGCCCACAGTCATGAGCAAAACCATAAACCATCCCTTGGACATCAACACTTAAACAAACATCATTATCACCTGCGGGATGAACATAATGATTAATTAAGCTTCTATGCTTGTGAATTTATCAAACTTGCCGCAGGGCAGGGCGGTCTCTTCCCGCCATCCCGATAGTCTCCGGTGGAGAGTATCGCACTTGTTTGGCTCCAGAGACACTCGGCCAATCCACACTGCAGGTGTATGCGTAATGAGTTGCAGTGTGGCGATAAGCTCGTCCGCTTATCGTCATGGCCAGCGGTCTCTTCCCGCCGTCCTTGACGGCTGCCTGATCGTCACATGGTAGCTGATAGTACAAAAAGCGCCGACAGTTTCACGTTTTCTTATGATTTAAACGACCTCATGATCCAAATCTGCTCCGCTGAACTGGCTGTTATACAGGTCAGCATAAAATCCCTTCTGAGCCAGCAGCTCTTCGTGATTACCCATTTCAATAATTCTTCCCTTATTCATGACGAGGATCATGTTGGCATCTCGAATGGTTGACAGTCTATGGGCAATAACAAAACTCGTCCTTCCCTTCATTAGTTCCGTCATAGCCTTTTGTATATAAACCTCTGTTCTGGAGTCAACACTGCTCGTGGCCTCATCGAGAATCAAAATTGCAGGATCTGCAAGAATTGCCCGGGCAATGGTAAGCAGTTGCTTTTGTCCTTGAGAAATATTAGAAGCTTCTTCATTTAAAACGGTATTGTAGCCATCAGGTAACGTTTTAATGAAATGATCAGCATGGGCCGCTTTTGCTGCGCTTATCACTTCCTCCTCAGTTACCCCTTCTCGCCCATAGGCAATATTCTCAAAGATGCTCCCATTAAACAGCCAGGTGTCTTGGAGCACCATCCCAAAGATATTGCGAAGTTCTCCGCGTTTAATATCGCGAATATCCACACCATCCACCGTGATTTTGCCTTCATCCACATCATAAAAGCGCATAAGCAAATTTACTAACGTTGTTTTACCTGCACCGGTGGGCCCAACTATGGCTATGGTATTTCCCTGACGGACATCAATATTCATGTTCGTGATTAAAGGTTCTTGCACCTTATAGCTAAAGTTAACATTTTCAAAACTCACATTTCCTTTAGGAAATGGTATTACTTTTGCATCATCACGATCCGAAAGCTCTTCAGCTTCGTCTAATAATTCAAAGACACGTTCAGCCGAAGCTGCCGTTGATTGAATGATATTAGCTATATTGGCAGTTTGAACAATCGGCATCGTAAACTGACGGGAGTATTGAATAAAAGCTTGAATATCTCCGATGTTGATTCGCCCATGGGTGACAAAAATCCCCCCAACAACGCTGACTAATACA